>WNEQ01000004.1_pt1 | contig 102938 bp, 113 predicted proteins | sample 5399971 | NCBI WGS metagenome assembly WNEQ01 (sample SAMN13153330, study PRJNA577476) | soil metagenome | isolation source: 20 cm grassland meadow soil 2 days after 1st rain plot 5 | place: USA:California | collected 2015-09-18
CGTCAACCAGGATCCTTACGGCAAGGGCTGGATGCTCGTCGTCAAGCCCTCGAGCAAGAGCGAGTGGGACCAGCTCCTGACCGCGCAGCAATACGAAGAGCTGATCGCGCAGGGAGGCCACTGATGCCCTCGCGCTACATCGCCAACACGCCGGACGAGCAGAAGAAGATGCTCGGCGTGATCGGCGCGGGCTCGCTCGAGGAGCTGCTGGTCAAGATTCCGCCCAAGGCCCGGCTCGCGCGGCCGCTCGGTCTGACCCCGGCGCTCGCCGAGACGGACTTGATCCGGCACATGACCGCCCTGGCGGCCCGAAACGCTCACGCGGAGTCGCACGTGTCGTTCCTGGGCGCGGGCTCGTACGACCACTACATCCCGAGCCCGATCAACCACCTGATTCTGCGCGGCGAGTTCTTCACGGCGTACACGCCCTATCAGCCCGAGGCGAGCCAGGGGACGCTCCGGAGCATCTACGAGTACCAGACCATGATCGCGGAGCTGACGGGCATGGACGTCGCCAACGCGTCGATCTACGACGGCGCGTCGTCGCTCGCCGAGGCGGCGCTGATGGCCCACTCGGTCACGGACCGGCGCGAGATCGTGCTCTCGCGCGCCGTGCATCCGCTCTACAGGCGCGTCACCGCCACGTATTGCGAGGGCCCGGGTGTCCGGCTGCGCGACGTCCCGGCGCCCGAGGGCGTCACCGATCTCGCCGCCGCGCGGCAGGTCGTCAACGCCACAACGGCGGCGCTGGTCGTCCAGACGCCGAACTTCTACGGCTGCCTCGAGGACGTGGCCGCCGCGGCCGAGATCGCGCACGCGGCCGGCGCCCTGCTGGTCGTGGTCGCCGACCCGGTGAACCTCGGCGTGCTCGAGGGCCCGGGCAAGCTCGGCGCCGACATCGTCGTGGGCGAAGGGCAAGGGCTCGGCGTGCCCCTGGACTTCGGAGGCCCGAACCTCGGCGTCTTCGCCGCGAAGAACGAGCTGGTCCGGCGCATGCCCGGGCGGCTCGTCGGCGCCACCGTCGACCACGACGGCAAACGTGGCTTCGTTCTGACCTTGCAGACGCGCGAGCAGCACATCCGCCGCGCCAAGGCGACGTCGAACATCTGCACCAACGTCGCGCTGTGCGCGCTGATGGCGACGATCTATCTGGCGACGCTCGGGCGCCGGGGGCTGGTGAAAGTCGGCGAGCTGTCGACGGCGAAGGCCCACTACGCAGCTTCGCGGCTGACGAAGGTGCCGGGCGTCTCGCTGCGCTTCACGGCGCCGTTCTTCAAGGAGTTCGCGCTCAAGCTGCCGAAGGCGCCCGAGCGCGTGCTGCCTCGCCTCGCCCGGCAGGGCTTCCTCGCGGGCGTCCCGCTCAAGACCTTCGATCGCGCCCTGGCCGACTGTCTGCTGGTCGCGGTGACTGAGAAGCGCACGAAGGCCGAGATCGACGCCTTTGCGGCCGCCCTCGAGAAGGCGGTGGCGTGATGGCCGACGCCTACGACAAGCTGATCTTCGAGCTGTCCTCGCCCGGACGGGTGGGCTGGTCCTTGCCGGAAGCCGACGTGCCCGAAGCCGACGTGCATAAGCTTCTGCCGGCCAAGCATCTGCGGCGCGACGCGCCGGACCTGCCGGAAGTCTCCGAGTTCGACGTGGTCCGGCACTACTCGCGCCTGTCGCGGATGAACTACGGGGTCGACACGCACTTCTATCCGCTCGGCTCGTGCACGATGAAGTACAACCCCAAGCTCAACGAGGACGTGGCGCGCCTGGCCGGCTTCGCCAAGGTCCACCCGCTGGCGCCCGAAGCCTCGGCGCAGGGCGCGCTCCAGCTCATGCACGAGCTGGCGTGGGACCTCGCCGAGATCGCCGGGATGGACGCCGTGTCGCTCCAGCCCGCGGCGGGCGCCCAGGGCGAGCTGGCCGGCGTCCTCATGATCCGCGCCTATCACCACTCGCGCGGCGAGAAGCGGACCAAGGTGCTCGTGCCCGACTCGGCGCACGGGACCAACCCGGCGTCGACGGCGATCGCCGGCTACGAGGTCGTCGAGGTGAAGTCGCTGCCGAACGGCGAGGTCGACGTCGACGCGCTCGCGCGGACGCTCGACACCGACGTGGCCGCCTTCATGATCACGGTGCCGAACACGCTCGGGATGTTCGAGCCGCGCATCATCGAGATCACCGAGCTCTGCCACGCCAAGGGTGTGCAGGTCTACATGGACGGCGCGAATCTAAACGCGATCCTCGGCATCACGCGTCCGGGCGACCTCGGCTTCGACGTCTGCCACTTCAACCTGCACAAGACCTTCACGACGCCGCACGGCGGCGGCGGCCCCGGCGCGGGCCCGGTCGGCGTCAAGGCGCACCTGGAGCCCTTTCTGCCGGTGCCCGTCGTGACGAAGGACGGCGACGAGTACGCGCTCGACTGGAAGCGGCCGCGGTCGATCGGCAAGCTGCAGGCCTTCTGGGGCAACTTCGGGATGCTCGTGCGCGCCTACACCTACATCCGCACGATGGGGCCCGACGGGCTGCGATCCGTCTCCGACAACGCGATCCTGAACGCGAACTACATCATGAAGCGCCTGGAGCGGGACTACGACGTCGCCGTGCCCGGGCCCTGCATGCACGAGTGCGTGCTGTCCGCGCGCCGCCAGAAGAGGCTGGGCGTCACGGCGACGGACATCGCGAAGCGGCTCCTCGATCTCGGATTCTACGCGCCGTCGACGTATTTCCCGCTGATCGTCGAGGAGGCGCTGATGATCGAGCCGACTGAGACCGAGGCCAAGGAGACGCTCGACGCCTTCTGCGACGCGATGATCCAGATCGCGCGCGAGGCCGAGACGAACGCCGCGGTGATTCACGACGCGCCGGTGACCACCCCGGTGCGCCGACTCGACCAGACGAAGGCCGCGCGCGAGCCGAATCTCAAGTGGACGCGCCGGGGCTAGCCCGGGTCCGGCTCGCGCCTGGCTCGTTCCGATCCGTCAAGGTCGACGAATTGCCGTGGCGCCCATCTACGATGGGCACGGGCATCTTCGTGAAGGACGTCGCGGTCACGGACGGCTGGGAGATGCAGATCGTCCGGTTCGAGCCGGGCGCGCGGGCCGCCGTGCACACCCACGAAGGTCCCGAGTTCCTGTTCATCCTGGAGGGCGAGCTGGTCCAGGCCGGGCGGCGCATGGGCCCCGGATGGGCGAGCGTCGCCGGCGCGGGCACGACCGACGACGACGTGCGCTCCGAGACGGGCTGCGTCTTCGTCCTCGTCGATCGCGTGTGAGACTGCGGGCCGTTCACGCCGATATCACCACGCTGGCGGTCGACGCCATCGTGAACGCGGCGAACTCGTCGCTGCTCGGTGGGGGCGGCGTCGACGGCGCCATCCATCGCGCCGCCGGCCCGCAGCTGCTCGAGGAGTGTCGCCTTCTCCGCGGCTGCCAGACCGGCGAGGCCAAGCTCACGAAGGGCTATCGCTTGCCGGCCAGGTTCGTCATCCACACGGTCGGTCCGATTTGGCAAGACGGCGCGCACGGCGAGCTCGAGCTGCTCGCCTCGTGCTACCGACGCTCGATCGAGGTCGCCGCGGCCAACGGCATCGTCACGCTCGCCTTCCCGAGCATCAGTACCGGCGTCTTCGGCTATCCCGTCGAGCCCGCCGCGAAGGTTGCGGTGACGGCCGTGCGGTCCGCCGCGGACGAGTTCCCGGGGATCCAGGAGGTGGTCTTCTGTTGCTTCTCGGCCACTGATCTGGCGACCTACACGCGGCGACTCGCCGAGATCGGGAACTGACGCGGCTTGCCGCCCCCTTCGCCGACGGCTATAGTGCCGTCCATCGAGCCGCGTCCCCAGGAGGTCGTCATGCGAAGACGAGCCCTTCTCCTCTCGTTTGTGGCGCTGCTGCTCACCCCCGTCGACGCCCGTGCGCTTCCGACGGCGAGCCCGGAAGAGGTCGGCCTGTCCCGGGAGCGCTTGGCGCGGATCGGACAGGCGCTGAACGGACAGATCGAAGCCAAGAGCTTCCCCGGCGCCGCCGCGCTGATCGCGCGCAAGGGGCGGGTCGCGTACTTCGAAACCTTCGGCCAGCTCGATCCCAAGACCGGCGCGCCGATGTCGAAGGACGCGATCTTCCGGCTCTACTCGATGACGAAGCCGTTCACGTCGGTGGCCGCGATGATGCTCGTCGAGGACGGGCGGCTGCGGCTGACCGATCCGGTCGGGACGTATCTGCCCGAGCTGGCGAAGCTGGACGTGGTGGGGCAGGGGACCGACTCGAACGGCAAGCCCACCTACACGGTCGTCGTCGCGGAGCGGCCGGTGACCGTCTACGACCTCCTGCGGCACACGTCTGGGCTGGTCTACGGCGGCTTCACCGGCAGCCAGTACCTGAAGGAGCTCTACGTGAAGGAGAACGTCGGCTGGTCGGGCGTCACGCCGGCCGAGCAGCTCGCGGCGCTCGCCAAGGTGCCGCTGGCCCGTCAGCCCGGGACGATGTGGGAGTACGGCCTGTCGACGGACGTGGTCGGGCGCGTGGTCGAATCGATCTCGGGCGTCGCGCTCGGCCGCTTCCTCGACGAGCGCCTCTTCCGGGCGCTGGGGATGACGGATACGACGTTCTACCTGCCGGCCGAGAAGGTCAAGCGGCTCGCCCAGCCGCTCGCCACCGATCGCGCCACTGGCAAACCGATCGTCCTGCACGACGTGACGGTTCCGCCGAAGAACGACGCCGGCGGCGCCGGCGCGGCCAGCACCACGCTCGACTACGCGCGCTTCCTCCAGATGCTGGCGAACGGCGGCCAGCTCGAGGGCAAGCGGCTTCTCGCTGGGACCACCGTCCGTCACATGACCTCCGACCATCTCGGCGACATCAAGCCCGCGATCCCGCTCCTGGCGCCGGGCTACGGCTTCGGGCTCGGCTTCGCGGTCCGACGGGCCGACGGCCTCAACGGCGTCGCCGGCACGGCGGGCGAGTACAACTGGGGCGGCGCCGGCGGCACGGCGTTCTGGGTCGATCCGAAGGAGCAGCTGGTCGCGGTGTTGATGACCCAGGCGCAGCCCGGGCCCTGGCAGCGCGAGTTCCGCGAGCTGTTCCGTCAGCTCGTCTATCAGGCGATCATCGACTGACGAGCTGAGCGTCCGTCACGGTCCCGTGCGATGCTAGGGCCGTGACGGACCGCGCGCGTCCCCGGCCCTGGCGCTTGCTCGTGACCGAGCCCGTCGACGGCGCCACGAACATGGCGATCGACGAGGCCGTGTGGCTCGGGCGGCGCGCCGGCGCCTCGCCGCCGACGATCCGCTTCTTCGCCTGGGCGCCGCCCACCGTGTCGCTCGGCTACGGCCAGCCGCTCGATCGCCACGTCGACGTCGCCGCCTGCCGCCGCCTCGGCGTCGGGCTCGTGCGCCGCCTCACCGGCGGGAGCGCGATCTACCACGACGGCCCGGAGCGCCAGCTCACGTACAGCGTCGCCGCCGCCGCCGACGACATCGGCGGGGGCGCGCGCGATCTGCTCTACAGCTACCAGTGGATCGGCCGGGCGCTGGCCGGAGGCCTTCGGGCGCTCGGCGCGCCGGTCGAGATGGTCGGCGTCGCGCGCGGCGACGAGCCGACGCCGTCGTTTTGCTTCGCGCGCACCGGCAGCTGCGAGATCGAGCTCCACGGACGCAAGCTCGTCGGGAGCGCGCAGCGGCGATACGGCCGTGTGTTTGTCCAGCACGGATCGATCCTGCTCGGCGTCGACGCGGAACGCCTGGCCGAGATCTTCCCGACGACCGAGGCTCCGCTCGCCAGCCTGACGACGCTCGAGGCCGCGTTCGGTCACCGGCCCAAGTTCGACGACGTCGCCGCGGCGCTCGCGGCGGCGTTCGAGCGCGAGCACGGGCTCGACCTCCGGCCCGACGGGCTCACCGCCGACGAGATCGCGTCGGTCGAGCGGCTCGCGCGCGGCAAGTACGCGACCGACGCCTGGCTGACGGGGCCCGCGTGAGCCGCGAGTACCCGGACTACCCGCGGGTCGGCGTCGGCGCGGTCATCCTCCACGAGGACCGGGTGCTGCTCGTGCGCCGCGGCAAGGCGCCGTCCTTCGGGAAGTGGAGCCTGCCCGGCGGCCTCGTCGAGCTCGGTGAGACCACCCGCGAGGCCATCGCACGCGAGATCCTCGAGGAGTGCGGGATCAAGATCCGGATCGTCGACGTGGCCGGCGTTCTCGATCGCGTCGTGAAGGACGACGCCGGTCGCGTTCGCTACCATTACGTGCTGGTGGACTACCTGGCGTATCCCGATTCGCTGGACGTCGAGGCGGGTGACGACGCCGCCGAGGCGCAGTGGTTCGAGATCGGCCGTCTGGCCGAGCTCGACACGACCCAGGGTCTCCTGGACATGATCCGGCGAGCCGTGGCGCTGAGAGGAGGAACGCGCGGGTGAAAGTCGAGATCGTCACCAAGCGGCTGGAAGAGGTCCCGGCCGACGCCCTCGTCGTCGGTCTCTACGTCGGCGAGACGAAACTGCCGGAGCGTCTGGCGCGCCTCGATCGCTCAGCGCAGGGGCAGCTCAAGCGGGTGCTCGACGCCGAGAAGTTCTCGGCGAAGGCGGGGCAGGTCACGCACGCGCACGCCGACGGCCGTCGGATCGTCGTCGCCGGGCTCGGCCCGAGGACCGAGACGACCTCCGAGGTGCTGCGGCGGGCGGCCGCGGCGGCGGTACGCCGGGCCCGCGACCTCGGCGCGCGCACGGTGGCCGCCGAAGTGCTCGGCGACCGGCTGACCGCGCGCCAGCGGGCGCAGGCGGTCGTGGAAGGCGCCCTCCTCGGCACCTACTCCTTCGACCGCTACAAGCGGGAGAAGGCCGAGAAGACCGTCAGCGAGCTTCGCCTGGTCGAGCCCGACGCGCGCCGCGCGCGCGAAGCCGGAGACGGCATGCGGCGCGGCGAGAGCTTCGCACTCGCGACGTCGTTCGCGCGCGACCTGATCAACGCGCCCGCCAACGATCTGCACCCGACCGACCTCGCGCGCGCCGCCACTGAGCTCGGCAAGGAGTCGCGCATCGAGGTCAAGGTGTTCGAGCGGGCCGACTGCAAGAAGATGGGGATGGGCGCGTTCCTCGGCGTCGCCGCCGGGAGCGAGCAGCCCCCCAAGTTCATTCACCTGACCTACCATCCGTCCGGGCGGCCCGCGGCGGGCCGCAAGCGGAAGAAGATCGTCCTCATCGGCAAGGGCATCACGTTCGACTCCGGCGGGCTCGACCTCAAGCCGCCCGACGGCATGCTGCGCATGAAGTACGACATGGCCGGCGCCGCCGCCGTGCTCGGCATCATGCGCGCGCTGCCGGCGCTCAAGCCGGCGGCCGAGGTCCACGGGCTGATCGCCGCGACCGAGAACATGCCGTCGGGGTCGGCCATTCGCCCGGGCGACGTGCTGCGCGCGATGAACGGCACCACGATCGAGATCGGCAACACGGACGCCGAGGGGCGCCTGACCCTGGCCGACGGGCTCTGCTACGCCAACACGAACATCCAGGCCGACGAGATCATCGACATGGCGACCTTGACGGGGGCCTGCGTCATCGCGCTCGGCCAGCTCTGCTCGGGGCTCATGGCGAACAACCAGGCGCTGGCGAATCGCCTCATGAAGGCGGCGGAGGCCGCGGGCGAGCGGCTCTGGCAGCTGCCGCTGATCGACGAGTATCGCGACAACCTCAAGAGCGAGGTCGCAGACCTCAACAACGTCGGACCGCGCGGCGGCGGGGCGATCACGGCCGGGCTGTTCCTGAAGGAGTTCGCGGGCACGACGCCGTGGGCGCACCTGGACATCGCGGGTCCGGCGTTCACCGAGAAGGATCTGCCGCTGGCCCCGAAGGGCGCCACCGGTTTCGCGGTGCGCACGATCCTGACGTACCTCGAGGACTAGCGGTGGGCGACGCGGTCGATCTGCACTCGCACACGACCGCGTCCGACGGCAACCTGACGCCGCGCGACCTGGTGAGACTGGCCGCGCGCCACGGCGTGCGCGTCCTCGCGGTGACCGACCACGATTCCACCGGCGGGGTCAGGGAGGCGATGGACGAGGCGCGCAGCCTGGCCTCGCTCGAGATCGTGCCGGGCCTCGAGATCAACTGCGACGTCCCCGGCGCCGAGATCCACGTGCTCGGCTACTGCCTGGACTGGGAGGCGGAGTGGTTCCAGGAGTTCCTCGGCGCGCAGCGCCAGGAGCGACGGCAGCGCGTATACCGGATCGCCGCTCGACTCGCGGAGCTCGGCGTGCCGATCGATCCCGACGACGTGTTCGCGCTCGTGAAGGAGGGCTCGGCCGGCCGGCCGCACGTGGCGCAGGCGATGGTCGACCGCGGCCATGTGAAGTCGGTCCGCGAGGCGTTCGACCGCTATCTCTCGCTGAACGGCCCGGCGAACGTGCCGCGCAGGCGGCTTGCGCCCGTCGAGGCCGTGCGCGTCATCCGGCGGGCGCGCGGCGTGCCCGTGCTGGCCCACCCCGGGCTCGCGAACCGCGACGAGCTGATCCCCGAGCTGGTCGAGGCCGGGCTCCTCGGCATCGAGGCGTTCTACCCGGAGCACTCGTCGACGCAGATCGCGGCGTACGGGGAGCTGTGCGCGCGGCTCGGCCTCGTCGCCACGGGCGGCTCCGATTTCCACGGTCCGCGCGTCGGGGGCGTCCGGCATCCGGGCACCCAGCCGGTTCCCGAGAGCGCCTGGCACGAATTGCGGCGCCGCCTCGCATCGCTCGCCGAAGAGGCGCCGAGCGCGTCGCCGGCGCCGGGTTCGATCGCGTGACGACGATCCAGGCGCAGATCTTCGGCTTCACCGATTGCCAGGACACGCGCAAGGCGCAGCGCTTCTTCAAAGAGCGCGGCATCGCCGTGCACTTCGTCGACCTGAAGGAGCGTCCGGCGGCGCGCGGCGAGCTCAGACGCTTCGCCGAGAAATTCGGCGCCGGGGCACTGATCGATCGCGAGGGCGCGCGGTACAAGACGCTCGGCTTACGCGTGGCCGGGGACTCGCCCGAGCGGCTGCTCGAGCGCGCGCTGACCGAGCCGCGGCTGCTCCGGACGCCGCTCGTGCGATGCGGCGGCCGCGTGGCGATCGGGCATGCGCCGGGGGCCTGGCTGGAGTGGGTGGACACCGCGAAGCCGGGAGGGAGCAAGCCAGCATGACGCCGCGACCGTTCGCGATCAAGGTGGCCGACGATGTCCTCGCCGATCTGCGCGCCCGACTCGAGCGCGTGCGCTGGCCCGACGAGCCCCCGGAGGCGGGCTGGCGCTACGGCACGAGCGTCGCGTACATGAAGGAGCTGGTCGAGCACTGGCGCCGGCGCTACGACTGGCGCACCCACGAGGCGCGGCTCAACAAGCTCCGGCAGTTCACGGTCGCGCTCGACGGGATCGACGTGCACTTCATCCACGAGCCCGGGGTCGGGCCCGCGCCGATGCCGCTCTTGCTCTCGCACGGCTGGCCCGGCTCGATCGTGGAGTTCGAGCGGATCCTGCCGATGCTGACCGATCCCGCCCGGTTCGGCGGCGATCCGGCGGACGCCTTCACCGTGGTCGCGCCGTCGCTGCCGGGCTACGGGTTTTCCTTTCGTCCCGGTCAGGCGCGCTTCGGAGTCGAGGAGATCGCCGACGTCTTCGCGCGCCTGATGACGGACGTCCTGGGCTACCGCCGCTTCGCCGCGCAGGGCGGCGACTGGGGCGCCTTCATCACCTCGCGGCTCGGCCTGCAATATCCCGAGCGCCTGGCGGGAATCCACCTGAACCTGCTCGCCGTGCGGCGCGATCCCGCGCCGCCCGACAAGCCGACCGACGAGGAGCACGCCTACATCACGCAGCTCCAGCGCTGGCAGCGCGAGGAAACGGGCTACCAGTGGATCCAGGGCACGAAGCCGCAGACGCTCGCCTACGGGCTCACCGACTCACCGGTCGGCCTGGCGGCGTGGATCGTCGAGAAGTTCCGGACGTGGAGCGACTGCGGCGGCGACGTCGAGCGGCGCTTCTCGAAGGACACCCTGCTCACTAACGTGACGCTCTACTGGGTCACGGGCGCGATCAATTCGTCGTTCTGGCCGTACTACGCGCGCCTGCATCGCCCGTGGCCGCTTCCGGACGGCAAGCGGATCACCGTGCCGACGGCCTACGCCGCCTTCCCGCGCGAGATCCTGCTGCCGCCGCGCGCGTGGGCCGAGCGCAGCTACAACATCCAGCGCTGGACCGCCATGCCGGCGGGCGGCCACTTCGCCGCCCTCGAAGAGCCCGAGGCCCTGGCCGCCGACATCCGAGCCTTCTTCCGCCCGCTCCGTTGAGCCGACGCTCGGCGGGCCTCCGGCTAGCCGATAATCCGGCGCGCCTTGGCCGGATTCGACACCGTGAAGACGACGGTCGCCCCGCCGCGCCCGGCGGTGGTCGCATAGGCGGCCTTGATGTTGACGCCGCCGCGCGCGAGCCTGTCGGCGACGCGCGCGAGCGCCCCGGGTTTGTTGGTGAGTCGCTTGGCGAACGCCACTTCCTCGACGAAGCGCACGCGCGCCTTCCGCAGCGCCCGCTTGGCGAGGGCCGGCTTGTTGACGACCATGCGGATCTTGCCGCGCCCCGCGACCTCGGCCGCCGAGAGCGAGAGGATGTTGACCTTGGCGTCGGCCAGCGCGCGGCCAATTCCCGCGAGCACGCCTCTCTTGGACTGAAGCGTCAGGACGAGCTGGGTGGTCTTGGGCATCGTACGTCTCCTTTGTCGGCCTCGGTGAGCTGCACGGCTCAGCGCGTGTACGCGGGAAACACGCGCCGCACGCACGCCGGGTCGTTGATCGCGAGCATCCCGCCGACGAGGCGCCGCGCGGCGCCGCGCACGACCACGAACGTGATGCGCGCCGTCGCGACGACGTGCCCGCCGGCGCGCGCGACGATCTCGGTCTCCTGGTAGCGCGGATCCTCGCTCCGAGGGCGCACCGCGGCGCGGCGGCCGCTCACGGTGACGGGTGCCTCGAACGGAGCGGGTTCGTGGAGCGAGACGCGGAGCTCCGTCGTCATCCCCGATTCGCCGGTGGCCAGGGCCCCGAGCCAGAACGCGGCCTCGTCGAGCAAGGTCGTCAGCGCGACGGGTGCGAGCGAGCCGTCTGGCCTGCGAAACGGCGCGCGCGGCTGCCACGCGCCGCGGACCGAGTCGGCGTCGAACTCGAGCCGCGCGCGAAGTCCAAGCTCGTTGTCCGTCCCACACGCAAAACACGCGCGCGAGATTGGCAACGGATACGCATCTCGCTCGGCGTCGTCATCGTCGGCCGGGCGGGGGCGGGGGGGCCCTGCGGGGACCACGCTAGCCGCGTCTCTGGAGTCCAGTGCTGTCGCGTCTCGTCGAGTCAACCCTGACAACACGGGTCCCCGGAGAGCCCCCCCGCCCCCGCCCGGCCGACTTGGCGCGGCGGTGACTGCATCCGCGGCCAATATCGCGACGCGGCCGTCGACCAGGACGCCCTCGCTCTGATCGCATAGCACGAAAGTCTCGGTTGAGTCTTCGTGGCTGCGGCGCAGGGTCAGCGGCAGGCCGAGGGGGACGCGGCGGCGATAGATGCCGGCGACCTCGCGCGGCGCGGTCGCGCCCGCGAGCGCGTCGAACACCGCGAGCACCGAGCCGCCGTGCGCGGCGTCGGGGAGCCCCTGGAGTGCGGGATCGAGGGTGAGGACCAGGTCGGGGCCGCTGACTTCCAGAGCGTGACGAAGCGTGGCATCGATGGCGCTCATGAGATAATTTTCGAGTGTCGTCGCCCATTTTAGCCGACAAGGCTTTCGTCCGGGCGACGATCACCAACTTCTTTTTCTTCTTCAGCCTCAACTGCTTCATCCTCCTGCCGCTCTACATCGAGGGCATCGGCGGGACCGAGGTCGAGATCGGTCTGGTCATGGGCCTGTACAACGCGATCGGCATCCTCTGCCAGCCGCTCGTGGGCCCGCTGGTCGACGCGTTCGGCCGGCGGCGCTTCATGCTGACCGGCGCGGGCCTGGTGATTGCCGCGGCGCTCCTGGCCACGACGACGCCGTCGATCCCGCTCCTGGCGCTCGTGCGCGCCCTTCAGGGCATCGGGTTCTCCGCCTTCTTCGTCGCGAACTATTCGTACGTGCTGGACCTGACGCCGCCGTCGCGCCGGGGCTGGGCGCTCGGGATCTACGGCGTCGCGGGGCTCGTGGCGACCGCGATCGCGCCCCTCGTCGGGGAAGCGGTGGTGCGAAGGATGGGCTTCCGGCCGCTCTTCGTCATGTCCACCGCGATGGCGGTCGTCGCGGCCGGCTACGTCTGGAGCCTGCCCCGCGGGCGGGCGGGCACGCCGCTGCCGGTGGCTGGCTCCCTGTGGGAGCGCGGCGGGCTCCACGAGCTTCGTCATCGCCACATGGTCGTCACGCTCTTCTTCGGTCTCGGCGCCGGCACGATCTTCGTCTTCGTGCCCACCTTCGCCGACAGCCTCGGGATCGAGACGCTCGCCCTCTTCTATACGGCGTTCGCCGTGGCCGCGATCGGCGTGCGCGTGTTCGGCGGGCGCCTCATCGATACCCATGGACGGCGAGCGGTGATCGTGCCGTCGATGTTCGTGCAGACCGCCGCGACCGCGCTGCTCGCGCTGCTCGGCTTCGTGGTCACCCGCACGAGCCTCACGCCGATCGTGCCCGTGCTCGTGGTGATCGGCTTGATGTCGGGCGGCGCGCACGGGCTGCTCTATCCGGGGCTGGCGGCCATGGTGACCGACCACGCGCCGGAGACGCGCCGCGGGGTCGTCGTCGCCATGTTCAGCGCGGTCTTCCTGGTCGGACAGACGGCGGGCTCGTTCGCGTTCGGCTACATCACGCACGCGATCGGCTACCGGTTCATGTGGACGATGCTCGCGGCGTTCCTGCTGCTCGGCGCCGCGCTCAGCATGGGGCTGGTCGAGCGTCGCGCCGCCTGACGGCTGGCGCTATACTGACTTCACCGTTTCGGGAACAGGAGCCGGCATGAACATGAGCGTCCGGATCGGCGTGATCGGCCTGTTGATCGTCGCAGGGCTCGGCGTGCCCGAGCGCGCTGTCCTCGCCCCGGACCGCCCGGACGTGGTCCCGCCGAAGCCGACCGGCGCGCAAGAGGTCGAGGTGGTCGCGGTCATGGTGGATCAGAACACCCAGCAGCCGACCGTCCTGCTCCAGGGCAAGCGCGACCGCCGCTCCGTCGCCCTCGCGATCGGGCTTGCCGAGGCGACCGGGATCGCCGTCCCGCTCCAGGGCGTGACGCCGCCGCGTCCGCTGACGCACGATCTCTTCCTGACACTCTTCGGCCGGCTCAAGGTGACGCTCACGCGCGTGGTCATCACCGATCTGCGCGACGACATCTTCTACGCGATCGTCTATCTGAACGCAGGCGGGCCCGAGCTCCAGCTCGACGCGCGCCCGTCGGACGCGATCGCGCTGGCGATCCGCGCGAAGGTGCCGGTGCTGGTCGAGGAGCGCGTGTTCGACAAGGCGGGCAACAGCGCGCCGCCGCGCCGCCCGTCGATCTGACGCCATGGCCGAGCCCGAGCGGACCGAGAAGGAGTGGGCGCTCCAACGACGCCTCGAGGACGTCTTCGTCAAGCTGGGCGAGAAGTACGGCGACCTGACCGGCCGGGTCGAGACGAAGATCAAGTCCACGATCACCTTCGACGACGTCGGTGGGCTCCGGCAGGCCAAGACCATCCTCAAGGGATTCGCCCTCGCGCTCAGCTCGCCCGATCTCTACCGGCAGTGGGGCGTCGAGCCGCCGAAGGGCATGCTCCTCTACGGGCCGCCCGGCACGGGGAAATCCAAGCTCGCCCAGGCGCTGGCGACGACGTCGGGGGCCATCTTCTATCACCTGAAGCTGATGAACCTCACCTCGAAGTTCGCCGCCAACACCGGCGACCTGCTGCAGGAGATCTTGAAGATTGCGATGGCCGAGGGGCCGGCGGTGCTGTTTCTCGACGAGGCGGAGGCGCTCTCGCTCGAGCACCTCTTACCGCCGCCCCAGGCGCGCGAGGCGAGCGCCCGGCTGGTCGCGGCGCTCTGCGAGAAGCTCGACGCGATGAGCACGACCGAGCGCATCCTGGTGGTGGCGTCGACCACCCACACCGACGCGCTCGACCCCGCGCTGGTGGCGCCGGGCCGCCTCGACCACCTCGTGGAGATCCCGCTGCCGGACGCGGTGGCCCAGCGAGAGATCCTGGAGCTGATCCGTCTGCGGACGGAGAAGACCGCGGGCCGCCCGCTCTTCGAGAAGATCGACTACGACAAGATCCTGCCGGTCATGGGCGGCATGAGCGGCGCCGACCTGTCGGTGATCGTGCGGCGCGCGCTCGAGATGAAGGTGCGGGCCGCGGCCGAGCGGTCGGGCGTGTCGCCCGTCTCCACCGAGGATCTGCTGGATGCGATCGACAGCTACAAGGGCGTGCGGGGGGTCGTGGAGAAGATCCGCTACGGCCAGTATCTGTGATCGCCTCGACGAAAATCCGCGTCCGCTACAAGGACACGGACTGCATGAAGGTCGTCTACTACGGCAACTACCTGACCTACTTCGAGGTGGGCCGCGTCGAGTTCCTCCGCCAGCAGGGGCTCGCGATGTCCCAGGTCGATCGGCAGATCCACCTTCCGGTCGTGGAGGCGCTGGTCCGCTATCGCAAGCCGGCGCGGCTCGACGATCTGCTCGAGGTGCGCTGCTGGGTGAGCGAGCGGCGGCGGGCGAGCTTTCGCTTCGCGTACGAGATCCTCGACGAGGAAGGCGAGCCGGTCGCCACCGGCTCCACGCTCCACGCGTGCCTGGACCCGGCGACGAGCGAGATGGTGGCGGTGCCGTCCTGGCTCCTGGAGCGGATGCCGGTCGTCGACCAGTCGAAGTGAGCGGCCCGGCGTTGTATACTGCATAACCGGCCTCGATGATCGAAGTCGATCACCTGACAAAGAACTACGGCCTCGTCGCCGCGATTCGCGACGTGTCGTTCAGTGTCTCCCCGGGCCAGATCGTGGGCTTCCTCGGGCCCAACGGCGCCGGGAAGTCGACGACCATGCGCATCCTCGCCTGCTTCATGCCCGCCTCGAGCGGGGTGGCGCGGGTCGCCGGGTACGACGTGTTTCGCCAGTCCATGGAGGTCCGGCGCCGGATCGGCTACCTGCCCGAGAACGTGCCGCTCTACCCCGACATGCGCGTCGCGCCGTACCTGGACTTCGTCGCCGAGGTGAAGGGGATCGGACGCTCGGAGCGACGCCGGCGCGTCGCCGACGTCATGGACCGCTGCATGGTCGCCGACGTCCAGAACCGCCTGATCGGGAAGCTGTCCAAGGGCTACCGCCAGCGCGTGGGGCTCGCCCAGGCGATCGTGAGCGATCCGGAGGTGCTCATCCTCGACGAGCCGACGATCGGGCTCGACCCCAAGCAGATCACCGAGATCCGGTCGCTCATCAAGTCGCTCGCCGGCCAACACACCGTGATCCTGTCGACGCACATCCTGCCGGAGGTCTCGATGGTCTGCGGCGGCGTGATCATCATCAACAACGGCGTGATCGTGGCGCAGGGGCCGATCGACACCCTGGTCGAGCAGTTCTTCCCGACCTCGCGGCTCGAGGTCGAGATCGTGGGCCCGCCGTCGGCGGTCCGCGAGCGGATCCGGGCGATCCCCGGCGTCCTGTCGGTGCAGGACCAGGCGCCGGCGAACGGCGCCGCGCGCTATACCATCGAGGCGGCGCGGGGGCGCGACGTGCGCGCCGAGATCTTCCAGCTGGCCGCCCAGCAGCGGTGGGACCTGCTCGAGCTCAGGCGCGTGGGGATGACGCTCGAGGAGGTCTTCATCCGGATCGTCGCCGGGGAGGAGTCCGCGGATGGCTCCGTGGAGAAATCCGTGGGCGAGGCGGCGCCGTGAGGATCTGGCCGATCTTCAAGAAAGAGATGCGGCTTTACTTCACCTCGCCGGTGGCGTGGGTGGTGCTGACGATCTTCCTCTTCATCGCCGGCTACTTCTTCTCCTCGATCTTCAATTTCTTCTCGCAGGCCTCCATCCAGTCGGCGATGAATCCGGCGATGGGGCGCGAGCTGAACGTCACCGACAGTGTGATGCGGCCGCTCTTCTCGAACATCAGCGTGATCCTGCTCCTGCTCATGCCGCTGGTGACGATGCGGCTGTTCGCCGAGGAGCGTCGCGCCGGCACCATCGAGCTTTTGCTCACCTACCCGGTGCGCGACGGCGCGGTGCTGGCCGGGAAGTATCTCGCGGCCCTCGCGCTCTACACGCTCATGATCGGGCTCACCGCGCTCTACCCGGCGATCGTGGTGTACTTCGCGCGGCTCGAGCTGGGTCCGGTGCTCACGGGCTATCTCGGGCTCCTCCTCATGGGCGCGACGTTCATCGCCGTCGGCGTGTTCGCCTCGTCCTTGACCGACAATCAGATCGTCGCCGCGGTCACCACCTTCGGCGCCCTCCTCATCTTCTGGATCCTGGGCTGGAGCGCGGACTACGCCGGCGGGGCCCTGGGACGCGTGCTGCAGTTCCTGTCGCTCCTCGAGCACAACGACAGCTTCTCGAAGGGGGTCCTCGACACGAAGGACGTTCTCTACTACGTGAACTTCACGGTCCTCGCGCTGTTCCTCACCTTGCGCTCGCTCGAGGCCCGGAGATGGAAGGGATGATCCGGCGGCTGCTCGACTGGGGCGGCTACCTCGGCGTGGTCGTGCTGGGCTTCGGGGCGATCGTGCCGTTCGTGCACCCGGAGTGGAATCGCCTCCGGTGGACGATCCTCGCCGTCGGCATCCTGCTGGTCGTGGTCTCGCTCTTCGCCCGGGTCGAGGATTACCGCGGGCTCTTCGCCCGCCGCGGGATGCGCTACGGCGTGAACACCGCCGTCGCGGTCGCGCTGGTGCTGGGCGCAACGGTCGTCGTGCAGGCGCTGTCGTTCCGCCACAGCGCGCGCTGGGATCTCACGGAGAACAAGCGATTCAGCCTGTCGCCGCAGACCATCCAGCTGCTGGGCGGCCTCAAGACCGAGGTGAACGCGGTCGCGTTTTTCCGCAGCGATCAGCCCGGCAAGCGGACGGCCGAGGAGCTGCTCAAGCAGTACGTCCGCTACTCGAACGGCAAGTTCACCTGGAAGAGCGCCGATCCCGACCGCGAGCCCGGTCTGGCCCGCCGCTACGGCATCGAGTCGTACGGCACGATCGTGCTCGAGACCAAGGCCAAGTCGGAGAAGGTGCTCGACGCCGAAGAGGAGAAGCTGACGAACGGCCTCGTCAAGGTCACGCGCGAGGGCAAGCGCGTCGTCTACGTGGTGCAGGGGCACGGCGAGCCCGAGCTCGGCAACACCGATCGGCCCGGGTTCAGCGAAGCGAAGTCGTCGATGGAGAAGGCTAACTACGAAGTCAAGCCGCTCGTCCTGGCGCGCGCGGGCAAGGTGCCGGACGACGCGACCGTCGTGATCCTCGCCGGCCCGCGCAACGACCTGTTCCCGCCCGAGCTCGAGGCCCTCGACGCGTACGTGGGCCGCGGCGGCAAGGTGCTCGCGATGGTCAATCCGTTCCAGAACGAGGGGCTCAAGAAGCACCTCGTGAAGTACGGATTCCAGCTCGACGACGACCTGGTGGTGGAGCAGAACCCGATCGGACGGCTCTTCGGGATCGGCCCTGAAGTACCGATCATCCAGCAGTACGAGTCGCATCCGATCACGCGCGACCTCGGCGGCGTCACGACCCTGTTCCCGCTCACGCGCTCGATCACCGCGCTCAAGACGCCGCCGAAGGGCGTCAACGTCCAGGTGCTCGCGCGCACCAGCCCCGACAGCTGGGGCGAGACCAACCGCGCCGACCTCCAGCGGGGGGTGGCCAAGCCCGATCCTCAGGACCCCAAGGGGCCGCTGGCCGTGGCCGCGGTCGCGACGGTCGACAAGGCCCGCATCGTCGTCTATGGTACGTCCAACCTGGCCGCCAATCAGTTCCTGAACATCCAGGGCAACCGGGACTTCTTCCTCAACACGGTGAGCTGGCTCGCCGAGGAGGAGGACCAGATCTCGGTCCGTCCCAAGGACACCAAGCAGACCCCGGTGTTCATGAGCGCGAACCAGGCGCAGGTGGTGAACCTCCTGCCCTTGGTGGTCCTGCCCGGGCTCGTGCTCGTCGGCGGAATCGTCGCCGTCGTTCGCCGCCGCGCGGCGAACTAGCCGGCCATGCGCTGGCAGACGACCGCGGTCCTGGCCGTCATCCTGATCGCGCTCGGCGTCTTCTACTACGTCTACGAGGTCCGGCTGGGTCCCGAGCGCGAGAAGACGGAAGGGCGCAAGGGCCGAGTCTTCACGGTCGAGCCGGCCGACGTCGCGGAGGTCGAGCTCAAGCGCGCCGATTCCACCGTCAAGCTCCAGCGCGAGGGCGAGGGCTGGCAGATTCTCGCGCCCGTGAGCGCGCGCGGCGATCGCGCTCCCATCGACGAGACGGTCACGTCGATCGTCACCGCCCGCCTGGACCGCGAGATCGAGGCCGATCCCAAGGCGCTGGGCGATTTCGGGCTCGACCGCCCCGCCGCCGAGGCGACGCTCACGCTCAAGGACGGCAAGCGCATCGGCCTGGTCCTCGGCGCCAAGAGTCCCACCGGGGTGTGGGTGTACGCGCGCGAGGCCGGCAAGCCGGCGGTTTTCGTGGTCGGCGACTCGGTCTTGCGCGACACCACGCGCCCGGTCGCCGAGTTCCGCGACAAGACCGTGCTCGCCTTCGAGCAGAAGGACGTGACCGGCGTCGCGCTCGACCTGCGCGACGAGAAGATCGCGCTCGAGCAGGCCGACGGCCGGTGGAAGCTGACGCGGCCGCGGGTGCTGCCGGCCGACGCCGACACGGTACGCGACTTCCTCGACAAGCTCCGCGCGGCGCGCGTCAAGGAATTCCCGGCCGACGCGCCGAAATCGCTGGAGCCGTTCGGTCTGGACAAGCCGGTGCGGCTCGACGTCCAGACCGGCCGCGACCGTGACCGCGCGACGAAGACCTTGCTGATCGGGCGCGCGGACCCGGCCAAGAAGGGCGTCTTCGCCATGCGCCCCGGCGAGTCGACGGTGATGCTGATCCCGGACGAGACGTGGACGGCGGTGCCGAAGAACGTCGCGGTCCTGCGCGACAAGACGCTCGTCGGATTCGACCGGGACAAGGTCACGCGGATCGAGATCGAGAGCCCGAAGGGCGCCGTCACCCTCGCCAAGGACGGCGAGCGCTGGAAGATCATCGCGCCGCAGGCGCTCGTCGCCGACCAGGTCGAGGCGGGCGCCGTGCTCTTCAAGCTGCGCCAACTCCGGGCGCAGGCCTTCCTGACCGACGACGCCTCGGGGATCTCGCGCTATCTCGGCAAGCCCACGGTGCGCGTCAGCATCACCGAGCAGGGCGCGTCGTCGCCGCGGACCGTTCTGCTCGCGCCCTCGCCGGAGAAGCGCGGTGGCGCGCCGAGCGCGTACGCGGCGGTGGCGGGGCAGGGGCCCGTGGTCCTCGTCGACGGCAAGACGCTCGATGAGCTCGGGCGCTCGGCCGACGACCTGCGCGACCGCACGCTCCTCTCCGGGCTCGAGCCGCGGGACATCAAGCGCATGCGCGTGCGCGCGGGCGGCCAGACCGTCGTGGTCGAGCGCAGCGGCGAGAGCGACTGGAAGCTGGTCGAGGGCGCAAAGGGCGCGGCCAAGGCCGCGACCGTGGACAACCTCCTCTACGCGCTCCGCGCGCTCAAGTGGAAGACGATCGCCGCGCCGACCGGCGACGAGCCGGCCAAGTACGGTCTCGACGCGCCGACGCTCGAGGTGACGCTGGTGAAAGCCGATGGCGGCGAGGCCGGGGCGCTGCTCGTCGGCAAGCGCGAGGGCGAGCAGGCGTGGGTGAAGCTCCCGTCGGCGCCGGCGATCTACACCGTCGACGTCAAGCAGCTCGGCGAGCCGCCGAAGGTACCGGACGACTTCAAGGGCTGATCAGTCGAGCAGGCCGAGCTCCCGGTAGCGCGGGGCGATCCGCTCCGAGATGAGGCCGAGCCGCTTGAGCCGCGGCATCAAGTTCTCCTGAAACAGAAAGCTGTTGAACGACTTCGTCGTCTGGGAGTTCCTCACCGTGTCGCGCCAGAGGGCGTCGCCGTCCCAGCCCATCTCGGTCCAGACGTTCTTGATCGACTGAAAACCGGTTCGCTCGTCGCGCGCGTACATGTGGTCGCACGCCTTGAAGGTGAAGTCCTCGAGGAACTCGCGCTTGGCCGCATCCATTATTCGTAGAGTCCGGAACAGATCCGCCATTCTACCCCGCCGGTACCCGCGTGGGCGCCACCGCGACGAAGTACCATGCTCGCCTGGCCGATGGACCTGGAGTACGATGGGTGGCGTGCCGGACGACGCGATCTATCTCGAGCAGATGGAGCTGGGGCCGATGCAGAACTTCGTCTATCTCGTCGGCGACCCGCAGGCGCGCGAGTGCGTCGTGGTCGACCCCGCGTGGGAGATCGACACGATCGTCGACACGGCGCAGGCCCGCGGCATGACGATCACCGGCGCGCTGGTCACCCACACCCACCAGGACCACGTCGGCGGCAGTCTCGAATCGTGGGGCATGCCGGGGCGCATTCCAGGCGTCGAGGAGCTGCTGGCGCGTGTGAAGGCGAAGGTCTACGTGCACAAGGCGGAGCGCGAGTTCCTGAAGGGTCTCGGCTCCGACCTGGTGAAGGTGGACAACCACTCGACCCTGAGAATCGGCCGGCTCACCTTGACCTTCCTGCACACGCCGGGGCACACGCCGGGCTCGCAATGCTTCCTGATCGACGGCCGACTCGTGTCCGGCGACACGCTCTTCATCGGCTCGTGCGGCCGGACCGACCTGCCGGGCAGCGATCCGACCGAGATGTACTACTCGCTCACGCAGCGTCTCGGCGCGCTGCCCGATTCCACGATCCTCTTCCCCGGGCACAACTACGGCGGCCCGTCCTCGACGATCGGCGACGAGAAGCGCGGCAACCCCTTCATGCGCTTTGCGGCCCTCGGCGACTTCCTGCGCGTGATGGGGGGCGGCCGGATCGTCGCGCCCTAGCGGTCCTCGAGCGCCAGCGCGCTCGTGCGTTCGGCCGGCGCCGCGCCGCCACACGCGTGCGCGGCCGTTCTCTGCCGTCGCCGCTGGCTCGAGGTGCTATCCTCGAATTCACCATGTCGCCCAGCGTGAAGAACTGGCTCAAGGTGCGATTCATCGCGGGCTTCTTCGTCACCGTGCCCGCATTCCTCACGGCGTGGCTCCTCTGGATCTTCTGGAGCCGGATCGACGACGTGTTCACGCCGCTGTACCAGCGCATCCTGGGACGGGCCGTGCCCGGACTCGGGTTCCTCACGGCCGTCGGCATCATCCTGATGATGGGCACGATTGCGCGCAACGTGGTCGGGCGGCGGGTCCTGGCCTGGGGCGACAAGCTCCTGCTGCGCGTGCCGATCTACCGCCGGCTCTATCCGCCGATCAAGATGCTGATCGACTCGTTCTCGCCCGAGCGCCGGAGCGCCTTCGGGGCGGTGGTGCTTGTCGAGCACCCGCGGCTGGGCGAGTACGCCTTCGGCTTCGTCACGAGCCACGTCGTCGTCGAGACGCCGCACGGCAAGCGCGAGATGGTGACCGTGTTCATCCCGACCAACAACCTCTACCTGGGCGACGTCGTCGTCGTGCCCCGGGACGACGTGCTGCCGACGGGGCTGCCGGTCGAAGACGGCGTGCGCATCATCCTCTCGGCGGGCAACGCCACTCCGCGCCAGCTTCCGAGAAGCTAGGGCGCCCGGCGCCCCCGCGGCAGCTGCTGCTGCGCCCACGCGGTCACCGCTTCGCCGAGCGGGAACAGCTTGCCGAAGAAGAAGTGATCGGCCCCATCGATCGTGACCGCCGTGATCCAGGGGCGCGCCGCCGTGAACCGCGCGAGCTCGTCCGGCGGACAGAACTGGTCCCGGGTACCCGCGACCATCAGCGTCGGGGCCCGCGGGTCCTCGAGGAATTCGAAGTCGGACATCGCCAGCGGCGGCGCGATCAGCGCCATGCCCGCGATCCGGCCGTCGCGGCTCCCGATCAGCGCGGCGATCCGCGAGCCGAACGAGTATCCGGCGATCGCGAGCGCGCCGCCTCCCATGGCCTTCGCCAGCGCGTCGAGAGCCGCCGCCGCGTCTTCCTGCTCGCCGACCCCACCCCCGTGAACCCCTTCCGAGGCGCCCACCCCCCGGAAATTGAACCGCAAGGTCGCTAGACCCAGGGCGGAGCACACTTCCTGGACGCGGACGACGACCGGATTTTCCATGTCGCCGCCGTACAGTGGATGGGGATGGCAGATCACGACGCCGGCGGACGGGGCCTCGGGCAGGGCCAGAAGAGCCTCGAGGCTCAGATCGGGCCCGACAGCCAGGCGTATGGGCTGTTCGGGTATCATGTGCCGCCATGAGAATACGGGTGGGGGCTTCGCGCGTCCAATGGTCATGTTGGCCTGCCTTCTGACCCGCCGCCGGATCGGCGCCTATCTCGACGGGGCTCTGGAAAATGGGCCCGCCCGGTCGATCGCCAGACATCTGAGCAGGTGTAGCAGGTGCCAGGGTGAGGCCGAAAATATCCGGAGAGTCAGGGCTCTGCTCCAGCGCACCCTGAGCCTCGGCCAGGACCGCGCCGAGCCCGACTGGTCGGGCTTCTGGCCGGGAATCGTCCGGGGGATCGAGGAGGTGAAGCATCGGGAGATACCGGCCCCCGTCGTCAGCCGGGGCAGCTGGTGGTGGCGACCCCGATTGACCCTCGGCGGCGCGCTCGTCGCGGCGGCGCTCGTTTCCGTCACGCTCTGGCAGCTGAATTCCGGGCCCCTCGCTCCGGACGCTCCCATCTTCGTCAGCTCGGCCCACACCGACGATCCGCGAGGGTCCGTCGTCGTCTACTCGCCCCACGAGCAGCAAGACGTCGCGGTCGTGTGGGTGCTGGGGCTCGACGAATCTTCTGACTGACCGGCGCGGGGGGCGGGGCCGGGGGTGCTGCCCGTGACCTGCGCGGCTAGCTCGCTCTAGGTTCTGCTCAAAGGGTGTTCGTTTCTGGCAACCGTGCCTACACAGGTCACGGGCAGCACCCCCGGCCCCGCCCTCCGCGCCGGTCAGTCCTGTCGGGCCTAGTTTCGAATGTAAAGGCGGTGTTTTCTGGCGGCGGTCAACTACGACCGCGGTCTGCCTTGGTTGTCTAACACTCCGCTTAGCGAGTTGGGCTGTCCGCTCCGGCCGGGATGAGCTTGCCCCCGGATGAGTTCGCGTCCCGGCTAGGTGATGCGGCGTGCGGCCCGCGCGGGAGTTAGCGGGGGGTATTTTTCAGGGTGGTGAGGCGTTCGCGGGCGAGGGAGGTTTCTTCGGCGCGGGGGAAGTTGTCGACCAGGTACTGGAGGCGCGCCTGGGCGAGCGTGGGCTGCTTGAGGTCGATGAGCGCGAGCGCTTCTTTGTAGAGCGCGGTCGGGACCTTGTCGGCTCGGGGGTAGTTGGCCTGGACCTTCTTGAATTCCTGCACCGCCAGCTCGAGTGACTCGGAGGCCTTGTCGCTCTGGCTCGCGTCGGTGAACCCCCGGGCCAGCGAGAGATAGGCCTCGCCGATCCAGTACTGAGCGCTGCCGGCGAGCTCGTGATCGGGATAGCGGCGGAGGAACTCGCGGAATCCCGCGATCGCGAGCGAGTAGCTTCCCTTGCTGAAGTCGATGTACGCCGCCTGGTAGATGTCCTGGGGCTGGAGCGAGCCGGTGGTCGGCCGCGACGGAACGGCCGCGACCGGTCCCGGTGCCGGTCCCGCCGGCGTTCCGGCCGAGCCTCCGGGCGTGGGGCCTCCAGAGGAACCACCCGAAGGGCCCGCGGCCGGCCGCGCTGTCGTCGCCGCAGCTCCGGCTCCCGGAGCCGCGCCGCGCAGCTGGCGGTTCACCGTGTCGAGCTTCGTCGTGAGATCGTCCACTCGGCCCGACAGCGTCGTCACCGTGTCGTTGAGGCTGTCGATCTGGCGGGTGAGCGTGGTGACTTGCCGCTCGCTCTCCCCGGTTTGCTCGCGCACGCGCTTGTCGACTTGCGCGGCGACGCTGTCCGCATCGATCCGGGCGCGCTGGCCCGATTGCTGGGCCGCCATCATCTCCTGGCGGAGCTGCAACAGGTCCTGCTGGGTGGCGACGCCGGTCGCCTCCTGGACCTCGGCGCAGCCGGCCAGCGACACGGCGAGGAGGAGGCCGAGCCCTCTCACCGCCGGCAGGACCTTACGCGGGCCTAGCGCGGCTTGACGAGAAAGCTTGCGCGGCGGTTCTTGGCCCAACACGCCTCGGTATGCTCGGTGCAAACAGGTCGCTCCTCGCCGTAGCTGATGATGGTGATGCGATTGGCCTGGATGCCCTGAGAGACGAGATAGTTCATCGTCGCCTTCGCGCGCCGCTCGCCGAGCGCCAGATTGTACTCGTTGGTGCCCCGCTCGTCGCAGTGGCCTTCGATCAGCACGAGGTTGTCGGCGTTCGACTTGAGCCACGTCGCGTTGGTGTCGAGGGTCTTCGCGTCCTCCGGACGGATGTCGTACTTGTCGAAGTCGAAATAGACTTCTTTCAGCGCCGCGACGGCCATGAACTCCTTCGGCGACGGCCGCGGAGTCTGGGCCGGCGCCGCCGCGGCAGCCGCGGAGGGCGCGGCGGCTGCCGCGCCGGAGGACGGCGCGGGCTGGCTCGGCGCGGGCGCCGGAGCCGCCGCGCGCGGCGCGGGCGCCGGCGCCGTGGCCGCCGCCGTTGTCGTCGTGGGCCGCTTCGCGCAACCGGTGATCATCAGCCCCGCCAGCAGCAGCGACATCAACGTGACGTGCGCGACGCGCGTTGCCATGACGCCTCCTTTTGCCTCCGCTCTGAACGTCCGGTGTTCGGCCCCCAATGCTATCACGGGAGGCGCGGCGACCACGCGGGACTTGTGGAGTCGGCCGCGCCGGAGGTGATCTGTGTCGTCGTCGTCCCGTCGACCAGCATCATGTACACCTGCCAGCGGCCCGAGCGATTCGACTGGAACGCGAGGTGCCGTCCGTCGGGCGCCCAGGTCGCGCCCTGGTTGTCGCCCTGACCGGTTGTGAGCGGGCGCGCGTTCGTCCCGCCGGGATCGATCGCCCAGAGGTTGTGCGTGCCCTCGCGCTGCGTGTAGACGATCGTGTCGCCCTTCGGCGACCAGCGGGGCTGCGTGTGAAAGCCCCCGTTGGTCAGCTGGCGCACGTTCGAGCCGTCCCGGTCCATGACGAAGATGCGTGGCTGTCCGGCACGGTCGGACACGAACGCGATCTGCTGGCCCGTCGGCGACCACGTCGGCTCCGTGTCGATCGAGCCGTGACGCGTGAGACGCTGGAGCGCTCCGGTCGCGATCGTGAGGATGTAGATCTCCGGATTGCCGTCCTTCGAGAGCGTGAGCGCGAGGAACTGACCGTCGGGGCTCCACGACGGGGACGAGTTGATCCCGTGGAACGAGGAGAGCGTCTGCACGCCGCGTCGCGGCTCGAAGGGGAACAGGCGGAAGAGGTCGGGGTAGCCGTTCATGAACGACGTGAACGCGATGGAGCGCGCGTCGGGGCTCCAGACGGGCGAGAGGTTGATCGAGCCGTTGCGCGTCACCGGGCCCACGCCGAACCCGTCGTAGTCGGCGACGACGATCTCCTTCGCGCCGGAGGGCCCGACGACGTACGAGATCTTGGTGTCGGCCACGCCTTTCTCGCCGGTGAACTGGAGCACGATCTCGTCGGCGATCTTGTGGGCGAGACGCCGGCGCCAGTCAAAGCTCGAGGTCGGCGGCTGCGGCGCCGCGGCGTCGAACTTGCGTGACGCGATCAGGCGCTGGTCCGGCGACGTCAGATCGTACAGGCGCAGCTCCGCCTCGACCCGATCGCCGCGGATCGTCATGAGCCCGTGGACGCCGGCGTGAGCTCCGGCCGCGGCGAAGTTGTTCCAGGTCTGCCGGAGGGCCTCGGGATTGTTCGCGGGGATGCGGTCCGATCCGGCGACCACGCTGAACAGCCCCGAGAGCGTGAGATCGTTGCCGGCGACCGTCGGCAGGAGCTTCGAGAGCCCTCCAGCGTCGCTCCCGCTGACGACCGTGAAGTCGGGAAGCGCGATGTTGAGCTTGGTGCTGCCGCCCCCGGTGACGTTGATGTACACGTCCGGAGGAGCCTGAGCGCGCACCGGAGGCGGCGGCGCCGTGAGGCCGACGGCCGCGGCGACCGCGAGCACGGTGAAAAGAGCGGCGATGGCTGTACGTCGCACCGGTTATCCCCCTGTCGGATCGAAGACGAACTGCAAGCCGATCCTCAGCACGGGTTTCTTGAAATCGTCGGGAAGCGGCGGAAACGGGCCCGCGTCGTTGATCGCGCGCAGCGCGACCTGATCGTAGAGCGGGTTGCCCGAGCTTTTGTCGATCCTCGCCTGGTTGAGCCGGCCGTCGCGCCCGATCTCGAAGACCACGGCGGGCTGCTGACCCGGAATGGCCCGCCCATCCCATTTTTCTCGGATCTTCCCGGCGACCTGACGGATGTAGTAGGCATACGGGAAGTCGGTGACGCTGAGCGTGAGCGGCCCCGCGCCGGACGCCGAGCCGGTCGGCGCGCCGAGCGGCTGGGGCGGCGGCGCGGCGGGCTCCCGGCGTGCGGGCGTCGGAGTTTCGGTCGGCGTGGGCGTTCTGCTCGCGAGCACCGGCAGCTCCTTGTCGGCGGGCCGCGGCCGCGCCGGCTCCCGCGAGGGCAGGCTGCGATCCGGCAGCCCGATCGCGTCCCGCGCCGGCGGGAGATCGCGCGCCGGCAGCTCGCGTGACGGCAGCTCGCGGGCGGCCTCACGATGGGGAAGCTCGGCCGGCGGGGCAGGCCGGGGAGCCGGCGGCTCCTCGACGCGCGGCGGCGGCATCGTGACGCCCTTGGGCGAGCCGATGGCCGCGGTCGCGGGAGCGAGCACGACGTAGACCGGCTTCGATCGCGAGTCGCTCCACATCGAGGCGCCGAAGATTACGACCGCGAGGAGGACGACGTGCAGGACGGCGGAGACGAACGTCGGCCCGAGCGGCAGCCGCAGTCGGCTGAGCGCCGGTCCGATGTGGAAGTGCACACGCAGAGCCCCGGCAGGCACTTGCCGTCGCGGTCTCAGCGCTCCCGAGCCGGCTCGGTGACCATTCCGAGTCGCTCGATGCCCGCGCGACGGACGCGGTCCATCGTCTCCACGACCGCGCCGTAGGAGAGCGCGGAGTCGGCCTTGAGGTAGAGGGTCTTGTCGTTCCGGTTGGCGAACGCCTGACGCAGGGTCAGCTCGAGCCCGTTCGGCGCCACGCGCTTCTCGTTCAGGAAGAGCGACTGGTCCTTCGTGACGGTGAGCACCATCCGCTCTTCGACGGCGGTAGGCTTCGACGCGGCCTTCGGCAGATTGACGTCGATCCCGCGGTACATCATGGGCGCGGTCAGCATGAAGATCAGCAGCAGGACCAGCACGACGTCGACGAGCGGGATGATATTGATCTCGGCGAGGTTGCTGCCGATCCGGCGCGGGCCCTGCGACTCCTCGGCCACCTTGAACATCGTGGCCGGCTCAGCCCGCCTTCGCGGCGGGGCGGCTCAGGAGGTTCAGCAGGTCCATCGTGAAGCCCTCCATCTCGACGGCCCAGTGCTTCACGCGATTGACGAAGTAGTTGTAGCCGATAACGGCCGGGATCGCGGCGCCGAGACCGGCCGCCGTCGCGATCAACGCCTCGGAGATGCCGGGCGCCACGACGGCGAGGCTCGCCGAGCCTTGGGCGCCGATCCCGTGGAACGCCGCCATGACGCCCCACACCGTGCCGAAGAGCCCGATGAACGGCGTGGCGCTGGCGGTGGTCGCCAGGAAGGGCAAGTAGTGCTCGAGCCGCGCGACTTCGAGGGCCGCCGCGCGACGGAGCGCCCGGTTCACGGCCTCGAGCCGGTCCCCGCTGAGCCCGTCGTCGAGGTCGTCGAGCACCTTGTCGAGCACCTCGGGGATCCCCGCGACTTCCTGGTAGGCGGCGAAGTAGAGCTGAGCGAGCGGGCTCTGCCGAAGCTTGCGGGCCGCGCTGTGCACGATCGACGGGCGGCGCGCGTCGCGGAAGACCCGGAGGAACTCGAACGTCTGCCGCCGCACCCTGCGGAATTGCCAGGCCTTCTCCACGATGAGCGCCCAGCTCACGATGGAAAACGACATCAGTACGAGGAGCACGATCTTCGCGATCGGCCCCGCGTTCCAGACGAGAGCGAGGATGCCACCACTGAGCGTGTCGCTCCCCACCAACGCTCCTTTCGTTTGCGTTCGAGGTATCTACGGCATTATAACCACATCCGTGCGGCGCATCCTCGTCCTGCCTCTCGTCCTCGCCGCGCTCGCCGCGGGTGCCCCCGCGGCCGTGGCCCAGGATGCGCGGGCCGCGGTCGAGGCCTTCGTCGCCCGCCTCTCCGACGTCCAGATCCGCGACCTCGTCATCGATCAGAGCCTCACCCTGTACCACCCCGACGGGCAGCGCCGCGTGTCGGGCGGCGAGCAGCGGATGCTCTTCAAGCTGCCGCAGCGCCAGCGCGTCGAGCAGACGGTCGAGGGGCAGCGGGAGATCCAGCTCACGATCGGTGACCGCGTCTGGGTACGGCGGGCGGACGGCAAGGTGTCCGAGGCGGCCGTCGCCGAGTCGACCCGCGCGCTCACGCACGTGCTGGTCCCGGTGACGCGGCACGCCGCCGATCTGCTGGCGGATTGGCGGTCGCGGGGCATTCGCGACGACGTGAGCCACGCGGCGCGCGTGGGCGGGCGGCCGGTCACCGTGATCGGCGCGGGCCCCGGCGATCGCGACGTCCCGGCCGTGTGGCTCGACCCGGACTACGGCGTCGTGCGCATCGTCACGCGCCAGCGGCTCGTCGCTCGCGAGCCGCTCCCGAGCGCCGTGCGGCTGGTCGATCTGACGCTCTCCGAGCACCGGCCGCTGGCCGGCAAGCTCTATTTTCCGTACCGCCAGGAGGTGTTCGTCGACGGCAAGCTCCTGGTGCTGTCCACCGTGCGCTCCGTCGCGATCAACACCAATCCGGCCGACGCCCTCTTCGACCCCGCGAGCCTCAGAGCGCCCTGATGCACTTCGCGTTTCTGGGCACGTCGGGCTCGGTCCCGTCCGCCGTCCGCGACACGACGTCGATCGTCGTCGTCGCGCCGGCCGGTGCCGTGCTGATCGACTGCGGCGGCAGCCCGATCCAGAAGCTCCGGCGCGCCGGCGTCGAGCCACAGGCGCTCGCCGCGGTCGTCATCACCCACATCCATCCCGATCACTCGTACGGGCTGCCGGCCCTCGTCCGTAACTTCGGCGTGCTCGGGCGGCAGGCGCCGCTGACCGTCCATTGCCGGCCGGAGCACGTCGAGCCGCTGCGGAGCCTCCTCAGCCTCTTCAACACGCTCGAGCGCCCGGGCATGTTCAAGGTCACCGTGCGCGCCGTCGATCTCGCGGAGGGCGCCCACGCGTTCGATCTCGGGCCGCTCTCGATCCGGACCTCGCCCAACGAGCACGGCGCGATGCCCAACTTCGCCGTGCGCGTCGACACGGCGCGCGGGCGAAGCATCGTCTACTCGTCCGACACGCGCCCGTGCGACGCCGTGGTCGCGCTCGCGCGCGGCGCCGACACGCTCGTTCACGACGCGACCTACTCGGAGCGCCACCGGAGCCGTGCCGGCGGGCACGCGCACTCGACCGCGGCGGAGGCGGGCGAGGTCGCCGCCCGCGCGGGGGTTCGACGCCTGATCCTCACGCACATCGGTGCGGAGTATCACGACGATGTGGAGGCGCTCGCGGCGGAGGCGCGCGAGCGGTTCGCCGGCGAAGTCGAGGTCGCGCGCGAGCTCGTTCCGTACCCGCTCTAGTCGGTCTGCCGAGCGCGAGTCCGGGCTCAGCGGGAGGAGACGAAGGGGCTGTCGCGGATCCAGAAGCGCAGGCGCAGGTCGGTGGAGCGGGTGATGCCGATGCGTGGGCCGGACGCGATGCGGAAATCGCCGGGGCGGTCGGGGGGCTCGATCGTGAAGAGGCCGCGGGTGAGATCGTCGCCGTTTTCTCGCAGGGTGATGGCGAGCGCGCGAGTGAGGTTGCCGGGTCCGCTGGCGAGTCGTGTCGAGGCCGCGCCGACGCCGCGCCGGCGCGCCATCGTCGCCAGCCCGGCGACCGGCTCCAGCGCGCGGATCAGCACGCATCCCGGTCGCCCCGCCGCTCCGGCGATCGCGTTCAGGCAGTAGTGAATTCCGTAGTTCAGATAGACATAGGCGAAGCCGCCGTCACCGTAGAAGAGCGCGCGGCTGCCGGGCCTGAACGCGGCGTGCGAGGCGGCGTCCTCGGGACCGAGATAGGCCTCGGTCTCGACGATGCGGCCGGCCGTGAGCGAGCGGCCGCGCCGGGACACGACGACGCACCCGAGCAGATCGCGCGCGACCGCGCGCGCCGGCCGCAGGTAGAAACGCCGGGGCAGCGGCACCCTAGGCGAGACGCTCGGCGACGAGGCGTCTGAGCGAGTCGAAGTCGAAGGCGATGCCCGCGCGGCTCGGCGGCTCACCCTCGGTCTTGAGCCCGGTCTCGCTGATGATCGCGCAGATCGTCTGCTCCCGATCAAGCTGCTTGTGCGCGAGGAGACGCGTGAGCACCGCCAGGGTGGCGACGCCGGTGGGCCCGGCCCAGACGCCCTCGACGCGGGCGAGCCGCCGCTGGGTCTCGAGGATCTCGTCGTCCTCGGCGTCGCCGGCAAGCCCCTTGCCGTCACGGAGGAGCCGCAGGACCCACTCGCCCTTCTTGCCGGGATCGCCGGCCGCCAGGCCTTCTGCCACCGTGTAGCCGATCTTCAGCGGCGTGATCGCGCCGCCGTCGCGGAACGCGCGGGCGACGGCGTTCGCGCGCGTCGCCTGCGCGGCGACCATCTGCGGCGCCCGCGCGATCCAGCCGGCTTCGCGCATCTCGCGGAAGCCGCGGGCCGTCGCGATGAACGTCTCGCCGACCGCGACCGGCGCGACCACGACGTCCGGGACCGCCCAGCCCGTCTGCTCGGCGATCTCGTAGGCGAGCGTCTTCTTGCCCTCTTGCTTGTAGGGGTTGCGCGAGGCGCCGCAGTCGAAGAACAGACGCTCCTCGACCAGACGGTCCCAGATCTTGATCAGGTCGTCGTAGACACCCTTGTAGACGATGAGGTTCGCCGTCGTGGCGGCCATGTGCAGGAGCTTCGGCGCCGAGGCCCGCTCGTAGGCGAAGATCAGCGAGCGGAGACCCGCGCGCGACGAGTAGGCGGCGATCGACGAGCCCGCGTTCCCCGAGCTGACGACCGACGTCGCGCCATAGCCGAAGCGCAAGGCGGCCGCGACGGCCGTCGCCGACGAGCGGTCCTTGACGGTGCCGGTCGGGTTCGCGCCGTCGTATTTCAGGAGCAGCCGGCGCACGCCGAGCTCGCGGGCGAGCCGTGGACAGTCGAGCAGCGGTGTCCCGCCTTCGCCGAGCGTCACCCGGTGGGCCGGGTCGGCGATCGGCAGCACCGGCGCGTAGCGCCAGAGGCCCGAGCCCGCGAACAATCCGGGCCCGGCCGCGCGTAGCCCCGCGATGTCGTAGCGAAGCTCGAGGAGCCCGCGACAGGCGTCGCACTCGAGTCGGTACGTGAGCGGGTAGACGGCGCCGCACTCGATGCAGGCGAGGTTCTCGGCCAGCGAGTCGGTCACGTTCGCTTGCCGAACCGCTCTTCGACCATCGCCAGCATCGCCTCGATGCGATGGCGCAGGGTGTGCTCGGCCAGCGCGCGGCGGCGCGCGTTGTCCCCGATCGCGCGAGCCTCGTCCGGGTGCTCGAGGTGCACGTCGAGCTGGCGACGGAGCTCGCCGAGGTCGCGATAGCCGACGATCTCCTCTCCGGGTTTGAACAGGTCGAGCAGGTCGTCCTTGAGGTCCACCACCTGGCAGGCGCCGGCGGCGGCCAGCTCGAAGGTCCGGGTGTTCACGCCGACGATGTCGTTCATCGGATGGTGATGGTTGAGCGACAGGGTCGAGGCCGCGTACACCAGGAGCTTGTCGTGGCCGAACACCGCCGGGCCCGCGATCGCGCGGACCCGCGGGTCCTCGGCGGCGGTCCAGCCGCTGCCCCAGAGCTTCAGCGGATAGTCGCGCAGCGCCTTGACGAAGCGCTCGCGATACGGATACCGGTTGCCGACGAAGGAGATCGGCGCGCCGTAGCGCTCGGCCTCGTCCGGCGTCGGCGTCACCGGATAGTGCGCCGACGGCACGCAGTACATGGGCAGGTAGGCGAGATTGCGGAGCCCGACCTGCTCGAGGCTCCGCATCGCGTAGCGCTCCTTCGTGAAGAAGAGGTCGTACGCCTCGATCGTCTCGAACGGCATCATCCAGAGCGGGTTATCGGGAAAGAAGTTGAGAAAGAGCGCCTCGACCTTCCGCTTCACGCGCGCGATCAGTGCGGCGGTGATGGGCCCGCCCTTGATGACCAGGACGAGATTCGGCCGCCAGGCCAGGCACGCGCGCTCGAGCGATCGGATCAGGAGGGCCTGATAGGCGCCCTTGGTGCCCCGGTTCTTGTAGAGCGGGTTGTTCTTGCGGTACTCGAACGTGCGGACGTCGTGGCCGAGTCCGGAGAGCTCCTCGGCGAAGTCCATCCCCATGAGCCCGGGCCGTTCGAAGGGGAGGACGACCAGCCACCGCACGGATCGTAGCGTAGCACACGGGCCGCGCTGTATCATGGCCGCGCCGTGAAGGTCCGAGCTCTCCAGCGTCACGCGCCCTCGCTCCTGCTCTTCGCCGCGTTGCTCGCGATCTGGCAGCTGGTCCCGCCCCTGTTGAACGTCCGCGAGTATCTCGTGCCCGGGCCGACCGCCGTCGTACGCGCGGCGCTCAGCTCCTCGATCCCGTGGCACACGCATCTCTGGGTGACGACGATCGAGATCCTGGGCGGCTTCGCCCTCGCGGGCGCCGCCGGGGTCGCGCTGGGCGTCGCGATCGCCTGGTCGCCGACGATCGCGCGGGCGCTGGTGCCGTTCCTGGTGTTCGTGAACACCTTGCCCAAGGTGGCCGTCGCGCCGCTCTTCCTGCTCTGGCTCGGCTACGGCATCGTGCCGAACGTGCTCATCGCCGCGCTGATCGGCTTCTTTCCAGTGGTGATCAACACCGCGGTCGGGCTCACGCAGGTGGATGACGAGCTCCTCGACCTCGGGCGCGCGTTCGGGGCGCCCGCGTGGAAAGTGTTCGCGAAGATCCGCCTGCCGAACGCGCTCCCGTATGTCCTCTCGGCGCTGAAGATCACCGCGACGGCGGCGGTCGTCGGCGCGATCGTCGGCGAGTTCGTCGCCTCCCAGGCCGGTCTCGGCACGGTCATCGTCAACGCGCAGACGAACCTCAACACGCCGGTGGCGTTCGCGGCGTTGCTCTGGATCTCGATCATCGGTCTCGCCCTCTACGGCGCCGTGGGCCTCGCGGCCCGCTGGTGGGCCCCCTGGGCCGACACGACCTGAGAGCGGCGGCCCGGCCGCCCGGAGGGAATGGGATGAAGGCGAACCGGAGCGGCTATCTGATCGGCTCGGCGCTGCTGATCGTGGCCGTCTGGCTCGGCGCGCCCCGCGCCCAGCCGGCGCAGAAGGTCGTGTTCGCGCTGAACTGGTTCGCCGTCGGCGATCACGCCGCGTACTGGGTCGCGCTCGACCGCGGCTACTACCGCGCCAGAGGGCTCGACGTCGAGCTGCAGAACTCCAAGGGCTCCGGCGACTCGATCGCCAAGGTGGACACCCACCGGGCCGATCTCGGCCTGGCCGACGCGGTCGTCGTCATCCCGCGCATCGCGCAGGGGGCGAAGATCAAGGTCGTGGGCGCGGTGTTCGACAACACGCCGCTGAACATCTGGACCCGCAAGGACACGGGCATCGCGAAGCCGAAGGATCTCGAGGGCAAGACCCTGGCGGCGCCGCCCGGCGACGCGCAGCGCCAGCTGTTCCCGGCCTTCGCCAAGCTGAACGGCGTGGACGAGGCGAAGGTGAAGTGGGTCAACATCGAGCCGGCCGCGAAGTTCGTCGCGCTCGCCGAGAAGCGCGCCGACGCCGTCCCCGACTACACGACCGGGCAGCCGTTCTGGGAGAAGGCGGTCGGCGCCGAGAACCTCGTGCGCATGCCCTGGAGCCAGTTTGGCTTCGACACCTACTCGATGGCCATCTTCGCCAGTGAGAAGACCATGAGCGAGCGGTCGAAGATGCTGCGCGACTTCGTCGCTGCGTCGTACCAGGGCTGGCGCGACGTGATGGACAATCCGAGGGCGGCGCTCGAGATCTTCAAGAAGCGCGTGCCCGACATTGACCTGGCCCTCATCGAGCCCAACATGCTGCTCGGGCTCGATCTGATGAAGACGGACCGCTACGCGAAGAACGGGATCGGGTGGGTGGAGCGCGCCAAGATGTGCCGCACGGTGGATCTGATCAACACCTACATGCCCGACATGCCCCGCAAGGTCGGCTGCGACGAGGCCTTCACCAACGAGTTCCTGACGAAGATCGAGCCGCCGAAGCGTTGATCGTCCTCGACGGGGTCGGGATGACCTACCGCGCCGATTCCGGTACCGTCGAAGCGCTCAGGGACATCGCGTTCACGGTCGATCGGGGCGAGCTCGTTACCCTCGTTGGTCCCTCGGGGTGCGGCAAGTCCACGCTGCTGCGGATCATCGCCGGCCTGCGTCCGGCGAGCGCCGGGCGGACCGTGGTGGACGGCCGCCCGGTGACCCGTCCCATCGCCGCGGTCGGGATGGTCTTCCAGGCTCCGGTGCTCCTGAAATGGCGCCGGATCGTCGACAACGTCCTGCTCCCGGCCGAGCTGGCCGGCCTGAATCCCGACGACTACCGCGCGCGCGCCGGCGAGCTGCTTCGGCTCGTGGGGCTCGGCGACTTCGGCGACAAGCTGCCGCGTGAGCTGTCCGGCGGCATGCAGCAGCGCGCCGCCCTCTGCCGCGCCCTGCTGCTGGACCCGCCGCTGCTCCTGATGGACGAGCCCTTCGGCGCGCTCGACGCGATGACGCGCGACGAGCTGAACCTGGAGCTGCTGCGTGTGTGGGGCGAGGGAAGCCAGCGCCGGAAGACCGTGCTGTTCGTCACGCACTCGATCGCGGAGGCGGTCTTTCTTGCCGACCGCGTGGTCGTCATGACGCCCCGTCCGGGACGCGTGGCGAGCGTCGTCCCGGTCCGGCTGCCGCGGCCACGCACGACCGCGACGCGGGCGAGCGCCGACTTTGGCGCCCTGACGCTTCAGATCCACGACGTCCTGAGTCGCCCGGCGTGACGTCCCGAGTGGCCCGGCGCGCCGGTGCGCCCCCCGGGCCCGGGCGGGCATCGTCGGACGTCAGGCGACTTCAGCGGTGCGGACCTGACGGAAGCGAGCGGCGAACAGGGGATCGAAGAGCGCGGCAGTCGCGACCAGGGCCGCGTCGGCGCCCTCGCGCAGCACCTCGCGGGCGCGCTCCACCGTCGAGATGCCGCCCACGGCGAGAATCGCCCGGTCCCAGGCTCCGGCCTTGCGCCACGCCAGCATCTCGGCGACTTGCCGGGCCGCCACGGTGAAGGTCTGCGCCCCCACCACGTCGGCGCGCTCGCGGCCGTGGCCCTCGAAGGCGGGGGCGCCCTTGTCGTCGAAGACCTTCCGGTTGATGCTGTGCACGAGCACGTAGCCGTGAGCCCACGGCGCCAGACGGGTCGCCGTTTCGTGAAGCAGGCGTGGCGTCTTGAACGCCCCGAGCCTCGCCAGGACTGGAGCGTCGACCGTGGTCCGCGTGCGATGAAGGATTCGCGCGGCGAGCGGGACGTTCTCGAAGATCATCTGCGGCTGTTCGACGAACGGATCCGGCGTGGCCAGGTGGATCTCGATCGCGTCGGCTCCGGCTTCGGCCGCCCAGCCGGCGCACCGGGCGTAATCGGCGATGAGCGCTTCGGCGTCGCCGCCGGGGCGGGGCGTGCCGATCACGCTGACGATCAAGAACTGACCGCGCCCGATGCGCTCCTTGGCCCGGCGCACGTCCTTGCGCCACACATCGGGCTCCATCGAGGGCTCGCCCAGCGAGACCGCGATCGTCGCGCCGTTGTTCGCCTGCCGGGAGACCACCGCCGCAAGCTCGCGGTTATCCACATGGCGGATGTTGGGCAACGCGTAAGCGGCCTGGAAGGTCGAGCGCACGGTCGCGTAGGTCAGGACGTCGAAACCGAGCCGGGCGTAGGCCTCCACCCACTTCGAGTTGAGCAGGGGGCCGGCGGCGACGCCGAGGCTCGAGCTGACGGGACGACCGAGCAGCATCCCGCCGGGACTGGGAGGGAGACGGCGCACCCGCGGGAGCGCGGGCGCGTGCGAGTAGTTCCACTGATAGGAACGGTCGAGTCGATAGGCGCCTTGGGCGATGGCTCACTCACTCCTTTCCCCCAGGAAAGACCTGGTAAGCGCCTAGTTTATCACATAGTTACGCTTCATGCCTACTTAAATGCAGGCGCCACCTCCCTCGCGATCAGCTCGAGCTCGCGCATGATGTGCGCGTGCGGCATGCCCGGGAAGAAGGTCCGGCAGATCAGGTGGGTCATTCCATACTCTTCGGTGAAGCGTCGGATCTGCGCCACGCATTGGTCGGGCCCGCCGACGATGAAGCGGTCGGCCATGAGTCGGTCCAGGTCGGTCGCGACCGACGCGTCGATGAACGGGTGACGCCACCCGCCGGCGTACTCCTTCCGGTAGGCGATCATGATGTGCTGCTCGGCGAGCTCCCGCGCCTTGTCGTCGGTGTCGGCGACGATGAGATCGCGCGTCAGCGGCCATTCGGTGATCGGCTGGCTCCGGCCGGCCGCCCGGCGGTTGTCGATGAACCGTTTCTTGCCCGCGAGGAGCCGCTTGAGATCCGCGGTGGGTCCGGGGATCCAGTTGTCGGCGAGGGTCGCGGCCCGCCTGAGCGTGATATCGCCCCAGCCACCGATCCACACCGGTGGATGAGGCTTGGTCACGGGCTTGGGCTCGAGCCGCCCCTCCACCGTGTAGTAGGCGCCCTTAAAGCTCACGCGATCCCGAGTCCAGAGCCCCTTCATGATCGCCAGCTGCTCCTCGAGCCGCGCCCCGCGCTTCTCGAGCTCGACGCCATAGAGCGCGAACTCGTCGGGCTTGTAGCCGATCGCGATGCCGAGGGTGATGCGCCCGCGCGACATGACGTCGAGCATCGCGACGTCCTCGGCGAGCCGCACCGGATGATGGAACGCCGCGACGACGATGTCGGTGCCGAGCATCATGCGCGAGGTCCGGGTCGCAAACCCGGCCAGCACCGTCAGCGGCGAAGGCCAATAGTGGTTCGTCACCGCGTGGTGCTCTTCCATCCAGACCGAATCGAATCCGAGCTCTTCGGCCCGCGTGACCTCTTCGAGCGCTTCCTGGTAGTACTCGCCGCCCTCGATGGGGATGAAGCCGATCTTGAGGCGCGCCATGGGGCGAGAGCCTAGCATGGCTCGCGGAGTCGAGTCACTTGACAGGCCACCGCGCGGCGATTACGAGGGTGAAGCATCACCCTATTCAAGGAGGCCGGCCCCATGTCCAGCATGAAGGGCTATCACGCGCTCGCGAATCTCCCGGAGGAGAAGGTCACCGACAAGATCTCGCGCCGGATTCTCGTCGGCGACCAGGAGATGGTCGTCTGGTGGTCGATGAAGGCGGGCGCGCACGCCGCCGCCCACCACCATCCGCACGAGCAGATCTTCTGGGTGCTGAAGGGCACGATGGAGTTCCGCCTCGGCACCGATCGGAAGGTGTGCGGCCCGGGCGACCTCGCGGTGATCCCGGGCGGGGTCGAGCACGAGGCGTGGTTTCGCGAGGACACGGAAGTGATCGACATCTTCGCGCCGCCCCGCGAAGACTTCCTCACGCTGGAAGTCCCCGCGTACATGCGGAAAGGTTGATCGCGAGTCCTACCGCAGCGCGTCGACGAGGGCGCCCACGACGTGGTCGAGGTGCGTGATGTAGTCCTCGGTTCCCTTCGCGGCGCCGGGTGATTGGGGGACCACGACCATCTTCGCCCCGGCTTCTTTGGCGACGCGGCTCGTCACGTCGGGGGGATACCAGCTTTCGTGGAGTATGACCCGCACCTTTTGCTCGCGCATGCTTCGGATCAGATTCACCAGGTGCTGCGGTGACGGGGGAATCCCAGGCCGATCCTCGATGATGCCGGCCTCGACGAGCCCGAACGCCCGGTAGAAATACGGCCAGCTATCGTGGTAGCTGACGATGCCGGCGCCGCGGAACGGCGCCAGTGCGGATTTCCAGCGCCGATCGGCGTCGGCGACTTTCTCCAGGAACGCCTGGCGGTTGGCCTCGAACGCGCGGCCTTGCTCCGGCGCCATGCGGGTCAATCCGGCCGCGATGTTGGCGGTGACGATCACGACGTTGTCGGGATCGAGCGTGTAGTGGGGGCTCCCCAGCGGGTGCACATCGCCCATCGACCGATCGACGCGGCCGGTCATCACCTTGAGCACCTCGATGCCCTGGAACGCCTCGACGACGGTCGGCGAGCCGCGGAGCATCCGCGGATTCGCCGCGCGGTGCACCATCACATCGATCCAGGCGTCCTCCTCGAGGCCGTTTCGGATCAGGAGGTCGGCGCGGCGCACCAACAAGATCTGGCTGGGGCGGACCTCCATGTCGTGAGGGTTCTGGCCGAAGCGCGCGATGAGATCGATCGTCGCCAGATCGCCCGCGACGACTCGGGTCAGCACAAAAAGGTCCGGCAGGGTGGCCACGACCCGCGGCTTCGGCTCCGCGCCCTGCAGCGCGGGTACGTTGCCGGTCACCGTGAGGCTGAGGGCGCCGAGCACGGCCACGGCCATGCGTCGGGACATCCAGCCGCGAGCTAGCCGCCGTAGCCCCAGTTCCAGCACGGTCGTCGCTCGAGCCAGAACCAATCGTCGCAGAGCTCTTCCGCGCACTGGCGCTCGCACTGATCCTCCGTCCGATCCGACGCGCAGCGAAGCTCGCCACCCGCTCGGCAGTAGCAGGACCCCGTGAACTCCGACCGGGCGCGTTGCGCGAAGGTTCCGTTCGCGCCCGCCAGGCCGAGCGTCAGGAGCCCGCCGAGCGCGAGCGACGCGATGCCACGCGCGCGGCCGCCGCCCGTCATTGCTCCGGCTCCATCGCGCCGCTATAGTCTCACGACATGCGTCGAGCCGGTCTCGCGATCGCCTTCCTCGCCTCCACGCTGCTCGCGGTCGGCGGACTTCACGCGGAGGATCCGTCCAGCGTCCGACGGGTCGTCGTCACCGGACAGGCCGTGCCCGGCGGCGGGACGTTCGACCGGTTCAGCGTTGAGTCGCTGCCAATCGTCGCGCCGATCAACGGTAAAGGCCAGGTCGCGTTCTTCGCCACGATTCTCCGGGGACGCTCAAGCGAAGGGTTGTTCGTCTCTTCGGGAGAGCGGATCGGCAAGCTCGCCGCGGATGGCGACGCGGCGCCCGGTGGCGGCGTGTTCTCGGGGTTCGGCCGCCATCCGGTCCCGGCGCTCAACGAAGGCGGGGAGCTCGCGTTCGCCGCCGCGATCGTCGGCGCCCGGGCGGTCGAGGGTATCTTCGTCGCCTCGCCGCGTGGCACGCGGGCGATCGCGCTCGCGGGCGCCGCCGCGCCGGACATTCCGTCTGGGACGATCGCGAGCCTCGACGCGCCCGCGATCAACGACCGGGGAGACGTCGCGTTCCTCGCGACGGTCCGTCGCGGACGCGAGAGCCTCGACGCGATCTACCTGCATTCCGGCGGCAAGAGCCGCAAGGTGGTCGCCCAGGGTGATCCGGCGCCCGCGGGCGGCGCCTTCACCGGCTTCGGCCCGCCCGCGCTCAACGGCAAGGGACTCGTCGGCTTCGGCGCCGTCGTGGAGGGCCGCGCGGTCCCGGGCGGCCTCTTCGTCTCGCAGGGCGGCGCGATCCGCATGCTCGTCGGCGCGGGCGAGGAGACTCCGGACGGCGGGATCTTCGCGAAGTTCTCGGAACGCGTCGCGGTCAACGACGCGGGCGCCGTCGCCTTCAACGCGATCCTCAAGGGCGCCCCGACAAGCGGAGCGATCTACGTCGTCGACGATCGAGTGCGCCGGATCGCCGGGCTCGGCGATCCGGTCCCGGGCGGCGGCGTCTTCTCCCACTTCGGCCTCTGGCCCTCGCTGAGCGCGACGGGCGCCGTCGTGTTCGCCGCCTCCGTCGACGGCGGCGCCTCGCCGGTCGCGGTGTTCGCAGCGAGTCGCAAGGCAATATCGAGAGTCGCGGGGGTAGGCGACAGGCTCCCGGGCGGCGGCACCCTCGTGTCCTTCGGGCTTTATCCGTTCGCCGCGGCGAGCCGCGCGGGCGCCATCACGTTCGCCACCGCCCCCGACGCGGTCGGCGCCGGCGCGGAGGGGATCTTTGCGATCGATCCCGCCTCCGTGCGCTAGGCGAGCGCGGGCTCAATTCATGTCGTAGGGCGGGTACTCGATGAACACGTTCGCGGCCGTGATGAGACGGTGGGGTGTTACCGTGCGCGGCGCGACCGTCTCACTCCGTAGCATCCGCATCGCGATCGGCAGGATCTCGTAGCCGTAGCGGTCCAGGTAGAACGCGACCGAGCCGATGACGATGCTGCCGCGGTTGCTCGGATCGATCTCTTTCCGGTCGTTCATGCCGCCGTGCACGGAGCGATCCACTCCCTGTCCGACGACAGCGCCGTCGGCGAGCCGACCCGCCGACTCGAGCGCGCTCTTGGCCGCCAGCGCGGAGGCGTCGTCCATCGCCGCGATCAGCACCTTCGTCGCCGGCTGGGTCGCCAGCACCTTGGCGAGGAGTGGGCCGACCAGTGCCGGGTTGCCCTGGGTCTCGAGGGGGGTGATCTTGAGCGCCGGCAGATGTCGCTTCAGGCCTTCGCTCGCGCCCTGAACGCGGTCGGGGATGCGATGCTCCTGGGCACGGAGGTTACCGACTATCACCCCGATCGTCGGCAGGCCGCGCCAGTTCTTCGCGCCGTATTCCGACAGCGCCTCGCCGGCGATGCGTCCCGCCGCCCGATTGTCCAATGTGTAGAGGGGCGCGCCGGGCACGGGAGTGTTGATCGCCAGCGATCGGATCCCGGCCGCCCGGAGGCTCTGGCCGATCTTGACGTTCGTCGCGGGGTCGTCGAGATACTGGATGTAGAGATCGACCTTTCGCTGGACGGCGTCCTCGGCGTTGGCGAGGGCCGTCCGGGAATCTCGATGGTTGTCGTAGAACACGAGGTCGATCGGATACCGGCGCACCGCCAGCACGAAGCTCTCGCGAACCTCTCGGCCGGTGAACCCGGTTCCTTCGAGCGTGGCGCCCGGCTCCTCGGTGAGGTTCGCGAAGGCGACCATGTAGCGCCGTTCCTGCTCGACGGCGACGAGCGCGTGCGGGCCGGCGAGACACGTTCCCAGGAGCAGGCCCGCGAGCCCGATCCATGCAAAAAACCACCGGCGCCCCGCGGGGGGCGCCGGTGTCCCTGCAGCGCTTTCCACTACGAAAGCTCCTAGCGGATGCCCTCGATCGCGACGAAGTTACCCGTCAGCCCGACCGCCTTGGGCACGGTCATGCTGAAGAAGAACGTTGCGCGCTTGGTCTGGTCCGCTTCCGCGGCCATGAGGTCGGTCCGGACGTTCTCGATGATGTGGATGCCGGCGTCCGTGATCAGAATGTTGTGGACGATGAACGCTTCCTTTGGGTCCTCGCCGGGAATCACCTCGACAGCCCAGGAATCGGAGCCCACCGCGACGATCTTCTGCGACACCAGCCAGTTGGCGGCTTCCTTACCGATACCGGGCTCACCCGAGTTGTAGAGGGCGTTCTGCGCCGGGTACTGCTCGAAGAGGTTCCCCCAGCCCGTATGCATGATGACGATGTCGCCCTCGCGCAAGGTGACGTTGTACATCTTCAGACCGGCCTCGAGATCCGCCTTGGTGATGACGGTGCCCTTCTCCAGGCACGGCTTCTTGCAGGCCGCGTTGCCCTTGAACTTCCCGGCGGCTTGGTACACCTTGACCATGTCGATCAGCACGCCTCGCGTCGCGAACGACTTGAGGTGCTCGAGACCGAGCTTGGTCATATTGTTCTGGTTGATGAACTTTCCCATCGCGATCTGGTTGAAGTAGCAGTCCTTGCGGCCGATGTGGCCCATGCCGTCCAGATGCGTCCCGACGTGACTCTGGCTGAGCCACGTGTCCTCCATGTAGGTCAGCTGATTCTCGCCGAAAGCCGCGCCGGGGGCGAGCGAGGTCGCGGTCAGGATCGTCTTCGTGAACCGGGTCCCGAAGAGGGGAATCCCGTCAGCCAGCGGGTACGACATGACGACGACCTTGCCGTCTTTGATCTCGGCCGCGGCGGCCTTGGTGACGGCCGGAGTCACCCGGTTGGTGGCGCCGGTCTGATCGTTCGGACCCCATGGCGAGGGCGGAACGATCTTCGTACAGTCGGATTGGGCCAGCGCGGCGGGCGCCGACCAGATCAGGGCGGCGAGCATCACGGTCACCACGATCAGGGACTTCTGCCTCATGCGACGTACTCCTTTCGACGGTGAAGGGCATGGCACATCCGGGGCCGTAACGCCGGGATCGTAGTCCCGTCACGGGGACATTTCAAGACGCTTTGCGGACGGGGCCTCGCCCGGTGCTAAGATCGCGCTGGATGGCCGAAGAGTTCACCCGCGAGGAGCGATCCGCGCTCGCTCCCTACTTCACCGACCTCGACGGCCCGGTGTTCGCGCTCGTGAACCTGCCGGAGGTCGTGAAAGGCGCGCTCTTCGCGCGCTATTCGCGCTCGCCCAAATCGCTTCGCCGCCTGTTCCTCGACGAGTTCCTGGGCCCGGGGGGGCTCGAGGCCGCCGCCGGCCGCGGGGCTACCGGCGAGGCGGGCGCGCAGCGGGCCGAGCAGCTGTTCGAGCGCGTGTTCGTCGAGTACGGCGACGACTCCGTCGCCCAGCTCGGCGGAGTGCACCTGGCGTGCGAGGGCGCGTCGAACATCATGACCAAGGTGCTCGAGTGGGGCCGGCTCATGGCCTATCTCGAGCAGTCGACGCGCTACATCCCCTATGACGACCGGCCCGGCGGCCGATACCGCTATCACGTTCCGGCCGAGCTGACCGGCGGGCTGCGCGAGCGCTACGTCGCGACCCTCGATCGATGCTTCGACCGCTATCACGAATGGCTGCCGAAGCTCCGCGCCTTCTTCGAAGCGGAGTTTCCGCGCGACCCGGCCGAGACCGAGGGCGTCTATCGGATGACGATCCGTGCCAAGGCGCTCGACACCCTGCGCGGGATGCTGCCGGCCGCGACGACCTCGAACGTCGGCATCTACGGCACCGGACAGGCGTGCGAGCAGCTGCTGCTCCGGATGCGCGCGCATCCGCTGCGGGAGGTGCGCGACTACGCTGACCTGATGCTGATCGAGCTGCGGAAGGTGATTCCCGCGTTTCTCAAGCGCGTCGACGTGCCCGAGCGCGGCGGGGTGTGGTCGAGCTACCTCGAGGAAACGCGCCGCGAGACGCGAGACGTGGCGCGCCGGCTCCTCGAGCGCGGGGCGGCGGGACGCCACGCCGCTAGTGACGCCGCGGCGGCGGACGACGTCGTGCTCACCGACTACGACCCCGACGGCGAGATCAAGGTGGTCGCGGCGGCGCTCTATGCTGTCTCGAGCCGCCCCGATGCCGAGCTGCTCGAGCTCGCGCGACGCACGACGGCGGACGAGCGCAACGCGGTACTGGCCGCGTACGTCGGCAAGCGGCTGAACCGGCGTCACCGCCCGGGCCGCGCGTTCGAGCGCACGGCCTATCGATTCGACGTGCTGGGCGACTACGGCGCGTTCCGCGACCTGCAGCGCCACCGGCTGCTCACTCTCGAGTGGCAGCGGCTCACGCCGCGGCACGGCTACGTCGTGCCCGAGCCGATCGCCGAGGCGGGCGCGGCGGACGACTGGCGCCGGGTGATGGCCGAGTCGGCCGCGCTCCACGACGCGATCGAGGCGGCCGGCCTGCCCGAGGTCGCCTCCTACGCGGTCTCGATGGCCTACCGCGTCCGCTTCTACATGGAGATGAACGCCCGTGAAGCGATGCACGTGATCGAGCTCAGGACGACCCCGCAGGGACACCCGGCGTACCGCCGGATCTGCCAGACGATGCACCGCCTGATCGCCGAGCGCCACCCGGCGATCGGCGCGGCGATGACCTTCGCCGATCACTCGACGGTCGCGCTCGAGCGGCTCGAAGCCGAGCGCGCGGCGGAGCGCCGCCGCGCCGGGTCGCCCTAGCGCCCCCGCCGGCGCCATCGGACCGCCCGACTCCGTCGCCGCGCCCGCTTGACGCGGTCCCTTCGTCCGAAGATAATTGGTCGCCCAATCAAAAAAGAGATGGCATGAGCCCCAAGCGCGGCGTGGCCCCCCTCCGCCGAGCCGAGATCGTGCGCGCCACGATCCGATGCCTGGCGCGCGACGGCTATTCCGGGCTCACGATGAAGAAGGTCGCGCGCGAGGCCGGGGTGAGCCAGGGGATCCTGCACTACTACTTCGCCGACAAGCGGGCGATCCTGGTGGCCGCGCTCGAGACGGTCACCGCCGACCTCGACCGACGCGTCGCCGCCGCGCAGTCCCGCGAGGGACGGGACCCCCGCGCGCGCCTGCTGGCGCTGATCGCCGCGTGTCTGCGCCTGGCCGTCGAGGAGCGCGCGTTCTGGATCGTGTTCGTCGAGTTCTGGGGCGAGATGATGCACGACCGCGCGTTGCGCGAGATCAACGCGGCGCTCTACGCGCGGACGCGGCGGCTCATCGGCGCGGTGGTCGCCCAGGGCGTCCGGTCGGGCGTCTTTCGGCGCACCGACGTCCTGCGCGCCGCCGCGGTGATCCTGGGGCTCGTCGACGGCGTCTCGCTCCAGCTCACGTTCGATCCGACCGCCTTCCGGGTCGCGGAGGCGACGCGGTTCTGCAGCGATGCGGTGATGCGCTATCTGGCGCGGGAGGTCTCATGAAGCCGGACGCGGCTGACGAGGCGAAAGCGAAAGCGCGGGAGTATTTCAAGACGAGGGGCACGCTCGCGTCCGCCGCCTCGATCCGCGAGCGGATTGCCGACGCGTTCGGCACGCTCGATGCGTTCCTCGAGCCGATCTCGGCGAGCGCGGCCGCCGGCGCCGCGGTCCCGGGCGAGTGGACCATCCAGGAGATCGTCGACCATCTGGTCGAGACGCACCGGCCGGGGCTGGACGAGCTCTGGTGCCTGCTCGCCGGCCGCCGGCCTCCGGGCGACCCGATTCCGGCCGGCCTGCAGTCGAAGTCGCCGCTGCACCGGCCGTGGCCCTGGCTGCGCGCGGAGCTCGGCCGGATCCACGGCGAGATCCTCCGTACGCTCGCCGCGGCGCCGCCGGATTTCGTGACCGATGCGCGCGCGCCGATCGTGATGGTCGTGAACGTCCCGGACGAGAACGGCCGCGCGGTTCCGCTCCACTGGGTCGAGGACCTCGACTGGAAGTCGTACGCGATCGCCTGGCGGCTCCACGTGATCGATCACCTGAAGCAGGCGCGGAGGGTTCACGCCGCGCTCGCGCGGTGAGGCGATGACGCTGGCGGCCACCGAGGCCGACCTCCGGCGCGTCCTCGAGGGGGTCGCGTTCACGCGGTCGTACGGCTTCCGGCTGCGGGCGATCGCCGACGGCCCGTGCACCCTGGAGGTCCCGTTCCAGGCCGCCTTCGAGCGTCCCGGCGGGATCGTGAGCGGTCAGGTGTTCATGGCGGCCGCCGACGTGGCGATGTGGCTGGCGATCATGACTCGCCTCGGCCCGGCCGACGAGTCGGTGACCGCGGGCGTGACGAGCGCGTTTCTCGGCGCGGCGCGACGCGAGCCGTTCCGGTGCACCGCGCGGATCGTGAAGCTCGGCCGGCGGCTGGTCTACGGCGTCGCCGAGAGCGTCGGCGGCGACGGCCGCCTGCTCGCCCACCACACCCTGACCTACGCGCGCGCAGCGAAGGACGGGGTCCACGCGTGGCAGGCGGGTGAGAAGGGTCCAGATGCGAGGCGGCGCTAGCGGCGCTGGTGCATCTTGACCACGTGCCAGCCCGCGCGCTCGTCGTCCGTGCTCTCCGGCGGGCCGCCGCGCGCGGCGAGCCAGTAGGCGAGCGCCCACAGCTCGTCGCCCTCGAGCACCTGGTCGTACGACGGCATCGGCGTGCCGTCGAGCCCCGTCAGGAGCGTGCGCACGATGTCCCGTGCGGCGGCGCCGCTCTTGAGTGGCCGCCGCGTCAGGTCCGACGGCTTGACCGACAGATCCTTGGCCGATGGCCCATCGCCGCGCGCATCCTTGCCGTGGCATTCGGCGCACTCGCCCTTCACGTAGGCGGCGGCGCCGCGCGCGACGGCCTCGGAGGTCGCCGCGGGCGGCGGCGGAATGGTCACGACCTTCGGGGACAGTGTCGCGGCGAAGCGCGGCGACAGGCTCTTGACGAACGCGATCACCGCCTGCACCTCGGCCTCGCTCAGATGATTTTGTGGAACCATCCCGGTGGAAGGAATGCCCAGGACGATCGTGCGCGCGAGGTCGGCGTCCGTCGGCACCTGGCCGGACGCGGTCGAGCGGAACTTGAACCGGCCCTTGGTCAGATCGCGCGGCGGACTCTTGAAATGGTGCGCCGCCATGCCCCGGCCGTCTCCGGCTGCGCCGTGGCACACCGCGCAGTTGTCACGAAAGACGCGCTCGCCGGTGGCGAGATCGGGCGGCTGTCCCGCGGCGCCCGCCGCCAGCCCGAGGGCCGCGGCGACCAGGGCGAGCGCCCCGGGACGAACGGACAACGGCGCTACTCGAGGACGACGAACTGGCCGACCACGTGCGCCGGGTGCAGGTGGCACTTGATCGGAAAGATGCCCGCTCGATCGGCGGTGAACTTCACGTTCGAGGTCTTCTCGCCGGGCACGACTTCCTTCACGCCGAACGCGGCGATCTCGAAGCCGTGCTCGTCGGCGTGGCGATTGACGAGCTGGAGCACCACGGTGTCGCCCTTCTTCGCGGTGAACGACGTGGGCTCCCAGATCTTCACGTCCTGCGGGGTGACCACGTTCACGATGCGCAGCGAGATCTCGCCGGCCCCAGCCGAGGTGAGGCCGAGCACGACGAAGACCAGCGCGAGCGCGAGCACTCTCATCGCTTGAAGTCCTCCTTGGCCGCCTTGAGCTTATCGGGCGCGGCGAGGAGGTCGAGCGCCGTGAGGGCCAGCGCCTTCGCTCCCGCCACCATCCCGGCGCGCGCCATCGGCGAGCGCGCCCACTCGGCGAACTCGCGCGAGTGCCCCGGCACGCCGTCCGGGGAGATGCGGATGTACGGATGGATCGTCGGGAGCGCCTGACTCACGTTGCCGCAGTCGGTCGATCCGTAGCCGGCCTCGCTGTCGTCAGGATCGACCGGGAAGCCGATCACGCCGAGGTTCTGCTCGAAGAGATCCGCCATGGTCCGATTCGGCTTGAGCGGATCGTGGACGATCGACTCGGCGGTCACCTCGGCCCGGCAGCCGGTCGCCGCGGCCGCGCCTTCGGCGCACGCCGTGAACCGTCGGAGCAGCTCCTGGCAGTAGTCGCGGGTCAGCGCGCGCAGGTAAAAATCGGCCCGCGTGTACTCGGGGATGATGTTGGGCTGGTCGCCGCCCTTCACGATGATCCCGTGCAGGCGCGCGTCGGTCCTGAGCTGCTGACGCATCTGGTCGAGTCCGACGAAGAGCTGGATGACCGCGTTCAGCGCGTTCACGCCGCGCCACGGCCACGAGGAGGCGTGCGTCGCCCTGCCATGGAACTCGGCCTTGACCTTGATGATGCCGAGCGACGGCCGCCACACCTGTGTCCCGCAGCGCCCGTGGATCATCATCGCGGCGTCGACGTCGCGGAAGACGCCGGCCTCCATCAGCCGCACCTTGCCGGCGCCGCCTTCCTCGGCGGGCGTGCCGATCACCTGGACCCGGCCCGCGAACGGCAGGGTGCCGAGCGCCACCGCGAGCGCGGCACCGGCGCCGGTGCCCGCGGTCGCGATCACGTTGTGGCCGCAGGCGTGGCCGATCGACGGCAGCGCGTCGTACTCCGCCATGATCGCGATGGTCGGCCCCGCGCCGGATCCTTCGATCGTCGCCCGGAACGCCGTCGGCAGGCCGCCGACGCCGCGCTCGACCTTGGCGCCGTGCTTGTCGAGGAACTCGGTGAGCCAGCCGTGCGCCTTCTCTTCCTGGAAGCAGAGCTCCGGATTGTCGTGGATCTTCCGCGATAGCGCCTCGAGATCGTCGGCGAGCCGGTCGACCGCGCCCGCGACTTTCTGCTTCACGTCACCCGGCGCGTTCACTTCGTCCTCTGGAACTCGTCCTGGGCCCGCTTGACCAGGCCCGGCTCGGCGAGTAGATCGAGCGCCGTCATCGCCATCGCCTTCGCCGCGGTGAGGGTGCCGGCGCGCGCGAGCGGACTCACGGCGGCCGCCTCGAAGGCGCGCGAGTGGATCGGCGTGTTGTCCGGCGCGATCTTCATGAGCGGCTGGATCGTCGGGATGACCTGGCTCACGTTACCCACGTCGGACGATCCGAGCCGGTCGACGAGCGGCGGCGCCTCGACGACCCCGAGGCTGGTGAGGTTGGCGCGGTAGGCGCCGAGCAAGGTGTCGTTGCGCTTCATCGGCTCGTAGACGGTGTCGTTGTGGGCGATCACTTTCACCGTAGCGCCCGTGGCCTTCGCCGCGCCCTCGGCGCACGCGATGACCCGCTTCTGCAGCTCCCACATGTAGTCGAGGTTGATCGAGCGCACGTAGAACAAGGCCGACGCGAACTCCGGGATGATGTTCGGCGCCGCGCCGCCGTTCGTGATGATGCCGTGGATCCGCGAGTCCAGGCGCACCTGCTGGCGGAGCATGCTCACGTTGTTGTAGGTCTGCACGGCCGCGTCGAGCGCGTTGACGCCCTCCCACGGATCGGCCGACGCGTGCGCCGCCTTCCCGGTGAACTCGAAGCCGACCCGCACGATCCCGAGCAGGTCCATGTGGCCAACCCACTGATCGAACCCGTGGACCATCATCGCCGCGTCCACGCCCTTGAAGACGCCGCCCTGGATCAGCTTCACCTTGCCGCCGCCGCCTTCCTCCGCCGGCGTGCCGACGACGTGGATGCGCCCTTTCGGCAGCCGGTCGCCCACCGCGGCCAGCCCGGCGCCCGCGCCGGCCCCGGCGGCCGCGATCGCGTTGTGACCGCACGCATGGCCGATCGACGGCAGCGCGTCGTACTCGCACATGATCGCGATCGTCGGGCCCTCGCCGGTCTCGATCGTCGCGCGAAACGCGGTCTCGACGCCGGCCACGCCGCGCTCGACCTTGAAGCCTTGCGCGGCGAGGAACTCCGTGAGCCAGGAGGCTGCCTTGACCTCTTGATAACAGAGCTCGGGATTGTCGTGGATCCGGCGCGAGAGCTTCTCGAGGTCGTCGCCGAGGCGGTCGATGGCGGCGGCGATCGCGTCTTTGAGGGCACTCATGTCAACTCTCCTGGAGTGCGGAATCGAGCCCGCCGTGCAGGCGGTCAAATATACCACCGCCCCTATACCACCGCCCCGCGTGTGCTACGATTCGGCCGTGCCCAGCGGCGTGCGGCTCGGTGTCGCGATTCCGCAGACGATTCTCGCGGGCGCGTTCGACGTGCGAGGGCTCCGCGGATTCCTCTCGCGCGCGGAGGCGCTCGGCTTCGAGAGCGCGTGGGTCGTCGAGCAGATCCTGGGCTCGATCCGGAGCCTCGAGCCGGTCACCCTGCTGACCTACGCCGCCGCGTGCACCGAGCGGATCCGGCTCGGCTCCGCCGTGCTCCTGACCGCGCTCCGAAGTCCCGTCCATCTCGCCAAGGCTCTCGCGACGCTCGACCACCTGAGCGGAGGACGCATCGACGTCGGGGTCGGGCTCGGCGGCAATCCGCGGATCTACCCGGCGTTCGGGCTCTCCCCGGAGCGCCGAGCCGCGCGCTTCGCCGAAGGGCTCCGGCTGATGAAGCGGCTCTGGACCGAGCCGCGGGTCACCGTGGACGGCGAGTTCTTCAAGCTCCAGAACGCGTCGATGGAGCCCAAGCCGCTGCAAAAGCCGCACCCGCCGCTCTGGTTCGGCGGGCATCATCCGAACGCGCTCCGGCGTTCCGTGGAGCTGGGCGACGCGTTCATCGGCGCCGGCTCGGTCTCGACGAAGGTCTTCCTCGACGAGGTGAAGGCTCTCCGTGCCCTGATCGAGGAGAGCGGACGAGACCCCAGGCGTTTTGCGATCGGCAAGCGCGTCTACATCGCGGTCGATCGCGACCGTGCTCGCGCCGGCCGGCGGCTCGAGGAGTGGTTCAAGGCTTTCTACGGCCGGCCGGAGCTCGCGGCGGAGGTATCGGTCTGGGGCGAGCCCCAGGAGTGCGTCGAGCGTCTGTCCGAGATCGTCGGGGCGGGTGTCGGCTTCCTGATGCTGAATCCGGTCTTCGACGAGCTCGAGCAGATCGAGCTGCTCGCTTCGGCGCTGGCGCCGAAGCTCTAGTCAGCCCCGTTCGAGCTCGTCGATCGGGACGGGCCGCATCGTCTCGAGCCCGACGCGGCGTCCTGAGATGTGTCGAACCTCGCCGGCCAGGGTGAACGAGCCGACCTCGTCGCTCATGACGTCGATCCAGCAGATCTTGCCGAGCTTCAGCGCCATCGTGGGGGCGATCGTCACCCAGAGCCCCTTGCGGCTCGCGTCCTCGGCGCGTCCGAGGAGGGGCTCGTCGTCGACCCACAGGCGGATGGCCCACGCGACGGGGAATCGAGGGTGACGACGGCGCTCGGACGTCGAGCTCATCGCCTGGATCGTCTCATGAGAATGCCCGGCGCGTCGGCGGAGCGTCGCTGGGTGAACGAACGACGAGGCACAGTGCCCGTCGAAGGTGTACACGTTCCGTGCCACCGACGAAGCGCTTGCCGCACGGGGAGTTCGGACGCGCCCGGCGGGAACGCCGGGACGAATCGTAAACTTCGCCGACGCTGTCATATACTGGGCGGAGTGACAAAGCGAGTCCTGATCGTCGACGATGAGGCTCCGGTCGTGGAGGTCTTGAAGGATTTCTTCCGACAATTCCGCCACGACAACACGTACGAGACCGAGTCCGCGAGGGACGGAGCGGAAGCGCTGATCGTGCTCCTGCGCGGAAAGTTCGACCTGATTCTCCTCGACATGCACATGCCGCGCATGGGTGGCCTCGAGCTCCTCAAGCAGATCCGCGGGCTCGGCGTGAACGTGCCGATCATCATGATCACCGCGAACGCCGACACGCGCGCCGCCGCCGAGGCGCTGGGCGGCGGCGTCTTCGCCTACATCCCGAAGCCGTTCGACATCCGGCACCTCGACCACCTCGTCGCGCTCGCGGTCTCGACCCGCCTTTCCTCCTGAGGTGACAACCTCGCCGCGCCGCCGCGACGCCTCCGGCGAGCGCTACGTCGTCATCGGCGCCACCGGTCAGCTCGGCTCGGATCTCGTCAGGACCTTCGACGGCTCCGGCGAGCTGACGCCGCTCAGCTCGCGCGACCTCGACATTCTCGACGCCGCCCCCACGCGATCGGCGCTCGAGGCGCTGCGGCCGACCTGCGTCATCAACACCGCGGCGTACAACCTCGTCGACCGCGCCGAGGACGACGGGCGCAGCGCGTTCGCGCTGAACGCCGACGCGGTTGGCTCCCTCGCGACGATCTGCCAGTCGATGGGCGCCCGGCTCGTGCACTTCTCGACCGATTACGTCTTCGACGGCGCCAAGCGCACGCCCTACCTCGAGACCGACCCGGTGCGGCCGCTGTCGGTCTACGGCGAATCGAAGCTGGCCGGCGAGCGCCTGGCCCTCGAGCGCTGTGAGCGTGCCGTGGTCTTCCGCGTGTGCGGCCTCTTCGGGCTGGCCGGGAGCCAGGGCCGCGGCAAGGGCAACTTCGTCGAGACGATGCTGCGCCTGGCTCGCGAGGGGCGCCCGCTGCGCGTCGTGTCGGATCAGGTGCTGTGTCCGAGCTACACGCTCGACCTCGCGCGCAAGGTCTGGGCGGTGCTCCCGAAGACGGTCCACCCGATCTACCACCTGACCAACGCGGGGCAGACGAGCTGGTACGACTTCGCGCGGCGCGCCCTCGATCTGGCTCGTGTGACGGCGGATCTCACGGCGGTGTCCGCCGCCGAGTACGGCGCCAAGGCCCGGCGGCCCGCCTACTCGGTCCTCGCCCACGGGCACCTCGCGGCGCTCGGCGAGGACGATCTGCGACCGTGGGACGCGGCCCTGGCCGCCTACGTCGCCGAGCGGTCGTCGTCCCGGTAGCGCTCGGCCAGCGCGAGCTGCGCGGTCACACCGATCAGCTCGTTGAACTCGGCGAACGGCATGTAGCGGTCCCCGAGCGAGAGGACGTCGTCACGCGCCTTCAGCTGGCCCAGGAAGGCGCGCATCGCCTGGCCCGCGACGAGCAAGGTGTCCACCGGGAGCAGGATGATCGCGAACCCGAGCTCGCGCAGCCGGGCGAACGGTAGGAGCGGCGAGCGGCCGCCCGACGCGTAGTTGTAGAGAAGGGGCGTGTCGAAGGCGCGGGCGACCTGCTCCACCTGGGCCTCGGTGCGCGGGGCCTCGACGAAGAGCACGTCGGCCCCGGCCTTCGCCGCCGCCTCCCCGCGCCGGAGCGCCTCGTCGAGGCCCACGGCGGAGATCGCGTCGGTGCGCGCGATGACGAGCAGATCCGGATCGGTCCGGGCCTCGACCGCGGCGCGGATCTTGCCGGCGAACTCGCCCCGCGGAACGATCTGATGCCCGGAGAGATGACCGCAGCGCTTCGGCGCGATCTGGTCCTCGATGTGGAGCGCCGCCACCCCGGCCGCCTCGTACGCCTGCACGGTCCGCCGCACGCTCAGCACGTTGCCGTAGCCCGTATCGGCATCGGCGATCAGCGGGACGTCGAGGACCGCGGCGAGGTTTCGGGCGTGATCGGCCATCTCGCCAAGCCCCGCGAATCCGAGGTCGGGGAGCCCGAGCCGGGACGCGGCGGTGCCGTAGCCGGTCATGTACACGGCCAGGAACCCGGCGTCCTGAACGAGCCGCGCCGAGACGCCATCGTAGGCGCCGGGCACCACGAGCCCTTGCTTCTTCGCCACGAGCGCGCGAAGCCCGGCGCGCCGAGTCGTCATGCCACACCTCCCCGCGCGCTCTCGGCGCGCGCGATCCGGCGATCGAGCGCCGGATGCGAGTAGAGGAAGATCTCCTTGAGCCGGCTCGGGCGGCGCTCGGCGAGGTTGAGCCCGGCGAGCCGCTCCATCGCGCCGACGAACGCGGCGGCGTTGCCGGTGGTGGCCAGCGCGAAGTCGTCGGCCTGACGCTCGATCCAGCGCGAGTAGCCGTTCGTGAGGGGGAGCTGAACCAGACCGAGCGCCAGCGCCACGAGCGCGAGCCACGGCAGACCAGCCGGATCACCGGGCCCGGCCAGTCCGAGGAATGCGACGCCGAGGTCGAGACCGCGCGCGGCCAGCCAGGCTGTCAGGAGCGTCAGCGCCCCGTTGACCAGGAGCCCGCGGCGCATGTCGCCGTGGACGTGGTGGCCGAGCTCGTGGGCGAGGACGGATTCGATCTGGTCGGGCGAGAACTCGGCGAGCAAGGTGTCGAACAGGATGATCCGGCGCGTGCGGCCGAGACCCACCACCGCGGCGTTGGCGGTGCGGCTCTTTCTCGACTGGTCGGCGACGAAGACGCCGACCGCCGCCACGCCGGCCCGTCGCGCGAGCGCTAGGAGCCGATCGCGCAGGCTCCCGTCGGCGAGCGGCGTCAGCCGGTAGAACAGCGGCACGATCCAGATCGGCAAGACGGCCGCCATCGCGATCTCGGCGGCGATGAAGACCGCCGCCGCGGCGAGCCACCAGTGCTCCGTCAGCGCGAGCAGCGCGTAGACGACCTCGACGGCCGCGAGCCCGAGCGCTCCGCCGATCAGCGCCGCCTTCAGCCGGTCGCCGAGCCAGCCGCGGAGCGGCTGGTGGAGCAGTCCGAAGCGTCGCGGCAGCCAGAAACCCCGGACCAGGGTCAGCGGAAGCGTGAGCGCCGCGTGCCCGGCGCCGAGTGCCAGCGCCATCGACGCGACCTGAATCCATCGCGCCGAGGCGAGGCGTGCCACCAGGCTCGCCAGCGCGTTGCCGCCGCCCGTCGCGACGAGCGCGACCAGATACGCGATCGACAGACCCAGGCCGAGGAGCGTCAGCGAGAGCTGCAGTCGGTGGTAGCGGGCCGCGTCGGCCATGTGGCATTGTACACGTCCGGTCCGGCGGGCCCGGAGCCGGCGAAATGCCTGTTACAATGACCGAAACTCAGGGGGCAAGGGAGCCATCATGTTCGAGTCCGTCGAGGAGGTTCAGCAGCGGTTCAGGGACGCGCGGTACATCGCGAGCCGCCGTGTGTCCACCGTCGTGTTCCTGGCCGCGCGGATGGGGCGTCCGATACTGATCGAGGGGCCGGCGGGCGTCGGCAAGACCGAGCTGGCCAAGACGCTCTCGGACATCACGTCGCGGCCGCTCATCCGGCTTCAGTGCTACGAGGGACTCGACGAGGGCAAGGCGCTTTACGAGTGGAAATACGCCAAGCAGCTCCTCTACACCCAGCTCCTGCGCGAGCGGATCGGTGAGCTGATCGCCGACGCGCCGTCGCTCCCCGATGCGGTCGCCAAAATCGCCGGGCAGGAGGACGCGTTCTTCTCGTTCCGGTTCCTCTCGCCGCGCCCGCTCCTTTCGGCGATCCAGGCCGAGCGGCCCGTCGTCCTGCTCGTCGACGAGATCGACAAGGCCGAGCCCGAGTTCGAGGCGTTCCTGCTCGAGGTGCTCTCGGACTTCCAAGTCTCGGTGCCGGAGCTCGGGACGGTGCGGGCCAAGCACATCCCGCTCGTCGTCCTCACCTCGAACAACGCCCGCGAGTTGTCCGACGGGCTCAAGCGCCGCTGCCTGCACCTCTTCATCGACTTTCCGGCAGCGGCCGACGAGCTCCAGATCATCCGGCTCAAGGTGCCGGAGATTCCCGAGCAGCTCGCCCGAGCCGTCGTGGCTGCCGTCCAGAAGATCCGCGCGATGGACCTGCGCAAGCTCCCGTCGGTGTCCGAGTCGCTCGACTGGGCGCGCTCGCTCGTGATCCTGAACGCGCGCGAACTCGACCCCGGCATCGTCGAGTCGACCTTGACGATGCTGGTCAAGCACGAGAAGGACCTCGAGCGCGTCAAGGGCTCGCTGGACAAGGTGCTCGCGGAATGAGGGGCCGAACGTCGGGCGCGAAAGCGCCCGGACGGCGGATCTAATGGACGAGCGAATCCTCGAGTTCATCGGCGACCTCCGCCGCGCCGAGATCCGCATCTCGCCCTCGGAGGCGCTCGACGCGCTGGCCGCGAGCGCCGAGGTCGGTCTGACCGACCGCGAGACGTTCAAGTCGACGCTCGCGGCCACGCTGATCAAGGAATACCGCGATCATCCGACCTTCGATCGTCTGTTCAACCTCTACTTCCTCGACCTCGAGGCGCTCGGCGAGGGGCTCAAGAAGGCGCTGGGTCCCGAGGACCCGCGCGTCCAGGACCTGCTCAACGATCTGATGGCCGACGAGAACATGGAGCTGGACGACCTGACCGAGCTGCTCATGCGCGGCCAGGGGAGCGAGATGGAGATGGCCATCCGCTCCGGCGGGCAGAACGCCGGGCTCGAGCGGCTCATGTACTTCCTGCAGGTCGGCTTCTTCTCGCGCCGGATCTCGGACCGGTTCGACTGGTCCGCCATCGAGGGCGACCTCGAGCGCATCATGAAGGCGCTCGAGGAGCGGGGCCTCGATCCCGGCCAGCTCGCCCGCATCCGCAACTATCTCGAGCTGCGGCTCGAGGCGTTCAAGCGCATGATCCGCCAGCACGTCGAGCGCGAGCTCGAGCGCCGCGCCTACCGCCAGGGCGAGAAGCTCACGCGCGAGGTGCTCTCGGACAAGCCCCTGTTCGCGCTGACGCCCGACGAGATCGCCCAGATGAAGAACGTGGTCGCCCGCCTGGCGCGCAAGATCAAGGACGCGCTGGCGCTGCGCCGGCGGCAGGAGCACCGGGGCCGGCTCGACGCGCGGCGGACCACACGGAAGAGCTTGCAGTACGGCGGCGTGCCGATGGAGATCTTCCTCAAGCGCCGGCACCGCGAGAAGCCGAAGCTGATCACGATCTGCGACGTCTCGGACTCGGTCCGCAACGCCTCGCGCTTCATGCTGCAGCTGGTCTGGAGCCTCCAGGAGTGCTTCAGCCGGGTCCGCTCGTACGTGTTCGTGTCCGAGATCGCCGAGGTGACCCAAGCCTTCAACACCTACCCGGTCGAGCGCGCCATCGAGTGGGCGCTCAAGGGCGCGCCGGTCGACTACCACTGCCGGTCCGACTTCGGATTCGCCTTCAGCCAGTTCACGAAGAGCGAGCTCGACTCGCTCGACCGCAAGACGACGGTCCTGGTACTCGGCGACGCGCGTAACAACTACAACGATCCGCAGGCGTGGGCGCTCCGGCTCATCCGCGAGCGCGTGAAGGGAATCATCTGGCTGAACCCGGAAGGTCAATGGGGCTGGGGTATCGGCGACAGCGTGATGCCGCTCTACGCGCCCTCGTGCGACTTCGTGCGCGAGTGCCGCACGATCGGCCAGCTCGGCGAGGTCGTCGACAACCTCGTGCATCACTGGTGGCGCCGCGGCCGCTAGTCGAGCTCGCCTGGCGCCGCTCGAGATCAATTCGTTCCCACTGGCCATCTTTTTCCGGTTTTTTCGCTGACGAATTTCGCCAGTCCCTGCCGTTCAGTCACGCCGATTTGACTCGCGCGCGCGGCTAACTCCGCGCGTATACCCCGAATCAGATTCGACTCTCACGCCTGGCATCCGCACTGCACTGAGGGGAGCGATATGAAGACTAAGTGCCCGCTCCCCAAGGAATTTTCCGGAACGCGACGAGTTTCCGGAATGGTGCTCGGTCTGCTGGTGCTGCTGCTGAGCACGGCTTCAGTGGCGGGCGCCGCGCCATTTGCGTTTGTGTCGTATCCGAGCACCGGCAGCGGCAGAGTCGCGGTCATCGACTCCGACCCGAACGCGGTCTGCCCGGTGGCAGGGCAGACACCCCCTTGCGTCGTCAAGACCTTGGTGGTCGGCGTGTCGCCCGTCGGCGTCGCGGTCAACCCGGCGGGCACGTTCGCTTACGTCGCCAACGCGGGCGACAACAGTGTCTCGGTGATCCGCATTTCGAATAATCCCTCAGACATCACCGTGGTGAGGTCGATACTGGTGGGTTTCGGACCTTGGGGTGTGGCGGTGAGCCCTGACAACGCGAAAGTCTACGTCGGCCTCTCCGACGGGTCGGTCGCGGTGATCGATGTGAACAACTCCGACCACTACACCGTGATCCCCGTGGGCGGGATGCCGAACGGCATCGTCGCGGCGGGCTCGCGTGTCTACGTCAGCGATGCCACGAATAGTCAGGTCGTGGTGATCGACGGCCCGACACAGAGCGTGATCAGGAAAATCAGCGTCGGCGCCCCGCCCAATTCCGATCCGATGGGCCTTGTGGCCAATCCCAGCTGGACGCGCGTCTACGTCACGGACATCGGCTTCGATATGGGCTGCTTGATCGACGTACTCGAGGGCTCCGTGATCGACACTAACCCCGCGTTGGTTGACGACCCGAGAAATAATCCCGTCGTCCAAACCCTGGTGATCGACCCATATCCGCTCAACCCATGTCCGACCGACAATACGGGGGCCGCGCCTAGCGGCATCGCAATGAGCCCCGATGGCAGCCGGCTGTACGTCGCGAATAACGCGGTGAACCCTGACACGCATGAGGCGCTGAACAAGGTCACGATCATCACGCTGTCGGACGGCAGTCGCGCTTACGTGGGCGTCGGCACCACGCGGGGCCCCAGCCCCTTTGTAAGCCCCAGCCCCAGTTCAATCGGAATCGCCACGGATCCAACCGGACGCGTCTACGTCGCCAACGAACTGGCGGGGACCGTGTCCGTGTTCGACCCGTCCGTGCTCGACCCGTCGACGAATGCGCCCGTCGTGAAGACCATCGACATCGGTGGGCAGCCGCTCGTCTTCGGGGCGTTCACCACCGCCGGCCCGCCGCAGTTCATGCTGACACTGACGACGGCCGGGGGCGGGTCGATTGCAGCGCTGCCGACGTCGGTGACGGGCAAGTACGAGGCCGGCACCGAGGTGATCCTGACGGCTACGCCGGACGGAGACTCTCAGTTCGCCAGCTGGTCGGGCGCGTGCTCGGGGACCGTCGCCACCTGTAAAGTGACGATGGACGCCGCCAAGAGCGTGACGGCGACCTTCACGGCGCAGTACGCGCTGGTGCTGACGCCGATCGGGGACGGCTCCATCGCGGCCGTGCCTGCGCCGGGGCCGCTGGCGGGGAAGTATCCCGCCGGCACCGAGGTGACCCTCACGGCCACGCCCGGAGGGAGTTCCGCATTCAGCAGCTGGTCCGGCGCGTGCTCGGGCATCACCGTCGCCACCTGTAAGGTGACGATGGACGCCGCCACGAGCGTGACGGCGACCTTCACGGCGCAATACGCGCTGGTGCTGACGCCGATCGGGGACGGCTCCATCGCGGCCGTGCCGGATCCGGGACCGCTGGCAGGGAAGTATCCGGCCGGCACCGAGGTGACTCTCACGGCTACGCCCGGATCAAGCTCCGCGTTCACCAGCTGGTCCGGCGCGTGCTCGGGCACCGTCGCCACCTGTAAGGTGACGATGGACGCCGCCAAGAGTGTGACGGCGACCTTCACGGCGCAGTATGCGCTGGCGCTGACGACGCTCGGGGATGGGACCATCGCGGCCGCGCCCGCGCCGGGACCGCTGGCGGGGAAGTATCCAACCGGCACCGAGGTGACTCTCACGGCTACGCCCGGATCAAGCTCCGTGTTCACCAGCTGGTCGGGCGCGTGCTCGGGCACCGTCGCCACCTGTAAGGTGACGATGGACGCCGCCAAGAGCGTGACGGCGACCTTCACGGCGCAGTATGCGCTGGCGCTGACGATGGTCGGGGACGGTTCCATCGCGGCCGTGCCCGCGCCCGGACCGCTGGCGGGGAAATATCCCGCCGGCACTGCAGTGACCCTCACGGCCACGCCCGGACCCAGCTCCGTGTTCACCGGCTGGTCCGGCGCGTGCTCGGGCACCGTCGCCACCTGTACGGTGCCGATGAGCGCCCCCAAGAATGTGACGGCGACCTTCACGGCGCAGTACGCGCTGGTGCTGACGCCGATCGGAGATGGGTCCATCACGGCCGCGCCCGCGCCGGGACCGTTGGCGGGGAAATATCCGGCCGGCACCGCAGTGACCCTCACGGCCACGCCCGGGCCGAGCTCCGTGTTCACCGGCTGGTCCGGCGCGTGTTCGGGGACCGTCGCCACCTGTAACGTGACGATCGACGCCGCCAAGAGCGTGACCGCGACCTTCGCTGCGCAGGAGTTCACGCTGACCTTGACGACGGAGGGGTCCGGGTCTATCGGGGTCGCGCCGTCGCCGACGGCAGGAAAGTATGCGGCCGGCCTCAAGGTGAATCTCCAGGCCAATCCGAACGCCGGGTCGAAGTTCGGCAACTGGTCCGGTGACTGTTCGGGGGCCGTCGACACCTGCCAGGTGACGATGAGCACGAACAAGAACGTGAAAGCGAGCTTCGTGGCGGTGCCGCCGCCGCCCCCGCCCACGACGTGTGACGACAAGATCAAGGATCTCCAGCAGAAGGTGGCGGCCTCCAAGTCTCCCTGGCGGTACGATCACCAGCTGAAGCAGGCCCTCAAGATGTACTCGGCGGCCTCCGTGGAGCTTGCCCGGGCGAAGGCCAAGCCCGGCGGGGAGAGTGACAGGCGGTTCGCGCGCGCCCTGAAGGATTTCAATGACGGCAAGGCAGCGCTGTGCCAGGGTCAGTACTGGCGCGCCCACCGCGAGTTCTGGAGCGCGTACTATATCGCTCGCGAGATCCTCAAGTCACATCCAGGCGTAGCCGCTCGCGGTGATCGGCGCTAACCGCGCGCGCTCCTCAGGTCGGCGTGTGCTAGCCTTCAGGCATGGCACACGCCGACTCCGCGTCATCTAGCGGCGGCCCAGCCGCCTCGCGGGTCGAGTCGCGGAGCACGAGACTGCCGACGCTGGTCTTAGCGACCTGTCTCGTGCTCGCTGTCCTCGTGGGCGCGCCGGCCGCTCAGCCCGATTGCCGCACGATCGAAGACTTCTCGAAGGCCAAGGTCGGCGAGCTGCCGGCAGACTGGAAGCTCCGAAAAGACTCCGGCAAGGACGTTTATCGCGTCGTAGAGGAATCGGGCCTCCGCTTCCTGCGCGCCACGGCCAAGGGGCTCGGCATCCAGGCCGCGAAGGAGTACGAGTGGGATCTCGATGCCCATCCGATGCTCGTGTGGTCCTGGCGAGCCCTCGAGTTTCCGAAGGGCGCAGACGAGCGCGACTCCAAGACCAACGACAGCGTCCTGGCCGTCTACATGCTCGTGCCCTATTCGCGCGTCAGGGGGCCGAAGGCGGTCAAGTACATCTGGAGCGAGAAGGTGCCGGTCGGCACCCGGCTCGAGTCGAACATGGGCCTGACCCATGTGCGGGTGCTGCGGAGCGGCGCGCCCGAGAAGAAGGGCGAGTGGGTCGAGGAGCGTGTGAACGTTCTCGAAGACTACCAGAAGTCCTTCGGCGTGAAAGAGACGCCCAAGCCCGCCGGCATCGCCGTGCTGACCGACTCGGACGACACGAATTCGTCGGCGCAGGGAGACTACGCAAACTTCAGGGTCTGTCGCCAGTAGGCGATGGCCCGTGAGGTTCTCGTCGTCGAGGATGAGCCGGACATCCGCCGGCTCGTCGTTCTGCATCTCGAGCGCGAGGGCTTTCGCTGCCGGACGGCCGCGAGCGGGTCCGCCGCGCTTCGCGAAGTGAGGGTCGGGGTTCCCGACCTGGTGGTGCTGGACCTCATGCTCCCCGAGCTCGACGGTCTCGAGGTGTGCCGCCGGCTGCGCCGCGAGGCGAGCACGGCCTCCGTGCCGATCATCATGCTCACCGCGAAATCCGACGAGGTCGACCGCATCGTCGGGCTCGAGATCGGCGCCGACGACTACGTGGCCAAACCGTTCTCCCCAAAGGAGCTCGTGGCGCGGGTCCGGGCTGTGCTGCGGCGCGCGCATCCCGACCACGCGACCCCCGTGCTCTCGGTCGGGCCGATCACGCTCGACCCGGCGCGCCATGTGGCGAGCGCGCACGGCCAGCCGATCGTGCTCACGCCGAAGGAATTCGACCTCCTGCAGGCGCTCCTCGAATCGGCCGGGCGCGTGCTCTCGCGCGAGTACCTCTTGAACCGCGTGTGGGGCTACGCCCGCGCGGACGCGATCGAGTCGCGCACGGTCGACGTGCACGTCCGGCGCCTCCGGGCGAAGCTGGGCGACGCGGGGAGCCGGATCGGGACGGTGAAGTCGGTCGGGTATCGGCTCGAGACGGACCCGCCGTGACCCAGGCGCTCGTCCACTTCCTCCGGCGCAGCATCGCGCGCAAGCTCACGCTGACCCTCGTCGGCTTCGTCGCCGTCACGATCGTCGTGGCCGGTCTCTACCTGACCCGCGCCCTCGAGGCGTTCGCGGTGGACACGCTCGAGGCCCGCCTGGTCAGCATCGGGCGGCTCCTGCACGACGAGGCCCGCGCGCTGATCGCGCGGCACGCCTCGCCGGCCGAGTTTCACGCGTTCGCGCTGCGGGGCGCGCGGCCGACCGCGTCGCGGATCACCGTGATCGCGGCCGACGGGGGGGTGCTGGGCGACTCCGAGGTGGCCGTCGACGATCTGCCGCGCGTCGAGAACCACCGCTCTCGGCCCGAGGTTCTCGCGGCGCTCGCCGGCGGCATCGGGCGCGATCGGCGCACGAGCGCGACGATCGGCGCCTCGCTCCTCTACGTCGCGCTGCCGATCGGCGACGGCGCGCGCGTGCTCGGCGTCATCCGGGTGGCCCTGCCGGTGGCAGCGGTGACGTCCTCGTACGCGGCGATCCACCGGGTGATGCTCGCCGGCGGCCTGGTCGCGCTCGCCGTCGCCTTCGGGATCGGCCTCTTCGTGGCCCGGCGGGTGACCAAGCCGGTGGTGCAGATGCAGGCGATCGCCCGCCAGATGAGCGAGGGCGACTTCACGGTGCGGGCGCCGGTCCGCTCGCCCGACGAGATCGGCGCGCTCGGCCGAGCACTCAACGGGCTGGCCGCGCGCCTGCGCGAGAAGATCCACGATCTCGGGCAGGAGCAGGCGAAGGCGACGGCGATCCTGGACGGGATGATCGAGGGCGTGATCGCGGTGGACGGGCGCGACGTCATCCTGCTCCTCAACGCGCGCGCCCGCTCGATGTTCGGCCTCGACGCCACTCGCGGCGCGGGCAAGCCGTTCCTCGAGGTCGTCCGCAACACGGAGCTGCACGAGGTGTTCCGCGAGGCCCGCGCGGCCGGCGAGGGCAGCGTCTCGAATCGCGAGGTCAGGCTCGTGGGTCCGGTGGATCGCCGCGTGCAAGTGAACGCGGTGCCGCTCCGCCTGGGCGGCAACGAGGTCGGCGTCGTCATGGTTCTCCACGACGTCACCGAGCTTCGGCGGCTGGAGCGGGTCCGCACGGAGTTCGTAGCGAATGTGTCGCACGAGCTGCGGACGCCGCTGACCGCGATCCAGGGCTATCTCGAGACGCTCCTGACCGGCGCGCTCGAGGAGCAGGAGAACGCGCGGCGGTTCCTGGAGATCGTCTTCCGCCACACCGAGCGGCTGGGCCGGCTGCTCAACGACCTGACCGATCTCTCGAACATCGAGCTGGGCCGCGTCTCCCTGAAGCTCGCGCCGACCCGGCTCGCCGAGGCCGTCGACGCGGTGCTGGCGATCATGGACGCCAGGGCGAAGAACGGAAAGGTCGCGCTGGAGAGCCAGCTGCCGCGCGATCTGCCGGCGGTGCTCGCGGACCGCGACCGGCTGCTCCAGATCCTGATCAACCTGGTCGACAACGCTGTCAAGTACACGCCCGAGGGCGGTCGCGTGACGGTCCGCGTCCAGGAGCCGGCCGACGGCCACGTCGAGATCGACGTCGTCGACACCGGCATCGGGATCCCGCCGGCCGATCTGCCGAGGATCACCGAGCGCTTCTATCGCGTCGACAAGGCCACGTCGCGCGAGCTCGGCGGGACCGGTCTGGGACTCGCGATCGTCAAGCATCTGGTGCTGGCTCACAACGGCCTCTTGCGCATCGAGAGCGAGCCCGGGCGGGGCACGATCGTGCGGGTGTGGCTGAGCTGCATGGAGGCGTCCGAGGTGAAGCCGGCGCTCGAGGGGTAAGGGACCTATTCTCGGCTGGGCGCATCGGCCCAGGCGAAGAAATCGCGGGCCCAGACGAACGTGCCCACGCCGGCGGCCGCCGCGGCGTCGCGATCCTTCTCGGAATCCCCGACGTGCGTGGACGCGCTCAGGTCGACGCCGTGGAGGCGGGCCAGCTCGAGGAACATCCCGGGCCGGGGCTTGCGGCAGTCGCACGCATCCGCGTCGGTATGGGGACAGAGCCGCCAGCCCGTGAACGGTCCTCCCAGCTGCCCGTTCGCCCAGGCGAACCGCCCGATGACCTCGGCGTCGGAGATCTCGCCCTTCGAGATGCGGGCCTGGTTCGACACGATGAAGCAGAGGTCGTAGCGCGGGCGCTCGCGGCGGAGCGTCGCGGTCACGTTGGGCATGAGCACGGGATGCCCGGCCGCGTCGACCACCGTCCGGTTGTCCCGGGTGCGGGCAAGCGTGCCGCCCCAGTCGACGAACAGGGCGCGCTTCGGGGCTGACACGGCGCGACCGTATCACGGCGCCGTTCGCCGTCGCGAGAGTTTCACGCAAGCTTCACGGTATCGACACACGACCTGCCCTAGGCTCGGCCCCGGGCACCCCGCCCGTCACCGAAACTTCACGCGGAGCGTAATAGACCGTTCACACTCCGCCGCCAGACTCGTCTTCGATGAGGACGAGTACGTACGGCCGCGCGGACCTGCACGTCGACGTCGTGGCCATCACCGATCACGACGAGATCCGCGGAGCGCTACGGGCGCGCGACTGGGCGCGCGAGCGCCCCGAGCTCGGCGTCGACGTGGTCGTGGGAAGGCAGTGCGCGCTGCAGGCCGTCGCGGGGCTGGGGCCCCGCCGGCCGAGGCGCGCCATATAGAGGAGGCCACTGTGATTGCGCCAACCCCCACTCGGTTTCGCTGGCTGGAGCGTGGCGACGGCGAGCCCGTGCTATTGCTCCACGGGCTCATGGGCGAGATGGGCCACTGGGAGTCGACGCTCGAGGCCCTGGGCCCGTTCCGCCGGCCGATCGCGCTCGAGCTGCCGATCTTCGATCCCGACTTGATCGACGTATCGGTGGAGGCGCTGGCGGGCTACGTGCGGCGCTTCATGGAGGCCTTCGAGCTCCCGCCCGCGATCGTCTGCGGCAACTCGCTCGGAGGCCACATCGCCCTCGAGCTGGCGCTCTCGTCGCCGGGCTGGGTCGAGGGCCTCGTCCTCACGGGCTCGTCGGGCCTCTTCGAGCGAACCTTCACCAACCGCGTGCCGCATCAGCCCACCCGCGCCTACGTGCGCGAGCGCATGGAAGAGATCTTCTACGATCCGACCCTGGTCACCCCCGAGTGGGTCGAGTCGGTCCGTCGCATCGTCACAACACGCCGCACCGCGCTCCGCGTGCTCCAGGCAGCGCGCGCGGCGAAGCGGCATAACGTCGAGGACCGGCTCAGCCAGATCCGTGTGCCGACCCTGCTCGTGTGGGGCAAGGACGACCGCATCACGCCGACCGACGTGGCCGAGCGTTTCCACGCGCGCATCCGCGGCTCCCAGCTCGTGTACCTGCCCAACTGCGGTCACGCGCCGATGCTCGAGCGGCCGGAGGCGTTCAACGCCGCCTTCGGCGACTGGCTCGTCGAGACCCGCGCGCGGCGCGCGATCCCGGATGGCGGTGCGCGCTGCAGGCCGTCGCGGGGCTGGGGCCCCGCCGGCCGAGGCGCGCCATATGGAGGACGCTCGTGATCGAGCGCATCGGCGGCGCGGCGCTCCGCGTCTACGCGGCGCACCGTCGCCGGACGCTCGAGGGCGTCGCTCGCGACGCCGGTCGCGTCCAGGAGGCGGCGTTGCTCGATCTGGTGAACGCCGCGCGCTCCACCGCGTTCGGACGCTCCCACCGCTTCGAGCAGATCCGCTCCGTCGCCGACTATCAGTCGCGCACGCCCCTCGGCGACTATCTTCGCTTCCAGCCGCTCTGGACCCGCGTCATCAACGGCGAGCGGGATCTCGCGTGGCCGGGGCGGCCGCGCTACTGGGTGAAGACGTCGGGAACTACCGCCGGCGACAAAGTGATCCCGGTGACCTCCGAGGCGTTCCGCTCCCACCGGAAGGGAGGCTGGGACGCGCTGTTGATCGCCGCCGAGCGCGCCGGCTTCGAGACAATCGCGGGCGGGCCGCTACTGTTTCTCGGCGGATGCACGACCCTGAAGCCGATTGGGCAGGGGGTGCTGGGTCGGCGATCTCTCGGGCCTCATGGTCCAGGACCTGCCCCCCGGCTTCCGCTCGCGCTACTCGCCAGGGCGCGACGTCGCCTCGATCCCGGACTGGGACCAGCGGATCAACGCCGTGGCGGAGCGAATCCGGGCCAGGACCTCCGGCTCATCTCGGGGATGCCGTCCTGGCTCTTGATCCTCTTCGAGCGCGTGGCCCGGGCGCGCCGCGCGGCCGGCCGTCCCGTCGCGAGCCTGGGTGAGTGCTGGGCGAACCTGGGCGCGCTCATCCACGGGGGCGTCTCGTTTGCGCCCTACCGCGCCACTGTCGAGGAATGGATGGGTCGCCCGATCGAGTACGTCGAGGTGTACCCGGCCTCGGAAGGCTTCGTCGGGCTCCAGACCGAGCGCGCCGGCGGGCTGACGCTCATGCTCGACTACGGGATCTTCTACGAGTTCGTTCCGGTCGAGGACCTCGGGCGCGCGCGCCCGCGGCGCCATACCGTCGCCGACGTCGAGCTCGATCGGCCGTACGCGGTGGCGTTGACGACACCCGGCGGGCTCTGGTCCTATCTGCTCGGCGACACCGTCCGCTTCACGGCGCGCAACCCGCTCCGCCTCGTGATCACCGGCCGGACGCGCCACTTCGTCAACGCGTTCGGCGAGAACGTCATCATCGAGGAAGTCGAGCAGGCGCTGGTGGTCGCCTGCCGCCGGACGGGCGCCGAGCCGGCCGAGTTCACGGTCGCGCCGCGCTACCCGTCGGCCGGCGAGGCGCGGGGCGGCCACCAGTGGCTGGTCGAGTTCCGCGTTCCGCCCCGCGACCGCGAGGCCTTCGTGCGTGAGCTCGACGAGGCGCTCGCCGCCCTCAACACCGACTACCGTACCAAGCGGAACGACGACGTCGGCATGGTGGCGCCGCGGCTCGTCGAGATGCCGCCCGGCTCGTTCCACCGATGGATGCGCGAGAGAGGCAGGCTGGGCGACCAGCACAAGGTCCCCCGCGTCCTGAACGATCGCGCGGTCGCCGAGGCCCTGCTGACCTCGATCGGCTCACACGAGAGGGAGCCGCTCGTTCACCCCGTAGGCTCCTGAGGAGACGGCGCCGGGGGACGCGTACTCCCGACGCGTCCTCCGGGCCGATCTCGTCGCCTCGCGGAAGTCCCGGTCGCACCCGTCCGGCTCGAATCCTCGTCCCGAACCCTGGCCCGAGTCGAAAACCCGTGAGGTCGTCGATCGGCGAGCGCGGCCGTGCCCGCGTTGAGAGGACGGGGCAAGCGTGCTATCGTTCGGGCTCCGGGAGCCCCTGGGCGGCCAGGAGAAGAGACAAGCTTGTCCACGCCGGATCGCGGGACCTTCGAAGTGATCGCCATCGCGACGTCCGCGGGCGGCCTCAAGGCATTGAGCCAGGTCCTCGCGGCGCTCCCGCACGACTTTCCGGCGGCGATCGTGGTCGTGCAGCACCTCGACCCGCGCCACCGGAGCCTCATGGCCGACATTCTGAGCCGGCGCAGCACCTTGCCCGTCAAGCAGGCCGAGGAAAGCGACAAGCTTCAGCCGGGGACGGTGTACATCGCCCCGCCCAACAAGCACCTGCTCGTGAACCCCGACGGCTCGCTCTCGCTGACGCAATCCGAGCTCGTCCACTTCGTCCGGCCTTCCGCCGATCTCCTGTTCGAGTCGGTCGCCGGGAGCTTCAAGAACCGGGCGATCGCCGTCGTCCTCACCGGCACCGGGAGCGACGGCTCGATGGGCGTGCAGGCCATCAAGAAGATGGGGGGGACGGTGCTCGCGCAGGACGAGTCGTCGTCCGAGTTCTACGGGATGCCGAGCGCGGCCATCCAGACGGGCTGCGTCGATTTCGTCCTTTCGCTCAGCGAGATCCCGCCCGCCCTGATCACCCTGGTGAAGACCGGAGAGGTCGATGAACTCGGATGACGACCGGTTCGAGGCTCTGCTCGACTATCTGAAGGGCACCCGCGGCTTCGATTTCACCGCCTACAAGCGGTCGAGCCTCATGCGCCGTATCCAGAAGCGCCTGCAGGCGATCGGCATCGAGTCGTACGACGCGTATCAGGCCTACCTCGCGGCGCACCCCGAGGAGTTCGGCCTGCTCTTCAACACCATTCTCATCAACGTCACGAGCTTCTTTCGTGATCCGGAGGCGTGGGGATACCTGACGTCGCAGATCCTCCCGCGCATCCTGACCGGCGGCCGGCCCGACAGCGCCATCCGAGTCTGGAGCACCGGCTGCGCGTCGGGCGAGGAGGCCTACACGCTCGCCATGATCCTGGCCGAGCATCTCGGGATCGAGGCGTTCCGCCGGCGGGTGAAGATCTACGCCTCGGACGTCGACGAGGACGCGTTGATGCAGGCGCGCCACGCTACCTATGGCGCAACGCAGGTGGAGGACGTCCCGCCGGAGCTCCTCTCGAAGTACTTCGAGCGCGTCGACGACCGGTATCTCTTCCACAAGGACATCCGCCGCTCGATCATCTTCGGACGCCACGATCTCATCCAGGATGCGCCGATCTCGCGCGTCAATCTTCTCGTGTGTCGCAACACGCTCATGTACTTCACCCGCGAGACCCAGGCCAAGGTCTTGAACCGGTTCCACTTCGCCCTGCGAAACGGCGGCTTCCTGTTCATGGGGCGGGCCGAGCTACTGCTCACGCACGGCGAGCTGTTCACGCCAGTCGAGCTGAAGTGGCGAGTCTTCGGCAAGACGCTGGCGCAGGATGTTCGCGACGCGGTGCCGCCGCCCGAGCGCGAGGAGGAGAGGCCCCCGATGTCCAATGACGATCGCCTCCAGGTCCTTTCGCTGGAGACCGACCCGGTCGCGCGCGTCGTGGTTCGCGCAGACGGCACCCTGAGCTTCGCCAACGGGCGAGCCCGGACGCTCTTTTGCCTGACGCACCAGGAGGTAGGCAAGCGTCTTCAAGACCTGGAGATGTCGTTCCGGCCCATCGAGCTCCGCTCGCTGATCCAGGACGCATTGACGCAGCATCGCGCGATCGCGCGCAAGGACATCCTCTGGCCGACCGACGCCGGCGAGTCCCGCTACTTCGATCTCGAGGTGGTGCCGCTGACCGACGCCTCCGGCGAGACCCTCGGCGTGCAGCTCACCTTCAACGACGTCAGCCGCTATCGCCGCCTCCAGGAGGAGCTCGAGCGCTCCAAGAACGAGCTGGAGACCGCCTACGAGGAGCTCCAGTCCTCGAACGAGGAGCTGGAGACGACCAACGAGGAGCTCCAGTCGACCAACGAGGAGCTGGAGACGACCAACGAGGAGCTCCAGTCGACCAACGAGGAGCTGGAGACGATGAACGAGGAGCTCCAGTCGACCAACGAGGAGCTCGAGACCACCAACACCGAGCTCCGCATGCGGAGCGACGAGCTCAACACCGCCAACGCCTTCCTCGCCTCGATCCTGACCGGGCTCGAGGTCGCGGTCGTCGTCGTGGACCCGAAGCTTCAGGTGCTCGCGTGGAACCATCGCGCCGAGGATCTGTGGGGCTTGCGCGCCGGCGAGGTGCAGGGCCGCCACCTGATGAATCTCGACATCGGGCTCCCGGTCGAGCAGCTCCGGCAGCCCATCCGTGCGGTGCTCGCCGGCGAGACCGGGCTGGCCGAGCTCACGCTCGATTGCCGGAACCGTCGCGGCAAGTCGGTCCGCTGCCCGATTCGATGCACGCAGCTCACGGGCGGGAACGGCGAAACGCTCGGTGCTATCATTCTGATGGACGAGATCCCGGTCTAAAGTCCTGGAACCGGGCGCGAGAGTGGTTCGTGACCATGACACAGCGCTCAGAGCACGCAGAGGAGCTCCGGTCGAGCGTCGAGCGTGTGTGCCGCCTCGTTGCGACCGAAAACCTGGAAATGCTGGGCCTCGAGCGCCGAAGACTCGAGCAGGCGCTCGCCGGTCTGACCGCGGAGCGCAACGGTCTTCGCGCCGAGCGGGACGAGGCCCGCAGCGAGACGCGGCGGGCCGAGCTCAACCTTACCGCGGCGCGTCAGGTCCTCGACGACGGCCCGGATGGATTCATCGTCACCGACAAGGCCGGGGTCATCCTGCAGGCCAATCGCGCCGCGACCCAGATGCTCGGAGTCTCGAGCCGCTTCCTCGTCCGCAAGCCTCTCGCGCTGTTCATCGACGAGGCCGATGTGCGGACCTTCCGCTGGCTCGTCAACAATGCGCACGTATGGAAGCAGGGTGAGTGGCCCGTGCGCGTGCGCCCGCGCGACGGGACTTCGTTCATGGCCGGTCTCACGGTCACCGCGTTCACCGGGGGCGACGGCAAGACGTCGGACCTCCGCTGGTTCCTGCGCGACATCGGAACGCGCCAGCGCGCGGAAGAGCTGGCGGCGGCCCACGAGTTCACACGTCAGATGCTGGAGAGCGAGCAGGCCGCACGAGCCGCGGCCGAGGCCGCGCGACGCGCCTCGGAGCTGCAGGGCGAGGTGGGCGGCCTTCTGGCGGCGTCGCTCGACTACCCGTCCGCGCTGTCGCGGATCGCCCCGCTGATCGTGCCGGAGACCGCCGACGTCTTTCTCATCGATGTGCTCGTCGACCGATCGCTCGAGCAGACCGCGATGGCCTGCGTCGACGCGCTCGGAGCCGAGCGGCTCGCGACGCGCGAGCCGCCGGATCCGGCGAGCGATCATCCGATCGCGCAGGTGGTCCGGACCGGCGACGCGCTCCTCGTGCCGGAGGTCTCGGGGCCTTGGCTGGCGAGGTGGGCGGTCTCGCCGGCGGCGGGCGAGGTCTGGAGGCAGATCGGGCTCGCGTCAGTGGTGGTCGTGCCGATCCAGTCCCATCGGCAAACGCACGGCGCGCTGACCTTCGGCTTCGGTCCGTCAGGGCGCCGCTACGGCGACGCCGATATGCGCCTCCTCCGGGACATCGCCCTGCGCATCGCGTTCGCCCTCGACACCGCGCGACTGTTCAGGGCGCTCGAGGCCGAGCAGCGCCATCGCGACGAGTTTCTCGCCATGCTCGCCCACGAGCTACGCAATCCGCTCGGCGCCGTGACCAACGGGCTCGAGGCGCTCGAGCGCGCGAGCCCGTCGGACCGCGCCCTCCTGCTCCAGATCCTGAACCGGCAGTCGAGGCATCTGGCCCGGCTGCTCAACGACCTGCTCGACGTGTCGGGCGTCCGCTTCGGACGGCTCACGCTGCAACAGAAGCGCCTCGACCTGCGTGACCTCGCCCGCCAGTCGCTCGATGTGCTGCGGACGGCCGGCAAGAACCAGCCGACCATCACGCTGCGGGTCGATGCCGAGCCGGTCACTGTGGTGGGAGACGCCGATCGGCTGATGCAGGTGATCGCCAATCTCCTCGACAACGCAGTCAAGTACACGCCCGGCGACGGCTCGATCGAGCTCTCGGTGGAGGCCGAAGGCCGCGACGCCGTGGTGCGTGTGCGTGATTCGGGCGTCGGGATCGCGCGTGAGTTCCTCCCGCGGATCTTCGACGTGTTCTCGCGGGGCCGTGCGCTTCCCGAGCAGTCGAGACCAGGGCTCGGGCTCGGACTCTCGGTGGTCCGGGAGCTGGTCGTGAAGCATGGCGGCAGCGTGGAGGCCGGCAGTCCCGGACCCGGGCGGGGAAGCGAGTTCGTGATCCGCCTGCCGCTCCAGGACGATCAGAAGCTCCCGGCGTTCTCGGCGACCGTGTCGACTCCCGTCGCCGAGCGGTCCATCCTGATCGTCGAGGACCATGCGGACGCGGCGGAGGTGCTGCGCATGGCCCTCGAGCTGAACGGGCATCGCGTGAGAACGGCGAGCAACGGCCGGCAGGGGATCGAACAGGCGCTGGCCGAGCCGCCCGACGTCGCGCTCGTCGACCTCGGCCTTCCCGACATCGACGGCTGCGAGGTGGGCCGGACGGTTCGCGATCAGCCGGGCGGCGACGGCGTGTACCTGGTCGCGCTCACCGGGCACAGCGGGGCAGCGGACCGCGACCGCGCGATGCGCTCGGGATTCGATGCCTACCTGATCAAGCCGGTCGCCCCCGACGCCCTGCGGGACGTCATCGCTCAGGCTCCTGCCCACCATAGGTGAGTACCGCGCATATCGCACCGGTAGTTTCTACCATCACCACCTTTTCTACACGGTAGGTCGTTCGGTCGCACGGACCAGGGCCTCCGCGCGGCCCCGTGTGCTCGCATCATGCTGGCGGAATCGTTCGCGGCGGCGATCACCGGCAAAGGAGGGCTGTCCATCGCTCAGCAGCCCGAGCAGGCGCGCCCGCCGTCTATGCCCGTGAACGCGATCCGAGAGGACGACGTGGATGCCGTGCTGCGGCTGCACGAGATCGCGGCAATCCTGCCTTTGCTGGCGGCCGGGCGCTCGGTCGAGCTGCCACGGTCTCCCCACGCCGGACTGACGACCGGGCTAGGAGCGGGCTCGCCCCACGAGTCGGCGGGCGTGAACGACCAGGCCGCGGCTGCGCTCGATGGCTCTGCGGGACCGAGCAATGAGGTCGGCTGTGTTGTCGCAGAGGATCGCGCCTCTGGCGCGGAGCCGTTGCAAGCGCGGCTCGGCCACAAGGCCGGATCTCCGTCTTTCGCGCGCGTCGCCCCCCATTTCGCCGATGGTAGGGGGGCCCGGCCGTGTCGAACAACCCGGTAAACACCTTAAGGGGCTATCGGTAAGAACCTTCTCGCTCCGTGTGCTCAATCGTTACCCGTCGTAATCAATCGGCAACGAAGATTGGCTAGCGCTCTGGGAGTTCGTGGCCGGCCGATCAACGCGGGCACCTTCGACGTCAAGCCGGCGTAGAGGGCGCCCACCACCACCCACCACGTGCTCAGCGGGCGAGCAGAGTTTCAGAAGCGGCGCGTCGTCGGAGACCTTGTCGGCACCTAGCGGCCCGTTGTGTCAAAATCGCTTCTTGCGGGAGGGGCCCCGTTGGCGCCGGACTACGACTTCGACCTGGTGGCGATCGGCAGCGGCCCGGCCGGGCAGCGCGCGGCCGTCCAGGCGGCCAAGCTCGGCCGCCGGGCCGCCGTGATCGAGAAGCGGCGCTGCGTCGGCGGCGTGTGCATCGACACCGGCACGATCCCGAGCAAGACCATGCGCGAGGCGATCCTCGCGTACGCCGGCAGCAGCACCCGCGGCGACCGGCTGCCCTGGGCGCGGCCGGCCAGCCGGCCGTCCGCCCAGCAGCTCCTCGCGGGCGTCGATGCGGTCATCAGTCGCGAGATCGAGGTGATCGAGCAGCAGCTGCGCCGCAACGATGTCACGCTCATCCAGGGCGAGGCGTCCTTCCTCGATCCGAGCACGCTGACCGTCCGTACCGAGGCCGGTACCAGCCGGGTGAGCGCGCGCTACATCGTTATCGCGGTCGGCACGCGCCCGGCGCCGCCTCCCGGCGTGGAGGCCGACGGCGAGATCGTCCTCAACTCGGACCAGCTCGTGAATCTGAAGACCCTGCCCCGGACCCTGGCGGTGGTCGGCGCCGGCGTCGTCGGCATCGAATACGCTTCGATGTTCGCCGCCGTGGGCGTGCAGGTGACCCTGGTCGAGCGTCGCGACCGGCCGTTGGAGTTCGTCGACCGCGAGATCATCGACGAGCTCATGCACCAGCTGCGCCAGCGCAACGTCACGTTCCGGCTCGGCGAAGCGGTGGAGTCGCTGGCCGTCACCGAAAGCACGCCGCTTCGCGCGGTCCTGAACCTCGAGTCCGGCAAGCGGCTCGTCGCGGACGCCGTGCTCTTCTCGGCGGGGCGCCTGGCGGCCACCGACAGCCTCAATCTCGAGGCGGCGGGTCTGTCCGCGGACGATCGCGGCCGGTTGAAGGTCGACGAGAGCTTCCGCACGAGGGTGCCGCACATCTTCGCGGCGGGCGACGTCATCGGCTATCCGAGTCTCGCGGCGACGTCCTCGGAGCAGGGCCGGCTGGCCGCGTGCCAGGCGTTCGGCGTCGAAGCGCGACCCATGGCCCGCCACTTCCCCATCGGGATCTACGCGATTCCCGAGATCTCGATGGTGGGACCGCCCGAGCACGAGCTGACCGCCGCGCGCGTGCCGTACGAGACCGGCGTCGCGCGGTATCGTGAGATCGCGCGCGGTCAGATCCTCGGCGACGGGAGCGGGTTCATCAAGATGCTCTTCCATCGCAAGGATCGGCGGCTGCTGGCCGTGCACTGCCTGGGCACGGGCGCGACCGAGCTGGTCCACGTCGGCCAGGCCGTCCTGGGGCTCGGCGGCGGGCTCGACTACTTTCTCGAGACGGTCTTCAACTATCCGACGCTCGCGGAGTGCTACAAGGTCGCCGCGCTCGACGCCTCGAACAAGCTGCGCGGCTGAAGGCGCGCGTCCGCGCGGCCGGGGTCGAGCGCCGGGTCCGCGAGGCCCACGGGTCGAATTTCACGGTTCCGTCATCATTTCGTAACGATCCGTGTGGACCATGCCGGCCATGATCGAGCAGCTCGGGATCGGCGCTCCGCGGGAAGACGGCGGCTGGCGGCTGCACCGCGTCTGCGCGACCTTCGGGCGCGGTGAAGTGACCCTGGTGGTCTCGTATCTGCCCGAGGAGCGGGACGCGCTGCTTGAGCGCGTCGGCCTGGGCGGCCGCGAGCTCGAGACCGCCTCCCGCCTCGGCACGGTCGATCGGGCACGGCTTGCGATCGCGAGCGCGCTCGTCAGCGCGCCCGGTGTGCTGGTGGTGCGCGAGGTCGATCGGGGGTTCGACGGCACCGAGGCGCTGAGCCTGCGCTCCGTGCTCCAGTCGCTCGCCCGCCGCGAGCGGCTGGCAGTCCTGGCCGGCGCGGCCACGCCGGCGGCGGCGATCGGATTCGCCGATCGGCGTGGCGATCGCCGACGGCCTCCTGGTCTTCGATGGCCCGCCGACCGACTTCCGCGATCAGCGGGTCGCGTGGCGCTTCGGCACCGCGTAGCCCGCCCGGCATCTTCCGAGAAGTTTTTACTTATCCCCACTGTCCACAGGGCAACCCACCGTCTATCCCCAGCAACACACTATTTGCGGCCCTGTAATACGAAAGCAACAATATATTGGGTACGCTGGGCCATATTGGGTACGCTGGGCCGGTGCTCGCGAGCACGGCCGCTTCGCTTCGGGTTGGTGGTCGTTTTGCAGTGTGGATGGCTGTGGATCACTGTGGATAAGCTCCGAACCTCGGCCGCATGATCCGCATGGCCCGACGGGTCGGGCTCGACGGTCTGTCGCTCACCGAGCACTTTCACGCGACTGGTGTTTCGCCCGAAGAAGGAGCTCGGGAAATTCCGCACGGACGATCTGCGCCGGCTTCACGCCCTCGAGGTGAACGGCAAGGACTTCGGGACGGAAGTCATGCTGCTCGCCCAGGCGCGCGCGCTCGGCTTGCCGATCGTCGCCGGCAGCGACGCCCATCACTGGCTCCAGCTCGGGGTGCGCCACACGCTCATGCACCTGGACCAGATCCGCATCGCCATCGTGCTGACGACGATCAGAGAGGGCCTGACGGGCTTTGCGACATTCCCCTATACTCCGTTCCGCGTCAGGGGCGCTAAGTCCCTGAAAACTATTACGAAACTGTTACGAAAATGTTACGGCAGAGTGTTCGACGGCGGTACCCCGCGGCCTGCAGTGTCGACCGCAAGCAGCTGATCTGCCGGTAACAGATGCCCCGGGTTGCGACGGGCCGGGGCGCCATCGTAGCGAAGCCGCTCGCAGTGCGTCAGTCGCGCACCGCCGGCCCCAAGGCCGTGGCGGTCGCGCCGGAGACGCCGCTGGCGCAGCCGGCTCAGAGGGAACAGCAGGTGAGTGCCGCGATTCCGGCGAAGTTCCACGCGCGCGCGCGCCGGGACGCGGCCGCGTTCTATCTCACGCAGCTGGCCAAAGGCGTCCTGGCGGGCGAGCTCGCGATCGCGGTCGGAGAGCAGCACATTCAGCTCGCGACGTCCGAGTTCGTGATTCTCAAGATCGAGGCCAAGCAGAGGAAGCGTGCGAACCACGTCAGCGTGAAGCTTCGATGGCCGAGACGTCCATTGATCCGGATCGCGACGGCCGGAGGGAATCGTGATGGGAGATAGCCGGGAGTTCGAGTTCGAGGGAGCCGCAACGCCCTCCGAAGCCGCGGATGCGCTGAATCGCATCGCGGACGGGATCCGGGCACGCTCGCTGTCGCTCTCGATGGGCGAGGAGGAGATCACCGTCTATCCCGACGGCGACCTCGCGATGGAGATCGAGGCCAGCGAGAAGAAGGGGAAGGCGAAGATCGAGATCGCCATCGCCTGGAAGCGCGCCAAGAGCGACGACGAGGACTAGGCCGAAAGGAGCCCACGAATGGCAAAGAACATTGTTCAGTTCGCCCGGATCGCGTCGCCCGAGGAGATCGCGGAATATCTCACGTCGCTGGCCGTCGGGCTCAAGCGCGGTGAGATCAGCCTCGAATCGGGCGAGCGCTCGCTCCACCTTTCTCCTGCCAGCGACGTCAAGCTCGAGCTGAAGGCGGGACAGAAGGAGCACAAGGGACGTATCGAGCTCGAGATCGGCTGGAAGCGCTCGACGACGGCGAAGACGTCGGAGCTCCGCGTCGCCGTCGGGCCCCGTCCCGGTCGCGCGTAACCGCTTCCGCTCCCGCTCACGACCGGGATTCCGGATCGGACGCAGAGATCCGTGACTAGCGTCCTGCGCGAAGACCTGGGCCAGGACCTCGCCATGATGGCGCGGCTCGTCCAGTCGCAGCTCATCCGCGGCATGACGGCCTTCTTCCAGCGCGACGCGCGGCTGGCGGAGCAGGTCACGCAGAAGGACGACCAGGTCGACAACCTGCTCGGCCTCATCGAGGTGAAGTGCTTCGAGCGCATCGCCGGCGATGAGCCCAACGGCGTCCGCTCGCGCCAGCTCCGCGGCGTCTTCCGCGTGGCCCTGAACCTCGAGAAGCTCGGCGACTACGCCGTCAACATCGCCGAGCAGGCGGTCCACGTCTCCCGCCTCAAGGCCCGCCCGATCCCGTTCGACCTGGCCGGACCGGCGCGCGTCGCGCTCGCCGCGCTCGACGAGGTCATCACCGCGTTCACCGACGCGAGCGCCGACCTGGCCAAGCACGCCTGCCGCTGCGAGCTCGACCTCGACCGCCAGTATCGCGAGGCGTTGCAGGAGACGTTCCGTCGCCTCGGCCAGCCGCATCCGGACCCGGCGTTCGTCATCACCAACCTGTTCGTCGCGAAGTTCCTCGAGCGCATCGGCGACTCCATCCTGAACATCGGCGAGACGACGCTCTTCATCCTGACCGGCGAGCGGCTCAAGCTGCACCAGTATCTCCACCTGGAGCAGGTGGCCGGCACCGTCGCGCCGCACGCCGAGGGCGCCCTCGACTTCCGCCAGATCTGGGGCGGCATCAGCGGCGCGCGCGTCGGGATGGTCGCGGTCGGCCAGAGCGAGCCCTTGATCTGGAAGGAGGGCGACGAGCGGAAGATCGACGAGGAGATCCGAGAGATGGAAGCGTGGAACCGGATCGTCCCCGGCCTCGTCCCCGACGTGAAGGCCCGCCACCGCGAGGACGGCCGGCTCTCCTTCCTCGGCCAGTTCCTGCGCGGCAGCCTGCTGCGCGACGTCTACATCACGCGCGGCTGGGAGGAGAAGGTCCGCGCCACCCGGCGCCTGCTCGAGACCGTCCGCGACATCTGGTCGGCGACGCTCGTGAAGGAAGCACCCCGGATCGACTATGCGCGCCAGATCCGGGATCGGCTGCCCGAGCTCTTCGCGCTCCATCCCAAGCTCGAGTCGTTGCGCGGCGGCGAGAGCCGGGTGTTCGGGATCGCCCACGGCTCGCTCGCCGACCTGCTCGAGCGCGCCGCCGACGTCGAAGCCTCGCTGGCGCCCCCGGTGTCGGTCAGGCTGCACGGCGACTTCAACGCCAACAACATCGTCTACGACCCCGAGCAGGATCGCGTGCACTTCATCGACGTCCACCGCAGCGGGCACGGCGACTATCTGCAAGACATCGGCGTGCTGGCCACCTCGAGGCCTCGGGCGTTCCGGTGCTGAGCAGTCCGGACCGTCTGCACGTCGCCGTGAACCGCTACCGGATGACGTGCGAGCTCGTCCGCGCGGGCCTGCCGGTGCCGCCGACCACGATCACCGAGGACCTCCACGAGGCCGCCGACGCCGTCGGGCGCTTCGGCACCGCCGTGCTCAAGCCGCTCTTCACCTCGAAGGGCCGCGGGATGCGGCGGCTCGAGCCGACACGCGACCTCCGGGGCGAGCTCGAGTCGCACCGCGACGGCGGGCTCGGCCCCTTCTATCTCCAGCGGTTCGTGAAGCACCCGGGTCGGGACCTCGGCGTGGCCGTGCTCGACGGCCGGTGCATCGGCGCCTACTGGCGCGTCGCGGGCGCCGAGCAGTGGATGACGACGATCCTCTCCGGCGGCCGCTACGAGAAGGCGGAGATCGCGCCGGAGACGGCGGCGATGGCGGCGGCGGCCGCGCGCCACTTCGGCCTTGTCTTCACGGGCGTGGATCTCATCGAGGGCTCGGACGGACGCTTCAGCGTCCTCGAGGTGAGCGCGTTCGGCGGATTCCGCGGGCTGCTGAACGGCTGCGGCGTCGACGCAGCGCCGATGCTCGCCGAGGTGGTGCTCCGACGATTCCGCGAGGCGCGGGCATGACGCCCGAGACGCGCGTGAAGGAGCTCGACACTCCCCACCGCCTTGCGCTCCGTTTCGCCGACGTGCCGATCGGGGTGCGGACCAACGATCCCGAGATCCGGGCGCGCCTGGCGTCGTACTTCCGACCATATGTAATAGGCGGACCATCTCGGCCCCTGGCCGAGGTCGCTCTCATCCAGGGCGCGCTGCCCGTCTCGGATGACTTCGTCGACGTCCCCCGGGACGGCGGCCGCCGGCCGAAGGAGGCGACCAGAGAGGTCGCCGGCGGACGCCTGGTCATCAAGCGGGCGACCGGAGTCTTCATCGGGCTCTGGGCGGGAGGCGCGTTCGCGGTGGGCGACCTCCGCACGCACCTGAATCAGGGCATCAATCTCGTCAACAACTGCTACGCCAAGGTCGTGCTCCGCCGCGGCCACGTGCTGCTCCACGCCTCAGCGGTCACGCGCAAGGACCGCACCGCCGTGCTCGCGGGCCCGCCCGGGGCGGGGAAATCCACCTCGGCGCTCCATCTCGTCGAGGCCGGCTTTCGCTGCCTGTCCAACGACCGCGTCCTCGCCAAGCCGCTGCCCGACATGGTCGAGGCGCTAGGCTATCCCAAGCAGCCACGCGTGAACCCGGGCACGCTCCTCGGCCATCCGCGGCTCTCGACCCTGCTCGATCCGGCCGACCGCGACGCGCTGAGCGCGCTGCCGGCGCGCGAGCTCTGGGATTTCGAGCGCAAGTCTGACGTGGACCTGGACCGTATCTACGGGGACGGCACGGTCGAGCTCAGGGGACGCATGGAGGCTCTGGTCCTCTTGAAATGGCGCCGGGACGGCCGGGGCCTCGACGTCCGCCGTCTGTCGGTCGACGAGGCTCTCGCGGCGCTGCCGCTCGTCTACAAGAACCTCGGTGCCTTCGACCTCGACCGTACCCCTGGCTCCGGCATCACCGATGCGGAGCGCAAGTGCTACCGCGAGCTCTTCGCTCGGGTCACGGTGGCCGAGGTCACGGGTCGCGTCGATTTCTCGGGGCTCGTCCCCGTCATCGACCAGCTGCTGTCGAGATAGGATCGCCCCGGCCGGCTCTGGCCCATGTCACCCAAGATTTACCCGACCGTCATCGTCCCGTAACCCGCCCGCGTCAACACTCCTGCTCGGGATGGGCGCCCCACGGGAGGCCAACATGATGACCACGGATCGGCGCCGGGCTCTGCCGGGGGCCGGTCAGCCAGGCCGTCCGCGTCTGGGACGGGTGCTCCTCGTCGAGGACGAGCAGGACGTTGCCGAGTTGATTCGCTACAACCTCACGAAAGAGGGCTACGACGTGATCCTGAGCGCCAACGGAAACGAGGCGCTCCGGCTCGCCCGCGAGCACCGGCCGGACGTGCTCCTGCTCGACATCATGGTTCCCCAGCTCAATGGCTGGGAGGTATGCCGGCGGCTGAAGAAGGATCCCGATCTGTCGCAGATCCCCGTGATCATGGTCAGTGGGCGCGTGGAGGAGGGCGACAAGGTCCTCGGCTTCGAGGTCGGAGCCGACGATTACGTGACCAAGCCGTTCTCGCCCCGCGAGCTGATCGCGCGGATCCGCGCCGTGCTCCGCCGAGGCCGGCCGGCCGACGCCAAGGAAAAGAAGGCCAGCCTCAAGGCCGGCGATCTGGAGATCGACCGCTACCGGTTCGAGGTCCGGATGAAGGGGCGCCAGGTCGAGCTGACGCCGAAAGAGTTCGAGCTCCTGGCCACCCTGGTCGGGACTCCCGGTCGCGTGTTCGGGCGCGAGGAGCTGCTGGACATGGTCTGGGGCCGCGACGGCTTCGTGGAGCCCCGGACGGTGGACGTTCACGTGGCTCGGCTGCGGGGAAAGTTCGCCGCCGCGAAGCTCGAGGAGCCTGGAATCGAGACCGTGAGAGGGGTCGGCTACCGCTTCAAGGACAAGCCGTAGCGCGTGTCGCAGATTCGTAACAGCACCGAAACTTTCGCGCAACACCGTACTGTAACCATAGATACGACTGAGGAGGAGAGTGGATGAAGACTGCGTGGCTCACGGCGCTGGCGTTACTCGCGACGAGCGCGTTCGCGCAGCCGGCCGCGGCCCAGACGCTGATCAACGGCGCCGGCGCGACGTTCCCGTACCCGATCTACTCGAAGTGGTTCGACGAGTACACGAAGGTCGATCCGGAGGTGCGCTTCAACTACCAGTCGATCGGGAGCGGCGGCGGCATCAAGCAGGTGACCGCACGCACAGTCGACTTCGGCGCCACCGACGGCCCGATGAGCGACGAGCAGCTCAAGGCGGCGCCGTCCGAGCTGTTGCACATCCCGACCGTGATGGGCGCGGTCGTCGCGACCTATAACCTGCCGAGCTCGCCGAAGCTCAAGTTCACCGGGGACATCCTCGCCGACATCTTCCTCGGGAAGATCACGAAGTGGAGCGACCCGAAGATCGCCTCGCTCAACGCTGGCGTGTCGCTACCGGATCAGCCGATCGTGGTCGTGCACCGGTCGGACGGGAGCGGCACCACCTACATCTGGGTGGACTACCTCTCGAAGATCAGCTCCGAGTGGGACAAGAAGGTCGGCCGCGGCACGTCCGTGAACTGGCCCGTCGGCCTCGGCGGCAAGGGCAACGAAGGCGTCTCGGGGCAGGTGAAGAGTCAGCCGGGCGCGCTCGGCTACGTCGAGCTCGCCTACGCGGTGAAGAACAATCTTCCGGTCGCCTCGGTGAAGAACGCGGCCGACAAGTTCGTCACGCCCGCGATCGCCTCCACGACGGCAGCGGCGGCCGGAGCCGCCAGGAGCATGCCCGACGATTTTCGTGTCTCGCTCACGAACCCGGCGGGTGACGAAGCGTACCCGATCGCCAGCTTCACGTGGCTGCTCGTCTACCGCGACCAGCCCAACGAGCTGAAGGGACGGGCGCTCGCCAAGTTTCTCTGGTGGATGAGCCACGAGGGGCAGAAGTACGCCGACGACCTGCTCTACGCGCCGCTGCCCGCGCCGGTGGTCAAGCAGATCGAGGCGAAGATCAAGCAGATCACCTACCAGGGCAAACCGCTGCTGGCGGCCCGCTAGCGTCCGATGGCCGTCGTCGCGGCGGTTCCGCGGGTCGAAGCGCAGGCAGCGCCGAGGAACCTCGGCGATCAGGTGCTGCGCCTCGTCCTGCGCGCCGCCGCGCTGACGCTCGTCCTGCTCGTCCTCGCGATGGTCGTCTCGATGGTCCGCGCGTCGTGGCCCGCGATGCGGGCCTTCGGCTGGCGTTTCCTCGCCACCTCGACGTGGGATCCAGTGGCCGAGCAGTTCGGCGCGATCCCGTTCGTGTACGGTACCTTGCTCTCGTCGCTGCTCGCGCTGCTCATCGCGGTGCCGCTCGGCATCGGCGCAGCGATCTATCTCGCCGAGCTGGCGCCGGCGTGGATTCGTCCGCCGATCGCGTTCCTCGTGGAGCTGGTGGCCGCGGTGCCGAGCGTGATCTACGGACTGTGGGGCATCTTCGTCCTCGCGCCCCTCTTGAGGGTCTGGGTCCAGCCGGCCCTCGGCAAGACGCTGGGCTTCCTGCCGCTATTCCAGGGGCCTCCGTACGGCGTCGGCATGCTTGCCGCGGGCATCATCCTGGCGATCATGGTCGTGCCGTACATCACGGCCGTGAGTCGTGAGGTGCTCCTGGCCGTGCCGACCAGCCAGCGCGAGGCGGCGCTGGCGCTCGGCGCCACGCGCTGGGAGACCACCCGCATCGCGGTACTGCGCTACGGCCGCTCGGGCCTGGTCGGGGCGATCCTGCTGGGCCTCGGCCGAGCGCTGGGCGAGACGATGGCCGTGACGATGGTCATCGGCAATCGGCCGGAGGTCGCCGTCTCGCTGTTCGCGCCGGGCTATACGATGGCCAGCGTCGTCGCCAACGAGTTCGCGGAGGCGACGTCCGATCTCTATCTGGCGGCGCTGATCGAGATCGGTCTCCTGCTCTTCGTCGTGACCGTCATCGTCAACGCGCTGGCGCGACTGCTCGTGTGGTCCGTCGGCGGCCCGGTTAAGGCGGTGCGCGAGTGACGCCGAGGGCGCGCCGCGGCGTGAACGTCCTGATGTCCTGGCTGGCCGCCCTCGCCGCCGGCCTCGTCGTGCTCCCGCTGCTCATGATCTTCGCGTTCCTGCTCTGGCAGGGCGCGTCGGCGGTGAACCTCGATTTCTTCACCCATCTCCCCAAGCCGGTCGGTGAGGTGGGCGGAGGCATGGCGAACGCGATCGTCGGCACCCTGATGCTTCTCGCCCTGGCGGCAGTCCTCGGGCTGCCCGTGGGAATCCTCGGTGGGCTCTACCTCGCCGAGTCTCGCGACCGGCGGCTGCCCTGGCTGGCCCGGTTCCTGGCCGACGTGCTCAACGGCGTGCCCTCGATTGTCATCGGGATCTTCGCCTACTCGGTCATCGTGCTGCCGATGCGGCGCTTCTCGGCGCTGGCCGGCGCGTTCGCGCTGGCGGTGATCATGCTCCCGATCGTGGTGCGGACGAGCGAGGAGCTCGTGCGGCTCGTCCCGGCCTCGCTGCGCGAGGCGGCGCTGGCGCTCGGCATCCCCCAGTGGAAAGTGCTGCTGCGCGTCGTCCTGCCGACAGCCCGCGCGGGCATCATCACGGGCGTCATGGTGGCGATCGCTCGCGTCGCGGGCGAAACCGCGCCGCTCCTGTTCACGGCGTTCGGCAACCGCTTCTGGCACCAGGGGCTCGATCAGCCGATCGCGGCCCTGCCGCTGCAGATCTTCGCCTACGCAATCGCACCCTATGACGACTGGCACCGTCAGGCCTGGGCCGGGGCCCTCGTGCTCATCGGCCTGGTGTTCGTGGTGAGCTTCGCAGCGCGCCTGGCGACCAGCGGCCGCTTCACGGGGGTAAGATAAAACGCCATGGCTGACGGTATCGTCGTCCGCGACCTCAACGCCTGGTTCGGCAACGCGCACGTGCTGCACGGGATCGGCGTGACGATTGCGCCGAAGGCGGTCACCGCGGTCATCGGCCCGTCCGGCTGCGGCAAATCCACGTTCATCCGGTGTCTCAATCGGATGCACGAGGTCGTGCCCGGTGCCAGGGTGACGGGCAGCGTGCGGGTCGAGGGCCTGGACGTGTACGCGCCCGGGATCGATCCGGTGCAGGTCCGCCGCAAGATCGGTATGGTCTTCCAGAAGCCGAACCCATTCCCGACGATGTCGGTGTTCGACAACGTGGTGGCCGGGCTGCGGCTCGGCGGCGTCCGCGAGCGGTCGGTCATCGACGAGGCCGCGGAACGGGCGCTCCGACAGGCCGCGCTCTGGGACGAGGTGAAGGATCAGCTCGGCAAGTCGGGCGTGAGCCTCTCCGGCGGCCAGCAGCAGCGCGTGTGCATCGCGCGGGCGCTGGCGGTCGAGCCCGAGGTGCTGTTGATGGACGAGCCCTGCTCGGCCCTCGATCCGATCGCCACCGCCAAGATCGAGGAGCTGATCCTCGAGCTGCGCAGCACGCTGACCATCGTGATCGTCACGCACAATATGCAGCAGGCGGCGCGCGTGTCCGAGTCGACAGGCTTCTTCCTCCTCGGTGAGCTCGTCGAATTCGACGTGACGCGGCAGCTGTTCACGAATCCGCGCGACAAGCGGACCGAGGACTACATCACCGGCCGGTTCGGCTGAGAGCGGAGAACACGATGCAGCGCCATTTTCACGAGGAGCTGGACGCGCTCAAGCAGACTGTGCTGGCCATGGGCGGCCTGGTCGAGGACCAGATCCGCCGCGTGATGCGCGCGCTCCTGGAGCGGGACAGCGACCTGGCCCAGGAGGTTATCGACCGCGACCGGCAGGTGAACGCCTACGACGTCGAGATCGACGAGAAGTGCGTCGAGCTGCTGGCGCTCCATCAGCCGGCCGCCGGCGACCTGCGCTTCATCACGACCGCGATGAAGATCGTCACCGACCTCGAGCGTATCGGCGACCAGGCCGTCAACATCGCCCAGCGCACGCTCGAGCTGAATCCGGAGCCGCAGCTCAAACCCTACGTGGACCTGCCGCGGATGGCGGAGAAGGCCCAGCGCATGGTGAAGGAGAGTCTCGACGCGTTCGTGAGCCGGGACACCGAGCTGGCGCGGCGGGTGTGCGGCGAGGACTCCGACGTCGACGCGCTGAAGGAGCAGATCTTCCGCGAGCTCCTGACCTACATGATGGAGGACCCGAAGACCATCCCCCGCGCCATCCGGCTCATCCTGGTCTCGCGCTTCCTCGAGCGCGTGGCCGACCACGCGACCAACATCGCCGAGATGGTCGTGTACATGGTGGAGAGCAAGATGGTGCGCCACATGCTCGCGTAGTCTGGTCGCGACGGCTCCGCGCCGCACCCCGGTCGCCGACCCCGGTCGCGCCGGCCGCGACCTCTCAGTCGCGCAGCACCAGGGTCGGGACCGGCGCTTCCTGCACCACGCGCTCGGCCACTCCGGGACGCAGCGCACTGCCCAAACGGCTTCGGCGGCTCGTCGCCAGGGTCACCAGATCGGCGTTGAAGGCCTCCGCCTCGAGCCGGATCTCTTCAGCCGGCTCACCGAACCGCACGACGCGCTCGACCGGAACGCCTTCGAGCTCGGCTTCCACGTGCGCGAGCTCGTCCAGGCCGAGCGCGGTGAGACGCGCCATCTCCTGGTCGACGTACGCGATCGTGCGCCCGTGCGGGCCCATCACGCGCTCCGGTACCGGGAACACTCGTAGCAGACGCACCGTCGAGCCAGCACCGCGCGCGAGCGCGGCCACCACCGGAACGAGCGTGGTGCTCGCCTCAGAACCATCGATAGGTGCCAAGATCCTCTTGGCCATCGTCGTCGTCCTCCCCTCGCGATTCATCCTCATGTTGGTTGGGACGTGGGCGCCCGGGCCAACGATTCTCGCGCGCGTCGCCCGGCGGAATCTTTTCATCCACGAGTGACATCCCAACATCAGCGGTGATGTGTGGCGGGTGGCGGCCGCCCAACCGCACCCGGAAACGCGCGTGCCGCTCCAGCCCGCCTGTTCAGCTTCTGAGCGCTCTGATCCTGGCCATCGCTCCGCGCCCCGGAGCTTCATGCCGGCGAGAGGCTTGATCGACGGATATTTGGAAGACTCCGACCCGTGGTGCGGGTTTTGCAGCCTCATCGGGTCGTGGGTTTCTGGAGCGGACGGCGAGAGACCCCGGAAGAGGCTCGACAGAGACGGCTCTGCCGCTACATGCTCGAGCTTCCGCCCGAGACCGTGTACAGCCACGTGTACGAAGGCTGGGCCGCCGTGGCCGGGCTGTGTGTCGTGCTCTTCAGCGCGGTCGCGTGGCGGTCGGGCTACTTGGAGACGCTTGCGCCCCTCCTCGTCAGTGGGGTGCTGCTCGCCGTTCTAACCCCTACAGTTCTTGTCATGAGGCGGCGCTACCGGCACGTCATGACCGGTGTCCTCGTGCTCGCCGTGATGCTCGGGCTCCTCGCGGCCGCGATCAATCGTTATGGCAGTCCGGCCGTCATCGCCTTCGTCGTCGGTCCGACGCGCTCGGCGAGCGCAGACGGCGTGTCGCCGCGCTGACCGCCGCCCGATCGGCGGCCGACCGCCCTGGCGCCTGTGTTAGCCTCTGGGCATGTCGCAGGCCGACTCCGATCCGGACGCGGACGCGATCGAGCGTCTGTTCGACCGCGGCGTCACCGACGGCCTGCCGGTCGTGCCGCCCACCCGTCGCCTGGTCGACCGCGCCGTCGCGGCGTCGGGGCGGGACGCCGATGAGCTGATCGCGCTCGTCCCGCCCAACTACGGCCGCGCGACCGTCGAGAAGATCGCGGTCAACGCGGTCATGGCCGGGTGCCGCGCGGAGTACCTGCCGGTCGTGCTCGCCGCCGTCGAGGCGATCTGCGACGAGGCGTTCGACCTGCACGGCGTGTCGGCGACGACCAACGCGCCGGCGCCGCTCGTGATCGTCAACGGTCCGGTCCGCGCGGAGCTCGAGATCAACTCGGGAGCAGGCGTGTTCGGCCCGGGATGGCGGGCCAACGCGACGATCGGCCGCGCGGTCCGCCTCGTGTGCGTGAACCTCGGCGGGGCGAGACCGGGCGACGTCAGCATGTCCACGCTGGCTCACCCCGGCCGCTACGCGTACTGCATCGGCGAGCACGAGGAAGCCAGTCCGTGGGAGTCGCTGGCGGTCGAGCACGGATTCGGTCCCGACGAGAGCACCGTGGCGCTTCTCGCCGCCGACGCGCCGCTGGGCGTCTATGCGCATCGCAGCCGCACGCCCGAGGACCTCATGCCGACGCTCGCCGCGAGCATGGCCGTCATCTCCCACCACCGGATGACGCACTGGGGCGACACCCTGCTCGTGCTCTCGCCGGAGCACGCGAAGATCCTGGGCGATGCCGGGTGGAAGAAGGGCGACGTCCGGCGCTGGCTGCACGACAAGCTGCAGTGGCCGGTGCGGGAGCTCATCCCCGGGCGCGACGGCGGCGAAGGGCTGCCCGAGCACGTGCTCGCGAAGTACCGCGATCCGGATCGCGAGGCCACGCTGATTCCGAAGTTCCGTGCGGCCGAGCACATCAAGGTGGTGGTGGCGGGCGGCACCGCCGGACGCTTCTCCGCGATCGTGCCGGGCTGGACGTTCTCGAAGGGCTCGAATCTCGTCTTCAGGAGGATCCCTCGATGACCGAGTACCTCGACCCCACCGATTCCGTCGCGGTGCCCCGAAAGACGGCGTCGCGGCCCTCGAGCCTCGACGGCAAGGTCATCACCTTGCTCGACATCTCGAAGGCGCAGGGCAACCACCTGCTCGACCGTCTCGAGGAGCTCCTGCGCGAGCGCACGACGCCGAAGGCCATCATCCGCAAGAAGAAGCCGACCTTCGCGCGCCCCGCCCCCGACGCTCTCCGAAAAGAGATCGTCGGCGCCACCGACGTCCTCGTCGAGGGTCTCGCCGACTGAGGGTCGTGCACAACGTGCAGTGTGCACGACGGCGTGTTCTTCGAGGACAACGGCATCCCGGTGGCGACGGTCATCTCGTCCGAATTCGTGCGGGCCGCGCGCGCCCAGGCCGATGCCCTCGGCGCGGCCGACTATCGGACGGTCGTGGTAGCGCACCCGATCCAGCCGCTCACGCGCGAAGAGGTGCGGGCGCTCGCCGATCGCGCATTCGACGAGATCGTGAGGCGAATCACCGCGTGATCACCGCGCGGACCCGGGCGGCGGTCGAGGGCTGACGCGATGCTCGTCGGCGCGTTCGCGTGCGCCCATACGCCCCAGCTCCTGGCGCGCCCGTCGACCGAGGACCGCGATCTCGTCCTGCGCGTCCACGGCGCCTTCGCCCGGGTGAAGCGCCGGCTCGAGACGCTCCGGGCCGACGCGATCGCGGTCGTCGCCGGCGACCACGTCGAGGCGTTCTTCCTCGACGCCGTGCCGGCGCTCGGGGTGTACGTCGGCTCTGAGTGCGCGGGGACGTTCGGGCGCTATCGCTACCGGTTCCCGATCCACGAGCCGCTGGCTCGAGCCGTCGTCGAGCAGGGCGTCGAGCGCGGCTTCGACCTCTTCTATACACAGCACGCGCCGCTCGACTACGCGTTCTACGTCCCGCTCCACTTCACGATGCCCGAGCCGGGCGTGCCCATCGTCCCGCTCCACGTGAACGTCTACCTGCCGCCCCAGCCCACGCCGCGCCGCTGCTACGACTGGGGCCGCACGCTCGGCGAGATCCTCCAGGCGCGGCCGGAGCGAGTGGTGCTGATGGCCTCGGGCGGCATGTCGCACTTCCCCGGGACGGACCGCTACGCGTCCCCCGAGTTCGAGTACGATCGCCGGCTGCTGGACGCGCTGAAGGCGGGCCACGGCCGCGAGCTGGCCGCGATCACCGGGGAGGAGCTGGACAAGATGGGCAACATCGAGCTCCGGACGTGGGCGGTGCTCCTCGGCGCCGTCGGCGAGGCCAGGGCCGACGTGTACTGCTACGAGCCCTCCTGGCATCACGGCAACGCCGTCGTCGAGTGGCCGGTGTGAACGAGACGTCCCACTATCGATTCCCGCCTGCCTCGGCCTACCGGCTCAATCGGTGTCTCTTCGCGCTCAAGTCGGATGACGCGTTCCGCGCGCGGTTCCTGGAGGACGCAGACGCGGCGATGAGCGAGCTCGAGCTCGACGCCGAGGACGCGGCCGCCGTCGTCCGCGGCGACCGTGACGCGCTCCTGGCCCGCGGCGCGCACCCGTATCTCGTCTTCATGGCCGACCTGCGCCTCCGGATTGAGCGCGAGCCCGTGTCGTTCGAGTTTTTTTGATCAACATCGGGGGGAGCGAGCCGCGCAATCCGGGCCGGGACGGCTCGCCGGCCGCCCACGTGGCCTCGATGCCGTGGTTCCGCGCCCGCGACATCGCTATGCTCGGGAGCGACACCCACAACGACGTGAGCCCGCCGAGCCATCCGGGGCTCGGCAACGTCGTGCACATCGTGGGCCTCGTCGGCATGGGGCTCTGGCTGATCGACAACGGCAATCTCGAGGAGCTGGCGCAGGCGTGCGCCGCGCGGCGCCGCTGGGAGTTCTGGCTCACCGTCGCACCGCTGCGCCTGCAGCACACGACGGGCTCGCCGGTCAACCCGATCGCGCTGTTCTGAGCTCCGGCCGGGCCGCCGCGCGCGGCGCCACGCCGATCCGCGACTTGATCCGGACGCGCACGGAGAGCTCCGCGGCGGCCGTGTGCTTGACGCGGAGGAGCGCGGCGCGCTTGAGCTCCTTCGACGGCACCTCGCCGATGACGCGGATGGTGACCGGCGAGCCGATCCAGAGCGGCACGCGCACCGTCGCCGTGAGCGGCCACGCGAGCAGCTCGGGGTCGTGGCCGAGCGCGTCGACGACCATGCCCCTCACCGCCACCGCCTCGCCGTCGCGCTTGAGCCGCAGGGCGCTGACCTTGCCGACGAGAGCCAGGACCAGCAGGAGTCCGGCCGCCAGGAGCAGGACGAGCGCGATCGGGTCGTCGAGCCGAGACGCCACCAGCGTCGCCTCCTCGCCGTCCAGGTGAGGCAAGCCGGATGCCACCGCCGAAAACGCCGCGGCGAGCGGAAGATGAAACGCGGCGCGCCCGCCGCAGCGGCAGGAGCGCGGTAAGACTTACACGCGCGTCGTGTAGTTCCTGCGCCCCCGGGGACGACGGCTAGCTCGAGAGGAACTTCAGCAGTACTTTCTGGCCGAGCAGCCGGATCGAGCGCAGGACCTTCTCCTGCTCCATCCCGGGCCACTGGACGCGGAAGATCAGCGTCGTGACGCCGAGCCGCTCCCGGCATCGCGCAATCTCCTCCACCACGCGAGCGGGGTCGCCGATGATGAAGCGGTCGCGCGCGAGCTCTGCGAAGGTCGCGTCGAAGGTCTCGCCGGGCGGCAGCGCCTTGTCCTGCTCCCAGGTGCGGTACGCGCGGTACTTGGGCCCGATGAGCGACGCCGCCTCCGCGAACGCGATCGCCGCGTCGGGCGCGACGTAGCACTCCTTGATCAGAGGGGTCTCGACGGCCGGAGGCCGTCCAAGCTCACGGCGCGTCGCCCGGAAGAGCTCGAGCTGGCGCTCGAGCGTCGACAGGGTCGCGTGGGGGTTCATCAGCCACGCGTCGCCCAGGCGAGCCGCACGCCGAACGCCGCTGTCGCTGTTGGCGGCCAGCCAGATCGGTGGCCGCGGACTCTGCATCGGACGCATCGAGATCCGAGCCGAGCGTAGCTTGAAGTGCCGGCCCTCGTAGTCGACCGGCTCGCCGCTCCACAGGCGCTGAACGGCCTCGAGCCCCTCGACGAGGCGTCCGACTCGATCCTTCGGGTCCTGCCCGAGCGCCTGGTTCTCGACGTCGCGATAGCCGAGGCCCACGCCGAAGATCAGACGGCCGTCGGCGATGACGTCGAGCGTGGCGAGCTGCTCGGCGATCTCGACGGGGTGGTGCAGGGGCAGCAGGAGGACGCCGGTGCCCAGGAGCATGCCGCGTGCCTCGGCGGCGATCCGCGCGAGGGTCGGGATCGGCTGGAAGTACGTGAACGGATCGGAGAGATAGTGCTGACTCGCCCACACCGAGCTGAAGCCCACGGCGCGGGCGAGCCGCACCTGCTCGACGTGCTCGCGGAAGCGAACGGCCTGCGGCTCCTCCGGCAGATGCTGGACGGAGAGGCCGAGGCCGAACCTCACTCGGGCAGTCTCCAGACGCGACCGACCGGCGGCTCGTCGGTCAGCCCGAACTGGGGCAGCGCCATGTGATCGGCGAGGTCCTGGAACACGACGCGCACGCGCCGCCCGATCGCGACGTTCGCCTCCGCCTCGGGCGTGAAGTCCGGCTTGACCAGATTCGCGATGACCCGCAGCGCCTCGTCCGGTGTCGGCTGGCCGCGCTGCTCGTCGAGCTCGACTAGGACCACCGCGTAGGGCGTCATCTCCTTGAATCCGGGCTGGATCGCATGCGCGACGATCTCGTAGGAGTAGATCGTGCCGCTCCCCGAGACTTCGTGCCACGTCCAGCCGAGCTCCATGCACCACGGGCACGCGTGGGTCGGCGGATAGCGCATCAGGCCACAGGCCTTGCACTTGCGCACGACGAGCCGGTGGGCGCGCGCGTGCTCGTAGAACTCCTTCCACTCGCTGTCGTTGTCGGGAACGATCAGCGCCATGCCGCGGTACTGCACTGGCTGGGGCATCGGGGCTCCTTGTCTTAGGCTCGCCTCGGACGCGGGGGCCCGAGCCCCCGGGCGTCCTGCGGCCCGCACTGCTAGCGCCGCATGATCAGGGCGCTGCCCGTGGCGGGCATGGCCCAGCCTAGGTTCATCGTGATCTCGGCGTCCTTGACCTGGCGGCAGCGGCCCGGCGAGTAGTCGTAGGTGTGCACGCCCTCGGCGGCGCGGGGGCAGTAGTCGTCCACGGTGCCGCGCAGCTGGCGCACGTTCTCGATCACCATCGACATGCCGTGGGTGTAGCCCTCGCAGAGGTGGCTGCCCGAGGTGTTGTTCGGGCGCTTGCCGCCGAGTTCGATGATGCCGCTCGAGACGTAGGCGCCGCCCTCGCCCTTCTTGCAGAACCCGTACTCCTCGAGCTGCAGCATCGTGGTGAACGTGAACGCGTCGTACGAGCCGGTGACGTGGACGTCCTCGGGCCCGATCCCCGCCTGGGGGAAGATGATGTCCTTCGCGTAGTAGCCGGCCACCCGCGAGATCGGGCCGTGCGCCCAGTGGAAGTCGAGCCGCGGCTTCGACACGCGGCCGGCGACACCCATGATGTAGACCGGCCGGTGCCGCAGATTGCGCGCGCGCTCGGCGGAGGTGACGATGACGCACGTCGCGTTGTCGGTCTCGAGACAGCAGTCGAGGAGGTGGAGCGGCTTGACGATCCAGCGCGAGGCCAGGACGTCCTGCACCGTCACGCGCTGCTTCAGGAGCGCCTTCGGATTCTGCGAGGCGTGCTTGCTGTGGGTGACCCGCACGTGGGCGACCTGCGCGGAGGTCGTCCCGTACTCGTACATGTGGCGCATGAAGGTCGGCGCGAAGTTCTGGCCGGCGCTTCGCATCCCGTACGGCACCTGCGCCAGGTCGAGGCCGCGCACCGGCTGGGCGGCGCGCGCGCCGGTGCCGCCGATGCGGAACTCCGAGTAGCCGTTCATCGAGCGGTAGATCGCGACGGTGTTGCACATGCCCGCCTCGATCGCGCCCATCGCGAGGCCGACCAGCGCCTCCGTGGACGAGCCGCCGCCCATCACGTCCATATAGAAGTTGAAGCGGATGCCGAGATCGGACGCGACGCTGTTGGCCAGGGTCGAGTCGCCGCCCTGGTAGTCGAGCATCCCGTCGACGTCGGCGGCCTTGAGCCCGGCGTCGAGGATCGCCTTGCGGATCGCTTCGACGGCCATGGCGCGCGTCGTGCGCCCCGAGGCGCGCGAGTACTCCGTCTCTCCGACGCCGACGATGCAGTATCTGTCACGAAGCCCGCGACTCTGGACGACCATCTCCCGGGTGCCTCCTCGCCGATTCGGGGCGCTGCGTCCTCTCGACCGCGATCCCGTGGCCGCGAGATGCTACCACTTTGCCGCCGACCCTGTCATCGCGGGCTGGGGACCGCCGGCCGAGGGGTGCGCGGCTACCGGTCGGGTTCCGAGGGCGGGTCTTTGCGCAGTCGGGAATGGAGGTCGGTCACGACTTCGATCGCCCGGCTGAGGCTCCCGTCCAGCTCGGCGAGCTCGTTCGACGAGCGGCCGATCGCGGCGCGCAGCCGCTCGTTTTCCTGCGTGAGCGCTCGCGCTTCGTGCTGGAGCCGCTCATGTGCCTGCCTGACCGCCGCCGCCTCGTGCTGGAGCCGATCGTGGTCGTCGAGCACGGCGCGAACAGCGTTCACCCCGCGCCGCATGGCCTCGACCCACCGTCGCGCTTCGGTCGTGCTTGTCTCTCCCGCGAGCGTTTCTCGCGCGGGTGTCTCTCGCGCGGGCGCCTCTCCCGCGAGATTGGCCGCCGTCTTCGGCGCAGTCACCACGGCGAGCGAGGTCGCGCGGATCTGCTCGTCGATCTCAGGGCGCGCGCGCCGCTCGCCGCGCCGGCGCTCGGCCGCCGCGGGAAGCGCCCGCCGCCGGCGCGGCGCGAATCGGCGATCGAGGACGACCGCCACGCCCGCGTCGTCGGCGAAGCGCGCGCTCAGGTAGTCGTAGAGCTCGGGATGACGGCGGGCGATGATGAACATGGCGCGTTCCACGGTGCGGTCTAGTGATGGCCGTTCTTGCCGTTGGGCCTTGGAAGCACCTCGGCGAGAAATTTGCCCGTGTACGAGCCGGGGGTCTGGGCGATCGCCTCGGGCGGCCCCTCGGCGACGATCTCGCCGCCCTCCTCGCCGCCCTCGGGGCCGAGGTCGATCACGTAATCCGCCGACTTGATCACGTCGAGATGGTGCTCGACCACGAGCACCGTGTTGCCGGCGTCGACCAGGCGGTTGAGCACGCCGAGGAGCTTCTTGACGTCGTCGAGGTGGAGACCGGTGGTCGGCTCGTCGAGGATGTAGAGCATCTCCCCGGTCGCGCGGGCGCCGAGCTCGGCGGCGATCTTGAGACGCTGGGCCTCGCCGCCCGACAGGGTCGTCGCCGCCTGGCCCAGCCGCAGATAGCCGAGCCCCACGGCCTGCAAGGTCGCGAGCCGCCGGGCGAGCCCGTTCTGCGACGCGAAGAAGTCGACCGACTCGTCCACCGTCATCTGGAGCACGTCGCTGATGGACCGGTTGCGGAGCTTCACGCCGAGCACGTCGGGCCGGTAACGGCGCCCCTCGCACTCCTGGCAGGCGACGTACACATCCTCGAAGAAGTACATCTCCAGCTTCTGGAACCCGTCTCCCTGACACGACTCGCAGCGGCCGCCCTGGACGTTGAACGAGAACGCGCCCGAGTCGAGCCCGAGCGCCTTGGCCCGCGGGAGCGCGGCGAACAGCTTGCGGATCTCGTCGAACGCCTTCACGTACGTGATGGGGTTCGAGCGCGGTGTCCGCCCGATCGGCTCCTGGTCGATGAGCCGCACGCCCTTGAGATACTCGAGACCCGTCAGCGTGTCGTACTCGCCGGGCGGCGCGAACTCGGTCTTGAAGGCGCGCGCCACGACGCGATAGAGCGTGTCGTGGATCAGGGTGGACTTCCCGGAGCCCGACACGCCCGAGACGGCCGTCAGCGTGTGCAGCGGCACGTGGAGCGTCACGTCCTTGAGGTTGTGCTGGCGCGCGCCCGTCAGGGTCAGCACGCGCCGACCGCTGCGGCGGAACGCCGGCACCGGGATCGACTCGCGGCCGGAGACGTAGCGCGCGGTGAGCGAGTGCGTCGCCTTCTGGAACTCGGCCTGCGACCCGCTGAAGACGATCTCGCCGCCGCGCTCGCCGGAGCCCGGTCCGAGCTCCACGATGTGGTCGGCCGCGGCGATGAACTCGCGGTCGTGCTCGACCACCACGACGGTGTTGCCGGCCTGGGCGAGCTCCCGGCAGAGATCGGTGAGCCGCGCGGTGTCGCGCATGTGCAGGCCGATCGACGGCTCGTCGAGCACGTAGAGCGTCCCGACCAGCTGCGAGCCCAGCTGGTTCGCCAGGTTGATCCGCTGCGCCTCGCCGCCCGACAGGGTACGCGTCTGCCGGGAGAGCGTGAGGTAGCCCAGCCCGACGCGCAGCAGGAAGGTGAGCTTGGCGTTCAGCTGGCGCAGGATCTCGCGGGCGACGACCGACTCCCACGCGGTGAGGCCGAGGTCGCCGAGGAGCCGGGCGGCCGCGTCGATCGTGAGCACGGCGAACTCGGCGATGGTCAGGCCGGCGACGCTCACGGCGAGCGCGGCGGGCTTGAGCCGCGCCCCGTGGCAGACGCGACAGACGGACTGGCTGCGATAGCGCGAGAGGAAGACGCGGACGTGGAGCTTGTAGCGGTACGACTCCACCTCCTCGAAGAACCCGTGGATGCCCGGGAAGCTCCCGGCGCCGGCGTAGACGAACTCGCGCGCGGCCGCCGGCAGCTTCTCCCACGGTGTCTCGGTGTCGACCTTCAGCCGGCGGGCGGCCTTCATCAGCTCGCGCTGGTACCAGCGGCCGGACGGATGGGTCCACGGCTCGACGGCGCCCGCGGCCAGGCTCCGCGTGCGGTCCGGCACCACCCGGGCCTCGTCGTACTTGAGCACGTTGCCGAAGCCCTTGCACTCCGGGCACGCGCCGAGCGGATGGTTGAACGAGAACAGGAGCGGCTGCGGGCGCTCGAGCGCGGCGCCGCAACCGCTGCAGCGGAAGTCCTCGCCGAACTCGCGGACGGTGCCGCCGACGATCTCCACCGCGAGCTGGCCGCCGCCCTCGCGCAGCGCCGACTCGACCGACTCGACGAGGCGCGCGCGATGGGCCGCCTCGAGCACGACGCGGTCGAGAACGACCGCGATCGCCCGGCGGTCGCCGAAATCGGCCGGCGGCGGTCCGGCGACGTCGAGGATGTCTCCGCCGACGCGAACGCGGGCGAAGCCGCGCCGCGTGAGATTCGCCCACAGCTCCACGGGCGGCAGGCCGGCGGGGACGACGAGCCGGAACGTGATCATCGCGCGCGCGCCCGGGTGCGCCTCGAGCAGCGCGTCCACGATCGACTCCGGCGAGTGCGAGACGGCCGGCGCGCCGCAGGCGGGGCAGTGCACGCGGCCGATCTTCGCGTAGAGCAGCCGCAGGTAGTCGTAGATCTCGGTCGCGGTGCCGACGGTGGAGCGGGCGGTCCGGACCGGATTCTTCTGCTCGAGCGCGACGGCCGGCCGGATCTGCTCGATTCGGTCCACGTCGGGGCGGTCGACCCGGTCGAGGAACATTCGAGCGTACGTGGACAGTGATTCGATGTACCGCCACTGCCCCTCGGCGAAGAGCGTGTCGAAGGCCAGCGAGGACTTGCCGGAGCCGGACACCCCGGTCACGACGGTGAGACGGTCGTGCGGGATCTCGAGCGAGACGTTCTTGAGATTGTTCTGTCGGGCTCCCTGAATCCGGAGCCCGGGGGGCCGAGCCATTCGAACGGTCCTCCTGAGGTGGGTAGTCTACTGGAAGTCATCGGGGCGCGCCAGATGGCCGGCGCTTGACACGCGCCGGCCGCCGTAGGTACTCTTCGACCCGGGTCATAATTGATAATGATTACTAACAAGTCGATCGACACGCTGCGCGACCGCGGGCTCCGCCTGACGCGGCCCCGCCGGATCATCCTTGACGTCGTTCGCGCCACCGACGCGCATCCGACCGCGGCGTTCGTCTACCGGCGCGTCCGGCGCCGCCTGCCGCGCGTGAGCCTCGCGACGGTCTATCGGAATCTCCGCATGCTGGCCGCCGAGGGGTTCCTGGCCGAGCGCGCCGACACGGCCGGCATGCGCTTCGACGGCAACATCGGCCCGCACGACCACTTCACGTGTCTGGCGTGCGGCCGGATCGACGATGTGCCGGCGCCCGCCCAGCGGACCGATCGCCGGCTCCCGGCGCGCACCGGCTTCGAGGTCCTCGATCATCGAACCGAATACTACGGCCGCTGCCGTGTCTGCCGCCGGCCGGGCGGTCGCTCATCTCGCACCCGTTAAAGGAGGAGTAATGGCAAGCCTCAAGGGCAGTAAGTATGGCGAGTCTGGATATTCGGAGTCCGGAGTTCTGGGATCTTGGTGCGGTCGATAAGGAGCTGCGGCGGGTCTACGACATTTGCGGTGGGTGCCGGCGGTGTCTGCCGCTGTGCCCGTCGTTCAAGGTGCTGTTCGATCGCAGGGATGTGGAGGCGGTCGACGGCTCTGCTTCAACCACTGTGGGAAGGCTCGGCGCCCTCGCGGCGCCGCTCTCGAACTGGATGAACGAGCTCGCCGTGCACCGCGCCTTTATGCAGGCGGTGGTGGGCATCCATAGGCAGCGGAACCTGCCGAAGTTCGCGCGCCCGACCTTCTCGGCGTGGTTCGCGGGGCGCGCGGCGTCGCCGAGCGCCCGGAGGGCGCCCGCCGGTTGCGCGCCATCGGGCCGCAAGGTTGCGCTGTTCGTGACGTGCAGTGTCGAGTACTACGAGACGTCGACCGGCCGACACCTGGGGATTCAAGAAGGAGTACTACGAGCTGTCGGTGAAGCTCGCGAAGCCGCTCTTCGACGCGGTGACGACGGGCGCGCCGGTGGCCGCGACGGACTGCCCGCTGGCGGCGCTCCAGATCGAGCAAGGCACGGGCCGCAAGCCGAAGCGCCCGGTCGAGGTGCTCGCCGCGGCCTACGGGTTCGAGGAGTAAAACGTGGCCGTGAGGGGTGATGCGTGATGGAACTGCTGGATCAGTCGGACATCCTGAACCTGGTCGAGTACGAAAGAGTCCGCGCCGAGCGGCGGCGCGAGATCGTCGAGCTGAAGCGGGCGCGCCGGGTATCGGTCGGCCGGTACCTCACGTTCGTGTTCGAGAACCGCGCGACGGTGTGGTTCCAGATCCAGGAGGAGGTCGAGGTGTACAACGCCCTCCTCCCGCGGCCGGGCGAGCTGGCGGCGACCTTGATGATCGAGACCGACGAGGCCTCGGAAATCAAGCCGGTGCTCGACCGGCTGCTCGGCATCGACACGCGCGACTACGTGAAGCTGACCGTCGGCCCGCACGTGATCGTGGGCGAGTTCGAGAGCGGCCACTCGGACGAGGAGCGCGGCAAGCTCAGCGCGGTACATTTCGTGCGGTTCGCGCTGCCTCCGGACGCGTGGGCGCGGTTCGGCGCGAGCGAGGTCACGCTGGTCGTTGAGCACCCGAACCAGCGCGCCCACACCGTCTTGTCTGACGGGACGAAGCGGAGTCTGCTGGACGACCTGGCGTGAGGGGCGCACCGCTGGCGCTGCTCGCGCTGGCCGTCGCGGCGGCCGGCTGCTCCGAGGGCGGGCTTTCGCCGGCCGCCGAGCGCGGGCGGCAGGTCTATCTCGCCCATTGCGTCGCCTGCCACAACCCGGATCCGGCGCAGGCGGGGCCGGTGGGTCCGCCGGTCAAGGGCTCGTCGCGCGAGCTGCTCGAGGCGAAGGTGCTGCACGGAACCTATCCGCCCGGCTACACGCCGAAGCGGCCGACGAAGGTGATGGTCCCGATCCCGGCGGTGGCCCCGGAGATCGGCGCGCTCGCCGAGTACCTGCGCTGACGGCGGCACCGATGAACGTCGAAGGCCCGGCGGGGATCCGCCGGGCCTTGGCGTCGAGCGAGCCGCCGATCAGGCGAAGATGATCTTGATCACGACCACGAAGATCGCGCTGAGCACGAAGCCCGCCCAGAACGTGCCCTTGACGGTGGCGAGGAGCTTCTTGCCGGCGCTCGCCTTGTCCGGGGTCGCCGGACCGACGACCGCGTTGGCCTCGACGATCGCCAGGATGACCAGGAAGACGACGAGCATCGCGATCTTCGCCCCGCGCGCGGTCGGCGTGAAGAACGCGTAGTGGCTCGCCGAGCCCATGAAGAACAGCATCGGGATCGACAGCATGGTGTTCGTGCGCGAGGCGACGCCGCTGCGCGCGCCGCGGGCCGCGGCTTCGGGGATCGCCTGGCCGCCTTCCTTGACCCGGGCCGTCGACGCCATCACCACCTGCTGCGCCGGCCAGATGATGAACCAGACGTTGAACCACATCAGGCTGCCGATGACGCCGCCCATGAAGATCGCCCAGCCGTAGGAAGTGGCGAAGAACGGCTGGACGCCGAACTGGGCCATGCGGTGCAGCAGATAGAGCCAGCCCGTGATGAACGTGAGCATCGCGCCCCACCGGAACCACCAGAGCGCCCGGCTGACCAGCCCGCCCGCGATCATGCCGGTCCTCACGGCCGGCTCGGCCCCCGCGAAGAACGGGACCTGCACGAAGTTGAAGTAGTACAACATCCCGATCCAGGTGATGCCGGCCAGAAAGTGAAACCAGCGCAGTAGGAACAGCCAAGCATCCATTCTCGCCGCCTCCTCGTCGCGTGGTGGGCTACCGGCTACTCGTCTTCGTCATCCTCCTCAGAATCGCCCTCGTCGCCATCGTCGGGGGCGTCCTCGTCCAGGTCGTCGAGATCGTCGTCGTCGAGATCTTCGTCATCGAGATCGTCATCGTCGAAGTCGTCGTCATCCTCGAAGTCGTCGTCGTCGTCGTCCTCGTCGTCGTCCTTGTCGTCGTCCTTGTCGGCGTCGTCGTCCTCGGCCGTATCGTGCTGGCGCAGCTCGACGTCCTCGTGCCACGGGTGTTTCCGAAACTGCATGTGCAGACTCCTTCGGATGAATTGTCCCGGCGGATTATAGCAAAACGTTTCGCCGCGCATGTTTTCGGACGCGGCTCTGGGGTCCGCGGTAGAATTCCGTCCTGCACCTGTTCTCGAGCTCCCCGGATCGGCGGTGTAGCTCAGCGGCAGAGCAGGGGTCTCATAAGCCCCGTGTCGGAGGTTCAATTCCTCCCACCGCCACCACTTCACGCCGCGATGGCGGTCAGCTCGGATCCGTGACGATCAGCCGAATCGGCGTCGGGTGGAAGCCGTTGCACGGGTTGCGCGTCTGCGGGCAGTTGGAGATCACCGCCAGCACCTCCATCTCGGCGCGCAGGTCCACGTAGTCGCCCGGCGTCGAGAGCCCGTCGACGATGCCCATGCTCCCGTCCCCCGCGACCGGCACGTTCATGAAGAAGTTGAGGTTGGCGACGATGTCCGTCTTGCCCAGCCCGAAGGGCGCCAGCGCGCGCAGGAAGTTCGCCCGGCAGCTCGGCGTATCCTTGACGCCGTAGCGGAGCTCGTTGCTCTCCGCGCTGCAGCAGCCCCCGATCGTGTCGTGGCGGCCGCAGGTGTCCTCGACGATCGTCAGCAGGCGCCGGCCGAGGTCCGAGTAGATGCCGTGGCCGCGTGTTAGGAAGATCGTCTTGGCGTACTTCATCGTGTCGGCCGCGTTGTAGCGCTCCTCGGGATTCGCCGCGTTGTAGCAGAGGAAGTCCACGGCCTGCTGGCCTTCGAGGTCGACGATCCGAAGCGTCTGCCCCGGCTTGAGCACGCGCGCCCAGGGCTCGCCGGCCGGGACCACCCGGTCCTCGACCACGCGCCCCACGAGGTTGCCGACGGCTCCGGAGCCCATGGACCGTGAGTATAGCCGTGGTAATGTTGCTCACTCAATCCTCGTCGAGGTGGACGCATGACGGACATCCTGGTGGAGCACGACGGGCCGATCGCCACGGTCGTCATCAACCGGCCGGCAATGCGCAACGCGATCAGCCTCGCGATGTGGACCGAGCTCGCGCGCACGACCGAGGAGCTCGGCAAGACTGACTCGGTCCGCGCGATCGTCTATCGCGGCGCGGGCACCGTGGCGTTCGCCTCGGGCGCCGACATCTCGGAGTTCGAGGAGCAGCGCAAGGACGCCGCCAGCGCCTCGCGCTACAACGCCGCGACCGGCGCGGCGTACTCGACGATTCGCGAGTGCCCCACGCCGACGGTCGCGATGATCTTCGGATTCTGCATGGGCGGGGCGATGGCGGTCGCGATGGCGTGCGACGTGCGGTTCGCCGCCGAGGGCTCGAAGTTCGGCATCCCGGCGGCGCGCCTGTCGATCATCTACGGCGCGGACTCCGTCGGCCAGCTCGTCGACCTCGTCGGCCCCGCCTACGCGAAGGATATCCTGTACTCGGCGCGGACGGTCGACGACCGGGAAGCGCTCGCGATGGGCTTCGTCCAGCGCCTGCTGCCGGCGGCCGAGCTCGAGGCTTACACCTATGATTACCTCCGAAAGGTCTCCGACAACGCGCCACTCTCGGTACGCGGCGCCAAGGCGACGGTCGAGTCGTACCTGCTCGGGCTCACGGACGAGCGGCGCCGACGGCTCCGGGCGCTCGCGGTCGAGGCGACCGAGAGCGAGGACTACAAGGAGGGGACCCGCGCCTTCCTCGAGAAGCGCGCGGCCAGGTTCCTGGGGCGCTAGCTCCGGGTCGTGCGCTTCGAGCTCCTCACGTCGACGCCGCTCTCTCCGACGGAGGGCAGCGGGACGTTCGTCGCCATCGACGGTCTCGTTCGCGGCTTGGTGCTCCTCGGCCACACGGTCGCCGTCCGACCGCTCGACACCCGCACGGGCTTCCACACCCTGGACCGTTGGCTCTACAACGCGAAGGTCGCGCTGGCGCCGCCGACCGCCGACGTCACGATCGGCATCGACCTCGACGGGTTTCTCTGGGCGCGGCGGCGGAGCGGTCCGTTCGTCGTGATGCTGAAGGGGATCATCGCCGACGAGCTCCGAAACGAGCGCGGCCTGGTGAAGGCACTCCTCGCCGTTCAGGCGCGCTGGGAGCGGTCCAACACCGCGCGCGCCGATCGCGTCGTCGTCCCGAGCCGGTACTCCGCCTCGGTCGCGCACGAGGCCTACGACATTCCGCGCTCGAAGCTCGCGGTCGTTCCGGAGCCGATCGATCTCGCCGACTGGCGTCGCCGCTTCGCCGACGCGGCCGCGCCACGCGCGGCCCGGCCCACGGTGCTGTCGGTCGCGCGCATGTACCCCCGCAAGCGGCTGGAGGACCTGCTGCGCGCCGCCGCGATCCTCCGCGCGCGCATCCCCGACGTGCAGGTCCGCATCGTAGGGGAGGGGCCCGAGTCGCGGCGCCTGCACGCGCTGCATCGAGAGCTTCGGCTGGGAGACGCGGCGGTCCTGCTCGGCGAGGTGACCCGCGGGACGCTCGCGGTAGAATATATGAGCGCCCACTGCTTCTGCCTTCCGACCGTCCAGGAAGGATTCGGGCTGGTCTTCGCCGAAGCGATGGCGGCCGGGTTGCCTGTGGTAGCCTGTCGCGCCGCGGCGGTCCCGGAGATCGTCGAGGACCGGCGGACCGGCTTTCTCGTCAATCCGCGAAGCCCGGACGAGCTGGCGGCGGCGCTGGAGACGACGTTGACGGACACGAAGCTCAGCGAAGAGTTCGGAAGGACCGCGACCCGGCGCGTCGAGGCGTTCGGCCTCGAGCCGGTGGCGCGCCGCTTCCTCGAGGCGTTGCCATGACCGACCATGCCGCCAGCACGCGACGCTTCACGTTCTCCGCCGGTCACCGCTACTGGGTGGAAAGCTGGTCCCCGGAGGAAAACGACCGCTTCTTCGGCCGGCTCACGGTCCCGCACGGCCACAACTACACGCTCGACGTCACCGTGCGCGGATCCATCGATCCGCGCACCGGCATGGTCATCGATCTCGCCGAGCTCAAGCGCGTGGTGGGGGAGACCGTGGTGGAGCGCTTCGACCACGCGGATCTGAACGCCGACCCACTGTTCCGCGGCCGCGTCCCCACGACCGAGAATCTCGCGATCGCCGTGTGGGAGCTCCTGGCCCCGAAGCTCGGCGCGGACCGGCTCTGGCAGGTTCGCGTGTGGGAGGATCCCACCCTGTTCGTGGACTATCGAGGGCCCGATGCTTGAGCTCACGCGCGTCTATCACTTCAGCGCGGGCCATCGTCTGGCCGATCCGGCCCTCTCGGACGAAGCGAACGAGGCGCTCTACGGCGCCTGCTTCCGCCCGCACGGCCACAACTACTATCTGGAAGTCACCGTGGCCGGTCGGCCCGATCCGGTGACCGGGATGTCGGTGGATCTCGAGCAGATCGACGGCGCCGTACGCCAGCGAGTGCTCGAGCGCGTCGACCACCGGACGCTGGAGGAGGTCCCAGCGCTGGCCGGCGTGGTGACGACGGGCGAGGGGCTGGCGCGCGCGTTCTGGCGCCTGCTGGCGCCGGCCGTTCCGGCGGGCGCGCTCCGGCGCGTCACTGTCGTCGAGACGGCCAAGAATCGATTCCAGTACGAAGGCGAGGCGGCATGATGAGCGAAGACGAAACCGTCGCGAACCTGGTCTCGAAGATCCTGGACGAGCTCGGCGAGGACGTCGACCGCGAAGGTCTCGAGCGCACACCCGAGCGCGTCGCGAAGGCGCTGCGCTATCTGACCTCCGGGTACGGCAAGGACGCCAAGGAGATCCTCAACGGCGCCATGTTCGTCGAAGACTACGACGAGATGGTGATCGTGAAGGACATCGACTTCAGCTCGCTCTGCGAGCATCATCTGCTGCCCTTCATCGGCAAGTGCCACGTCGCGTACCTGCCCGGCCGCAAGATCGTCGGCCTGTCCAAGATCCCGCGGCTGGTCGAGATGTTCAGCCGGCGGCTGCAAGTCCAGGAGCGGCTGACGACCCAGATCGCGAGCACGATCAACGAGGTGCTGCAGCCGCGCGGCGTCGCCGTCGTGATGGAGGCGGTCCACCTGTGCATGTTGATGCGCGGCGTGGAGAAGCAGAACTCGAAGGCGATCACCTCGGCCATGCTCGGCTCGTTTCGCGACCGGCCGGAGACCCGCGCCGAGTTCATGGACCTGATCAAGTCGAGCCGGGGGCTTCAGATTTGAGCGGGCCGGGCGCGCTCCAGG
>WNEQ01000005.1_pt1 | contig 96639 bp, 92 predicted proteins | sample 5399971 | NCBI WGS metagenome assembly WNEQ01 (sample SAMN13153330, study PRJNA577476) | soil metagenome | isolation source: 20 cm grassland meadow soil 2 days after 1st rain plot 5 | place: USA:California | collected 2015-09-18
TCTGGTATTCTTGCTTCTTGGCCTGTACTATCAGAGCTGGAGAAAATTGCGTTCGGCCCTCACGATCAGCTTGATGATATTTGCGCTCTTCTTCCTCGTACAGAACCTCGTCATAATCGTTTTCTGGTATGCGTTGTATGGTCTCGTTCCCGCCGCCGAAGGCATCGTCGTGGCTGCCGCGCCATACCTGGTCGTGATCAATCTGATGCAAACCGTCGGCCTGGGCAGTCTTGTCAGGGTAACGTGGGGCTGACGGAGAGTCAGCTACTCCTCGCTTCGGTCGCTCTGATTCAGTGTTACTCTGGCGTGACTTACGGCCTAGTCGCCTTAGTCCACGACGTAACAGGCCGAAGAGCGAAGACTCGTTGACGGGTTCTCGTAATCGCCGACAGTTAGGACACAAACCATCCTCTGCTCGATCTTCTCGTGATGCTGGGAAAAGATAAGGAGCTTCTCGAGGTGCCAGCCCGATTCACAAGTCAGCTGCGCCCCGCAAGAAGAAACATTGAACCGTTGTGGGGAAGGCCCAGGAAGATCGGGCCGCTTCGAAGCAGAACTTGCTCCGACGACTCCAGAGCGTCCCGAACGCCCGACATGTAGTATATGTGAGATGGGGTCGGCGAGTATGATTGAGTCTTCCTCTACAAGTTCCGTGATCTTCATCCTTCGAGCTCCAAAGGTTTCTCTTGATTTCACAGCCAGAAGTCAAAGGCGCGGCAGATTTATGATAATTGAGATTGATTGAGGCCAACAGATTCAGACGGAAGAGTACGGAGATGAGCGAAAGATCGAATAGGTTACTCACTCGCTTCAAAATGAATGGGATGGGTCGCGGAATTCGAACGCGGTGACGATTTGGGTATGATTTGGGAATATCGTTATATAGAAATAATCGGTGACGCTGGTTTCAGTGACATTCGAGTTATTCTGCCTGCGTTCGGATGCGCTGACCCTGAAGGAGGCATTGCATCTTGGCTGACCACCTGGATTCGCCCGGTCTAAAGAGTCCTAATATGGACGCACGGGTCGATATCACGGACGTTTACGCATTTGCGGCACAGGAAGAAGATGACGAAGAGGAATTTTCAAGAACAGCCCTCGTCTTGAACGTGAACCCGCTCACGCTAGCCTCTGCCTTCGACCCCGACGCGATTTATGAGGTCTTGGTGGATACGGATGCGGATGCGACTCCAGATATTACATTCAAGACTCGATTCTCCACCGTCGGCTCCAATGGCAGGCAGAGGGCGACGGTCGTCCGCGCCGTAGGGGCGGATGCTAACTCACGTGACTTCTCAGGGAAGGTCATCATCAAGAATGCCCCTGTGTCGTTTGGCCGAGAAGAGAGAATTGCGGAAAGGAAAGATTTCAAGTTTTTTGCCGGCGTGCGAAGTGACCCCTTCTTCTTTGACCTTCTGGGTTTCTTAGCAGGCTTCAAGTTCACCGGAAGCGACTTCTTCGCTGACAAGAACGTCTTCGGCACTGTGCTCGAGGTACCCAATTCGGCGCTCGGCACGAACCCGGATATTGGGGTCTGGAGTCGTGTCCTCATTCCGGCAAAAGACTTGGAAACTCCAGGTAACGGTGAGCTGGTTCAGATAGATAGAATGGGGCGCCCCGCAATCAATACGGTATTCAACCACGGAGCGGATAAGGTGACGTTCAACACCATTGAGCCGTCCGGCGACAGGACCACCGTCACGACCACAGGCAAGACTTTCCTCGCTAACTTTGAAGACGTGCTAGGATCCTTTGGCTACGATGCGGGCAGCGCCGAAAACATAGCTAAGATTCTGCTACCCGACATTCTCACTTTTAACTTCAATAGCAACGCGGGATTCCTTAATGGTCGAAAGCTCACCGACGACGTCATCGACATCGAATTGAACCTAGTAACGAAGGGGGCTGTGACTACGGATGGGGTAGGGCCTCATACCGACTTATTGGATGAGTTTCCTTACCTCGGAAGGCCGCACGGAATAGGTGAAAAAGATGAACAAGATTAACAGACGAAAATTCTTGAAGATGCTGGGTGCAGGAACCGGAGTTATGGCGGCGGGAGTTTTCCTTCCCGGCGGAGTGCTGACAAGCGGCCGCGTGTTGCAGACAAGTAAGAACAAGTTGAAGTTCCGTGCCGTAGGTGGTCTTCCACAGGGCGCATTTCCGAGCTACGCTTCATACGTCGTAGAAGGCACTATCGACCTTAAGACTCACTCGGGAGTCGCCACGAAGAACGTGTTCGCAGGGCCGCCAGAGGCCATGAGCACGATCGCCCTTCCCGGGCTGTCACGAACTATTCGCATCACCGAAGTGGAAGATTCTGGGAGCGTCCTGAGAGTAAAAGGTGTTGTCGACGACAGGTCACAACTGCGTCAAGGAGAAAGTCCACTTGTCGATATCACCATTGACTCGGGTCGAGACATGGCGAGTTCGTCTTTCCTGAACAGTGAAGTAAGCCTGAAACTCGAATAATCCAGAACCTAACGAGACTTGGAGGAGCAATGTCTCTTGTCTGATGAAAGGCAAGAGACGTCTGGGATCGGTCTGTCTCGTGGCGAAAAATTAAGGATTGTCTCGATATACTCATCGATAGCTGCGGCGACCCTGCTCGGATTTCTCGCTTCCCTGGTGGTCGGGAAACTATCGGTTGTCTTGGCCGGTCTTGGGATAGTCACGTACGTATTCGGACTTCGTCACGGTGTCGACGCCGACCATATCGCGGCAATAGACAACACGACCCGAAAGCTGATGCAGGAAAAGCAGCGGCCTTTGACAGTCGGGATGTGGTTCTCGCTGGGACACTCGACGATAGTGGTCGCCCTAATCGTGGCCCTCGTGGTCGCAACGAGAGCGATCGTGGGGCAGATTCCCGCTCTCCAGAATGTGGGCGCCATCGTCGGAACGACCGTTTCGGGTATCTTCCTCTGGCTGATTGGGCTCGTGAACGTCGCAATCGTTCTCGGCATCTACCGCATATTCCGCGGCCTCAGAGAGGGGAGATTAGACCAGGCGGAACTCGAAAACCTCTTGGACAATCGAGGCTTCTTGAATCGCTACTTCCGTCCTCTCTTCAGGATAGTCAAGAGGCCTTGGCAGATTTATCCGATCGGAGTCTTGTTCGGTCTCGGGTTTGATACAGCTAGCGAAATTGCGCTGATCGCAATAAGTGTTGGAATTGGGGTGTCTTCCTCGGTTCCCATCTGGATGATTCTGGTGCTCCCCTTCATGTTCACATGCGGAATGGTGTTGGTCGACACCACGGACGGTGTGACGATGCGTCTCGCTTACGGCTGGGCCTTCCTCAAGCCCATCAGGAAAATTTACTACAACCTGACCGTGACGATAATCTCCATCCTCGTAGCCCTAGTGATAGGCACAGTCGAGCTGCTTCAAGTCGTGTCGGGAGAATTCAAACTCGAGGGACCGTTCTGGAGCTGGGTGGGAACGCTTGACTTTGAGACAATCGGCTTCGGGATAATAGGAATATTCATCTTGTCATGGCTCCTATCCCTGGCTTACTGGAAGTACAAGCGATACGACGAGATGCTCCTTAGCTGAGCCTAGTCAACCAAGCCTACGCAGTACTGATTCTATGAGAAGGTCTCGACCGATTCACAATCTCGTCTGAGATCTGTTCTCTGGTCTGTTCTCTGGTCTTCCCTCTGTGTCAATCCCCAGTTTGCGTGCTGTGTCGACGAGAGTCTGGTCTGGTGCATTCGCTGGAGTAGGTTGTCCCGTTGTGGGGGCGGCGGACTCTTTCGAGGCCTGAGTGAACTCCCTCCTCGCAATCCCTATTGACCGAGCGAGTTCGGGTATCTTCTTTGGCCCCCAGAGGAATATCACGACAACAATGGCCCCTATCACTATTAGTTGGACCGGCTCATAAAATGCCATTTGGGAGACTGATTACCCTCTCTGCCCGCTATTAGTTTTTGCCAGAATTTGACCCAGATAAGATGGCCAAACAGGGGGAGCTGACCGTAGGCCAAAAGGGCCCACGAATGGCTACGGCTCGACTCTTGACTGACGTAAAGGCTGATTTCGCGATGAGGCGGCTCTCATTTAGTCCTGTAGCTAACCACGCTCAAGAATCGCGGTCATGCAGTGCGCCCCCCCGTACCCTCCCGTGAGGTTCGTCAGAGTGATTGGGAACGCGTCGATCCCGTGGTGGTAGATTTCCTTCGTGTGGGGAAAGAATCCGGCAGTCTCCTTGAGGTGCTGGTAATCCTTCTGCGCCTGGTCGAGCAGTCTACCGTATCTGTTTGGATGCTGTTTGGCCTGGTAGCTCAGGCTTTCAAGTACATTCTTCGCCTGCCTATCGACCTCGACCGCAAGAATTGTGCCATCCTTGATGCAAAGAAAGTTCGAGGCGTCAGACAGCTGCTCGAGGGTTGTCAGGTCTATGATGCTGAATCCCTTGCTCCTGATGTAGTCGTGGAGGTTCGTCGCCCTCTCCCTCTGCTTCTTGAAGACGCCCTTCCCCTCGCGGTAGTAGATCTCGACGGCTGCTCTCTTCAATAGAGTCTCCGAGCCGACGGCGACCCCGCTGCCAGCGACGTTGAAGTAAGTATCAAGGTGCATCGTGACCATCCGGTCGGGCTCGTCGCCGGGGATGAGGGGGTGGGCGGGCTGGTGAACGAGCGCGACCTCCTTGAAGCCGAGACCATGCTCGAGGAATTGCTTCACGCCCGAAGCATTTGTCCTGTCCCCCAGCCCCAAGAGAGCGAAGTCCTTCATGGGCATGAAGTCGCCTCCCTCGAAGGTCCCCGGGGCCTCCGTCTCGTGTACTATCGTCTCACCGAGGCTCTCCCACAGGAACCGCGTGATAATGGGCTCCTCCCGTCTCTGAGGTTTTGACATGCGGGAGAGGAATATGCCCCTGTCGGTCGTCGCTTGCTGGTCTCTCATGAAGTAGAGGTTGGTGAGCGGCTGCCTCGCGGTGACCCTGACATCGACGGCGCGCGCCCCCTCCTCTTCCTCCAATTCGAGCTCGGGATGAAATATCAGCATGTAGAAGAACTGCCCCGAGTCGAGGAGCGGAAGGCTGTCCTCGAGCTGCTTCTGCGCCTGGTCAACCCTGTTCGGATTCCCGGCATATTTCAGGTCTCTCAGGGCCAGCGCGATGAGTTTCTCTCTGACCTCAGGCTTTCGGTCGGCGAGTTCGAGAAGTTTCTCCTTGAGGCGGACGACCTCTACCTTGAATTCATGAGTCAGAGCGTATTCGAGCCGCTCGTGCTCCCTCCTCGCCTCGTATCTGCTGAAGGCCCGTTCATACAGGGAGGCTCGGGGGGCGAGGAGGCCCAGCCACATCTCCATCCCCGGCCGATGGACCGCCAACCTCCTCAGTCGGTCCCATTCTGCCCTCACACGGGTCGCCATTCAACTGCCACCAAACCCAGCAGCAGCCTGCGAATGGGAACGTAAGCCGGAAAACCACCACCAAATCACTGCGCGTGCTTCACCCACGCCAAGACCGAGTGCGCGGCCAGAATAACCTTCTGTGTTGTCTTGAGAGCGGGTGCTACGAGCTGGGGAGCCGTGAGCAGGAGGGAGAAGACGAGCTAGGGCGTCTCATCCGAATACTTCCCTTTCCAGCTCCTCAAGGAGCGACCGGACGACAGTCTCTCTGAGGTTCAGAGATTGGGAGATGCTCTCCACCTCCCTGTTGTGCTCCTCGAGAATGTGGAAGAGAATTCTCTTCTTGTCCAGATCCTCCAGCTTGCTTGCGATTCTGGCAGCCTCCGTCATGGCCGCGTTCCGCACAGTTAACAGCGCAACCCGCTCTTCTTCAACCTCTCTAATCATTCTATCGACATCACCCAGTATTTCAGAGACCAGGGAAAGCCTGCCTCTGTCATCCTGCCTCTCCAGAGCGTCCCTGACTCGCTTGCTCAGGAGACCGACCCCCACAGATGGCTTCTTTACAGGGAGCGCGCCGAAGGCGACAGCTCTCTCCATGAAGAGGTTTGGCGCGAGGTCCATCGTTATCGACGAGTGGCTGCCCCAGGCCCAACTCTTTCGAGATCTGCAAGGCGTAGGACGGCCCGCGACTGAGCCGCTTGATTATTCTTCGCCTGACGGGGTTCTCTATGACCTGAAGAACAGTATCAAGTTCTTCCTGTTTCAAATCAAGTCATTCCATGTTGAGCAAAAAAGGCGGGAAGACCTACTTTAGGTCTACCCTCCGCGCCTTCTCCTCAAGCTTTCGCCCCTCATTCTTGGGGAGCTTCAGCTCGAGGACTCCGTTCTTCATAGTCCCTTCGACTTTCTCGGTCATGACGGCTTCAGGCAGTGTCACGTAGCGGTGGAAGTAGGAGTAGGATTTCCGGCTCTGACTTCCGTCCGCCTCCTTCCTCTCCTCGTCCGTCTTCTTCTCGGCCGTCAGTTCGAGGCTGTTTGGGTTGACCCGTACTTCGACGTCGTCCTTACCGAACCCGGGCAATTCAGCCGTTACGACGAACTTGTCGCCCCGGTCCTGGATGTCGAAGTTCGGCTCTCGCCTGTTGAGGTCCGAGACGATGGAGCGCATGGAAGGTGGGAAGAGTGGCTCCATGAATTCCTCGAATGGCCTCATGAAGTCGTCGAAGATGCTCGCTAGCCCACCGCCGGTGCGGATGGCAAGCGCACCACCTGCGTCACGACCGGACCGTCTCTGGGACTTTCTTGCGTTCTTGTCTGCCATGTTGTTCTCACCTGGTATATGACGTCTAGTAGTATACTATATAAGTCTTACGACAGCCCGGAATTCTTCAAGCGAGAAGAAATCTATCGGCCGGAGAAAATAGGTTGTCAGTTAGCGGCGAGACCTGCCGCGCCAGCAGGAATTCCGCTAACTGTTGATACCCCCGTAAGGCTTCCATCTGCTCCCACGCTGAAACCCTGAATCTCGTGTGTCCCCGTGTCGAACACGTAGAGCAAGTGACTGTTTCTGGTCAAGGCCATGTCAATCGGCCCGGCATGAGTCGTGGCTGCCACTGATTGGAGGAGCTTGAGCGCGCCCCCTTCTCCGACGGCATAACTGGAGATTGTGCCGCTGGCGGTGTTAGTGGTGTATGCGAAGTGGCCATTCCTCGTGACTACGACCCAACAGGCTGCTTTCTGTCCGTCTGCGACGGAGCCGCTCACCGTCCTCAAGAGGCCAGTCTCCGAGACAGCGTACGAGGAGAGAGCCCCGCTGACGGCTTCGCTGACGATGAGATTTCCCCTGTTATCAAAGGCGAACCCGAATGGTTCCGTTCCGTGTGAGACGTTGAAGACCGGGCCAGCCGCAACTCCGTCTTCGTCGACGGTGTAAGCGTCGATGATGTTGGTCGTCTTCTCGGTTACGATGAGGATCGTTCCGTGAGGATTGAAGGAGATCTGCGCGGGTGAGGTTACTCCGCTGAGAGGCTGGACCGAGTCGGGTATCGGGGACAAGCCGCCGTCCTCGCTCAGGCGAAAGCCGGCGATGTTGGCTGGAGTTACGGCGTCACCTGCGTTGAGCACGTAGACCAACTGCTTGTGGATTGTGACGCTTATGGGCGTCTTCCCGACGGTGCTGACCTTGTCGATGATGGTGAGCGCCGTCGACTCGTCGCTGACTCTGAAGACGGTGAGTTCGTTACTCCCCGCGTTCACAGCGAAAAGCCATCTGCCGCCCCGACTGAGGGCGAGCCCACCTTGGTCGCCGAGACCGCTTCCGGTGCCCAGACCGGCGGTGGAGAAGCTGCCCGAGAAGGTCAGGGAGCCGTCCGCTCCTCTGCTGTAGGCGAGCACGCTGTTCCCACCTGCGGAGTTGGTCATGATGAAGACGGCTCCCTTGGAAGTCGAATCTTCTTTCGCCGTGGCTGCGAAGACGAGAGGAAGTGTGAGGACGAAGAATGCTAGCGTTGAGAGGATGATTGGAGATTTCCCGTTACTGGTTTTCACAATTTCCGGTGCGTCGCATTTCTGTATTTAGTGGTATTTCAAAATCAGCTACAGATTGGTTACAAATCATCCGCTCGGGGCGACATTGAACTTCAGCTTCACGCAGAGGTCCTCGAAGGTCTGGAAGTGCGCCTCGAGCCAGGGGTGAAGGAAGTACGTCAGGCCGTAGTGCTCGCCCGTCGTGCTCACGAGCGAGTTCTTCTTGAGCACCTCGATGTGGTGCTGAACTGACCTGTACTCGAGTCCGAGCCTCTTCGAGAGCTGGTTAATGTTCCCGGGGCGCGCCTGGAGCTCCCTGATCAGCCTCGCCCTCGTCTCACCACCCCTCGTCGCTCCAAGCAGGTACCAGAGGAGTCGGCGCAGGTCGGGGTCGTCGTCCACCACAGCCCGCAGACACCTCAGATTCTATTTATCCCTTGGAGCTTTGAAAACCTCGAGATTTTGAAATAAACTTAATACTCTCGGCCCGCATCAAACCGCTGAACAAGGCGTGGACCCTGTGATGTCCGTCACGATCCTCTTCTCAGGGTTGAACGTAGCTCTGCTCTTGGCCCTCCTCTACTTTTACGGGAGGATTCTCTTTCGCAGCCGGGCCGCCCACTCGGTCGGTCTGCTCTTCTTCGCGCTCCTTCTTCTAGCAAACAGCGTCCTCACAGTCTATGCGTACGTAGTGATGGCTCCCTTCTTCGGAAGCGGGGCGCTTCCATACCTCTCCGCGATGTCGGTACTGGAGTTCGTGGGCCTCGCCGCCCTTCTTAAGATCACGGTGTAAGTCGGCGGTTTTGCGCCTCCGCGGGTGATTATCGTAGCTTTCGTCGACGGGTCAACTATTCAGCAGGTTGATGGATTGCAGAACCTTGACGCGTCTTCTCAGCGCTTGCCCGGCTTACCTGAAACCAAGGCCGGAGGAGTCCATTGCCCTGACGCAGTGCGCGCACCTGAGTCCACGGGGCGTCCGGTAGAGGCGTTCGAGATTGCCGCACTTTGGGCACTGCTTGGGCAACTTTTGGGACTGCTGCTGGATGAACTCTCTCGTGGAGGCTAGCGCCTTCTGAATCTCCTTCGGAGCATCTCTTGATTATTCAATTGGGCACAGACTGGACAGACCAACTGGGTGCTCATTCCATCCGGTTGAAGCCTAATCTGGTGAATTGTGCATAATTCGAACTGGGATTCGTTCACGCTGTACAGGGCTTTCCGTCCCTAATAAGGACGCGTCTAAACCCTTTTACTGGACTTTCTGGGGTTTCAGCCGCTTGGAATCGGCCGACAACGCCCGTGATGCGAGGTTCGAAGAGATCTTCGTCTCATTCAACGAGTCGTTGATGAAGTACTGGGAGTCATACGTTGAGCTGCAAGACCAGCTCTACGAGAGCCTGCGGGCAGCCAGGGAGGTTTCTTGGCTCGCCGCAACCGACACGAGTAAGCTCCGAGAAATTAACCAGGCGCAGCGTGAACTTTTCGCCAGAATGCCCCGCAGGATGGACTACATCCCACTGGCTCAGATATCGCTGGACTACGACAGCGCGGCAAGCAAGATCGCCGAGCTGGAGGCGACCCTCTCCCTTGAGGAGGAGGGCTGCAAGAAGCTGGAGGAGGCGATAGCGATTCTGAAGGAGAAGGCCGAGGCGATGAAGGAAGCCCTGCGCGCCGCCGTTCGCTGACGGACCGCACCGTGCGGTGGGCTCTACGTGGGAAAACGGGAGAGGCCTGCGCTAGTTCGCCCAGAGGGCAGTTCAGGGTCAACCCCCTAGACGGCCGCAACTAGGTCTCGTCTAGCCGGAATCTGTTTTGACGAATTCTCCCGTAGCGTTTATAGACATCGGTACGAGTCGTCTCGACGTGGTCGAGTCTCTCGAGATATCAGGGACCCTCGAGATTCCGAAGCCGCTCGACGCCTTATCCGGGAATGAACTAGTGCGGAAGGCACAGATCGGCAAGGTGGGCACAGAGGTTCTGAGATACCTCACGAGCGCCTTCACAGGCAGGGGATTCACCTGGTTGCTTCCGGTGATTTTCTCGAAGTCGACAGACCCCCTGTGGCCAGACCCCGGAGCGTCGATCGAGAAGAGAGTCGAGACCGAGATTTACGGCGAGACGGTGCGGACGACCCTGAGCATGATAATTCACAAGCTAGTCGCGTGCTCAACTGCGTACCCGAAGTTCTTTGTCCTCTCTCCGAACGTGAGGATAGAAAGGAGGGAGAGGAAGGCGACAGGATGGCACGCCTATGAGTTCACACAGCTTGATTTCGAGTTGGCGGGCGCCGGTTTCAGGGATGTCAGGCGCCTCGTTGAGGCAGTCATCGCTGGACTGGTGAGTCATGTCAAGAAACGAGCGGAACGGGAGCTGAAAAGCCTCGGCAGGTATGGGAGTCTCAAAACACCCGAGACGCCTTTCAGGGTCTATGACAGGGAAGACCTTGAGGCAAAGTACGAAGGTAGGTGGGAGGTGAGTCTGCCTCAAGACATCCGTGAGCCTGTCTGGGTGACTAACATCCCGAGAGAGTTTTATGATTTTGAGGACGCGGCCACGGGCAGGTGGGACAACTATGACCTCTTCCTTCCAAAGTACGGCGAGGTGCTCTCGGGCGCCAGACGCGAGTGGGAGTACGGTAAGATCGTTGCAAAGATGGAGCGCGACGGCGTGAAGAAGGAGAACTACACCCTGCTCCTCACGCTCGCGAAAGAAGGCAAGCTCAAGCCATCGGCAGGCGCGGGAATAGGCGTCGAGAGGCTCATGACCTGGGTTGCAGGAGCGAGGCACGTGGGAGAAGTTCAGGCATTCCCGAAGGTCCCCGGAGTGGTCTACGAGCTCTAGGCGAGACGTCAGAAAGTCAACCCACTCAGTCGAAGCGCTCCCTGCCCTCAGTCGCTTCTGACCGGACGCGACTCCAGCTCCCCATTTGATGTGCAGGATATTTTTGAGCCAAAGACGAGTTCCGCTGCTGCTCAGATGAGGTCTTCCGCCAATCGTATCAGAAAGACGTTGAAAGACTGGGGGAGATATGGAAGACGGAGGCCGGCGGAGTTCCAAGGGTTCATCTTCACCGATGAAGACTTGAGCGAGGCGGTTCATAACGGGCCTGATGCAGAGTGCCGGTCTTCGCACGGTGACCGACAAGGTAAGGAGGCGGGCCTGGCGGCGGCAGCATTTGGCAGCGACTTCGGGTTTGCCTTGAGAGAACTGGGTTGTTTCTTCAGCGGGGACCTATCTTGTCGCCACGTTTAATACGTCTCACGTGAGTCTCAATTTCTTGGATTCGCTGAGTCTGACTTTGAGGTCCGTCACTCTCGGCATCATTACAGCTGCGGCGGCCGTCGTCCCAGCGTACAGAGTCATTAGGCCTGACTCGAACGAGGCGATAAGAAAGGATGAATAAATGATTGAACTGAAGTCGGTCTCGAAGCACTATAGGCTGAGCGGGGATGTCCTTGTCAAGGCCGTCGACGACCTCAACCTGACCATACAAGACGGGGAATTTGCGATGATAGTCGGCAGGTCAGGTTCTGGCAAGACGACGCTTCTCAGTCTGATTGGGGGGCTTACAAGGCCGACTCAGGGTTCCGTGCGCGTCGACGGAGTTGACCTCTGGGGCCTGGACGACGCGAACCAGTCTAGGTTCAGGGCCGAGAAGATCGGGTTCGTCTTCCAGATACCGAGCCTTCTCCCGACCCTGACGGTCCTGGACAACGTGAAGCTGCCCACCATGTTCGCAAGGCAACATGACAGGGTCGGGGAGAAGGCGCTGGGCTTGCTCCAGATGGTGGGACTCTCCGAGAAGGCACACGCCTACCCGTCACAGCTCTCCGTCGGGCAGCAGAAGAGGGTCGCCCTAGCAAGAGCCCTGGTCAACGGACCGGAGATCGTTCTCGCGGACGAGCCCACCAGCGACCTCGACAAGACGACGGAGCTAGAGATGATGAAGCTTATCGAAAGAGTCTACGCTGAAGGTCACCGAACCATCGTTATGGTGACCCACACTCTGGAACTCGCCAGCTATGCGACGAAGGTGCGAACGATGGTCAACGGCGTCCTCAGCGAGTGAACGAGTCGGTCAGGCCGTGACGCTGAGGTAGTATCGTTGGTCGGAGGATTCTCGCTCTCGCGGCTGGAGTTGGTCATATTGCCTCTTCTCTTCGACTTATTACCCGATGGAGTACGCTCAGGTGGGTTCCATCCTGATATTGTCTCCTGGCATGAATTGGGGGACGAGGCCACAAGGCCCCGAGGGCCCGCGGCTCCACTCGCTCATCAGGCGGAGATTCGCGGAAGGGCACCCAGGACGGCTTCTTCGGGTTCGGCAATGGCTGTTCTAGTCGGCGTACTCCTCTCGACGATGCTGCTGACTACCGGGGCGGCGTACAGCATCTCTTCGACGAAAGACAAGCTCGGGTCCGACGTACTGGGTGGTTCCCTTAACCAGAAGAAGCATCTCGAGGCCACAGTTTCCTCGTCTTTCTTTGCCCCGCTGGCGGCGCTTCGACGAAAGGGATCGCCACTGGAGGGTTATCCCGGTCGGGAAGCTCGTTCAAACCGGAGCCGATTCACCAATAGTCTGTTAGCTCCATCCCTCCTGTCACGGGTCATGCTTTCTTAACCTGTCGGGTTACTTCAACGTAAGTAGGTCGCGACATGACCGACCTCCTCATCCGACTTCCCGAATCCGTGGGCAGTTCGATTTCATGAGGGGGAGAAGACTTTGCCACGATTCGGGAGGTCTTAGAGGTTGGTTGTATGGCGAGGGAGCCGAGGGGATGGAGGCCGGTTGAGCTGAGCAATTACCTGGGGGGGAATGTTCATATCATCCACCGCCAGTCAGAAAACTTCGAAAGAATGGTCTGGAAAAGCGCCCTAGCAGGAGGAGTCATTGGCTTCTTGTTGGGTCTGTTCTTCAAGAGCCTGATACTGGTGCTAATCACATTGAATATGCCTTCCCTCGAAAAATATCTCGTAGACACATTCGTTCCGGCTCATGGAATCTCAAATCCTGACTTCATAAGGTTCTTTACCGTTCCGCTTCCCTTCGCACTCCTGGGCGCGGCGATCGGCGCTCTGAAGTACGGAGGCAGAGGCGGGGCCACGACCCCGGCAGTACCGGAAACCTAGAGGAGTGGAGAAAGACCAGCCCAGTTTACCCCCCCCCCCGCCCATAGAGGAATGGATTTTGCTGTCCTCGAGATTCTGGGTTGGGTAACGAGGCTCGCTACAGCCAGAAGAAGAGAACGAGCCCACCGATGAGGAAGCTGATGCCTATCAGTCTGTTGATGAGCTTCCCATTCTCCACGACCCCCTTGGTGAAGCGTAGGCGCATGTCCTGAAGCATCAACCCCGAGACCAAGATGGGAATGATTCTGCCCAGAGTGTAGAGTCCGAAGTATACGAGCACCGCGGGCGGGTCGAGCGTTGAGAGAGAGAGGAAGACGATCGGGATGAGGATGGTGACGGTGCAGTGTGCCTGCCCCGGGCCACCTATGAACACGCCGTAGAGGAATCCTCCGCGATAACCCTGTATGTTCATGAGGCTCTGTGGCGCGTTGACCCGCGGCACGGGCAAGCTGAAGCTCCTTCCGGTCAGGTAGACGAGTCCGATTACGGTGAGTATGGCCCAACCCAGATAGTTGATGATAACAAGAATCGGGGTGTGAATCGGGTTGAAGGGGTTGAGCGTGGCCCAACTGGCATAGTTGGCACCCACGTTTCCCAAACCAAGAGCGTCACGAAGTATCACCACCCCAAGTGAAAGTAAGCCGCCGGTGATGGCCGCCCCCACGACCGCGATGCCGGCGGAGAAGGCGAGACAAACCGCAGCTATGCGTATCCTCGATACCTTCTCCTCATCCGCGGAGAAGTAGGCGAAGAGCCCCGGATAGACCACGAAGCAGCAGGGGAGGAACCCACTAACTATGCCGACGGTGAACGCGAGGAGCTCATGAAAGGCTTCGATCAATTGAAGTCACATCCTCGCTCCCAGTCCTCAAGGGACTCCCCATTGACTGCTCGCGCCCATGCTCTCAGTCTGGACCCCATCCTAAACAAGGAAGTCAGCGAGGATAAACCTTCTCCTCAGTCGTCGGGGCCCTTCTCGCTGTGGCGCTCCTTGATCTTGGCCTGAAGAGCCGTCTGCTTTGGGTATCCCATGAACTCGAGCTTGCCATCGATGTATGTCGCGGGAGTCATCGGTGCCCTGTACTTCACGGCGAGTTCAGGCATCTCCGTTATGTCCATCACTCTCCATGCGAGGGTCGGGGACCTCCCCCTTCATTCCCTCGAGGACTGAGATGACCTTCTTCTTTACTTCGAAGGGGGTGCAGCACGACGCGATCAGAACTTCAACCTCCAACCTCAATCACCACAGGGTGACAAGGGGGCTCGCCTTCTTAGACCTTGCGTCGCGGTCATTTGCGTCGGCTGCCTTAGATTCAACTGCGCATCAGTTATTTGAAGTTACCTTAGGTAACCAAGATACTCGGGGTTTGAGGACTAATTATGGTCTGTTTGCGAGGACTAGAGTGTCTAGGAGTAAAGTCTTTCAGCTCTTTAGAACTCCAGCAGCTAGAAGAACTTCGTCGTGCCCTCTTCCTATCTCATTTTTCGCCTTTTCAGGTTGCAGATATTCCAAAATGGAAAAGAGCTGGCTCGAATAGAAGTAGTCGCTGGGGTATCTCGATGCTTCGGCTTCACCGATAACCCTCGGTTCATTTCTTAGCTTCACATCGTACACGAAACACAGATCCCAGTGGAGCACAGCGAAGCTCCATAAACCTCTGTACTTGATATTCTGAGCTTCTGCGCCAAGCTGCTCCTTTGGAATCCTTTTGGCAGCATCGTCTGGATGCTCTCCGTATTTGAGATGGGAAGCAGGGAGCAGCCACTTCCCTTTGGCAAACTCCGGTTTCACAGCCTTTCCAAATAAGATGCGACCCTTCTTCTCAATTACGAGAAAGCTCCCGACGCATAGTCCTGCCTCAGGAGTCGGATAGACTATCTTCTCGGCCCCAAAGCGAGCGAACCTCACGCTCATAGGAGTATCTTGTTGCTCGAGGCGCTAAATACTTTCGCCCGGACAAGAGAGAGGAGAGTACCACGAGGTTCTGGTCAGTACTAAATGGGTGGATTCCTTAGATGCCAATCTGTAGCTGATTCGTACGCATAGGCGACCTGCAGTACCATCGCTTCATCGAATGCTCTGCCAGCGATCTGGAGCCCGATGGGAAGGTTTTCATGAGTGAAGCCGCAGAGAACGCTCACCGCAGGTATCCCAGCTAGGTTGAAGGGACAGCAGTTTCGTACGTAGGCGTAAAGGACGTTTTCTTTTACTCCCTCAAACCTAAACTCTTCTTGCCCGAGGCGAGCCGGTGCGACTGGAGATGTTGGCGTTACGATCAAGTCTACGCTCTTCAGGGCTCCTTCAATGGCAGTCTTGATCAGCCCCCTGACTCTTTGCGCCTTCAGGTAATACCTGCTCGGCAGGAGTTCTCCTAACTCAAGAAACATCCTGACCTCCTGATCATAGAGTCTGGCTTTGCTCCTCAGGCTCTTCTCGTGATAGGCCGTCGCCTCAGCTGCAATTATCGTGAACTCCGCCCCCATCGTATGTTCGAGGAGCGGGATTTCGATTTCTCTGATTTCGGCCCCCAATTTTCTTAGGACTTCGATCGATTCTCGAAAGGCGCCTTCAACCTCAGGGTCTATTCTTTCAAAGAAGTAATTGGTTGGGACACCCAAGCGAAGATGGCTAACACTCTCTCGGAGCGACCGCGTGTAATCGGGATGCGAAAAGTCGATGCTGGCGGGGTCAGCCCGGTCAAACCCGGCGATTACGTTGAGCACGATTGCGGCATCCTCAACAGTCTTGGTCATAGGCCCTACGTGGTCCATAGTCCAGGCCAGTGTCGTGACGCCCCGCTTGCTAACCAATCCGTATGTCGGCTTTAGACCAACTATTCCGTTGAAACAGGAGGGGACGCGGATAGACCCACCTGTGTCGGTCCCGATGGCAGCAAGGCACATGCCAGACGAAACCGCAGCCCCAGACCCGGCACTCGAGCCTCCCGGCTGCCGATCTAGATTCCAAGGATTTCTTGTCGGGGATTTGACGGAGACATAGGCGAATTCATATGTAACGGTCTTTCCAATAATTACCGCCCCGGCTGCCCTTAGGCGTTCAATGACCGCGGCATCTTTCCTGGGTACGTAGTCAGCCCGAACCTTCGAGCCAGAGGTAGTACGAGTTCCCGCGGTATCAACGAGATCCTTGACCGCGACCGGGATGCCATGGAGGGGGCCGCGGTAGAACCCCCTTCTTATCTCGCCCTCAGCATGTCGCGCCGACTGGAGAGCTTCGTCTCTCATGACCGTGACAAATGCATTTACCATATTCTCAATTCTACCTATTCGGTCCAGAGTTGATTCAACTAGATCTAAAGGGGAAACCTTCTTCTTTCGGATAAGCTCCGAAGCGTCCTTGATGGTTAGACTATGGAGTTCGACCCGGCGACTCACTTTCTTGTCGAACTCGCAAAACCAGCTGTAAGGGCTCCTCTTTGAGGTCCAACTCGTCTAACTCCTTAAGGTTCGCCAAGAATTCACGGAAGACCGGGAGAAGAAGTCTGGCCCTCTCTTTACTCAGCTTTAGGTTCGCCGCACGAGCCAGGTCCTTAATCGTCCGCTCTGATATTCTCAGAGGAAATCATTTCTTACTCGCGAGTGTTCGCGGGATAAGCATTTCGGTAGCCCGGTTATTCAATTCCAATCGAGACCTTCACTTACTCTTCGACACGAAGTAAGTGCCCGCCACCACGGCAGATGCCCCTATCACCTCGAGTCCGCTAAGAGTCTCATGAAGGAAAACTGCGCCCACCGCCAGCGTCACCATCGGGATCAAGAAGAGGGACGAACTGGTCTTTGAAGCGCCGACTTTTCGTATCAAGAATAGCCAGAGGGTCCAGCCAATAGCTTGAGAAAGAACGCCAACTTCAAAGAGTGCAATGGCAAAAATTGGCGTCCAGCGGATTGAGGCGATGTTCTCGGTCAGGAGAGACGCTGTCAGGAGGGGGGCACCTCCAAACAAGAGCATGAGAAAGTTGACCATATACAGACTCTCAGTTCTTACTTTTGCTTTGAATAGTATCGCACCAATTCCCCAAGAAACAGACGAAAGGATGAGTAAGACTTCTCCTCCAAAGTAGGCTTGTGAAATTTGGACTCCCGGAAGAAATACAGTGGCGATTCCAAGAAAGCCGAGAACGGTTCCCAATACTTTTAGAGAATTCATCGTCTCTTTCAGAATAAAGATGGCAAAGACGAAGACCCAGATTGGTTGGGTGTAGGCAATCACGGTGGCGAGGCCAGCCGGAACGACTTTGAGAGCAGTAAACGAGGATCCATTCGTTATAGTGACGTTGAAGATGCCGAGTGGAATTATTGGCAGGAACTCTCTGGCACTCTTCGGAAACGATTCCCGTTTGCTCAGGATATACGGAAGCATCGCGGCGGCACCTACGAACTGCCTTAGGGAAGCGAAGATGAATGACGGAGAGTACGCAAGCCCTATCTTGATGAAGATAAAGGAGGTCCCCCAGATGCCCAGCAAGCCTAGGAAGGCTACCCACTCTTTGAGATTCAGAGTTCGAGTCCGAACCTACCAGCCGTCTGACTGTTATAAGAACTGGTCGGGAGAGCGGCGAGCCAAGGCTTTCCTGACCGACGAACACAACCCCGAAGCTCTTCCTGAAGTTTTTACTAGCTAAAGTTCGCTTAAGGAAAACCGAGGATCGAATCTTTTTTCGACTGGTCCGTTTTATCCGTTACCACTTCGATACTACTACCTTCTTGTCGGTGAAGAAATCGACGGTGTCGACCTGTGCGTGGAGTACCCCGTAGAATGAATCCCTCCTGCCTCCAAACGGGAAATACGCAGCAGGAGCTGCGACACCTATGTTTATGCCAATGTTCCCAGCTTCGACTCTCCTCCGGAATTCTCTCGCTGCCCTACCACTGGAAGTGTATATGTTGGCCATGTTTCCGTAGTTGGTGCTTCTATTTATCAGCTCGATGGCTTCATCGAGAGACTCGGTCTCCAATGTACTTGCGACTGGCCCGAAGATTTCGTCTTTGGAGAGTTTCATTTCAGGAGCGACCCCGTCAAAGATCGTAGGCCCAAGGAAGAACCCTTCCGGGTATTCCAACAATCTTAATCCTCTTCCGTCCGTTATTGGCTTTGCACCTTCCCCGATGCCCGACTCGATGTAGCCTTGTATGCGCTCTTTTGCTTTTCGAGAGACCACCGGGCCCATCTGAACTCCCTCCTCCAGCCCGTTTCCGACCTTCATTCTTGAAGCCGCGCTCGCAAATTTCTTCATGAGTCCATCGTGCACCTCTCCTACCGTAACCAAGTTTGCTCCTGCAAGGCACCGTTGACCCGCATTCCCAAAGAATGATGATACGATCGATGGGATTGAGTGATTCAGGTCGGCATCAGACATGACAACCACGCTATTCTTCGCGCCGCCATTCGCTATGGCCCTCTTCCCGTACTCACCCGCCAGTCTGTAGACGTGCCTGGCAACTGGCGTAGAACCGACGAACGTCACTCCCTTAACATCTCTGTGCTTTATCAGAGACTCTACAACCTGCCTCCCCCCGTGGATTACGTTGAGAACTCCGGGAGGAAGACCCACCTCGTCGCCTATGAACTTCGCAGCTCGTTGTATCGGAACTGGAGTGATTTCGCTTGGCTTCACCACGATGCTGTCACCAAGTACAATTGCGTAAGGAATGAACCAGAATGGGACCATCAAGGGAAAGTTGAACGGACAAACAATCGCGAAGACCCCCAACGGCTCCTTGGTCATAGTCTCGTCAATCCCAGGGGCGATCTGGTCGAGTGTGTTGCCTTTCGCGAGTGTGTAGGCGACGGAGATCGCTACATCAACGTTCTCGATGGTTCTTCTCATCTCTCCCTCGCTCTCCTCAATCGTCTTTCCGTGATTCTGAGTGATGATCGTCGAGAGTTCCTCGAAGTGTCTCTCGAGGGCTTCCCTCATCCTAAAGAGGTATTCGAGCCTCTCAGGTACAGGAACATTCCTCCACCCCTCGAAGGCCTCAGCCGCTGCGTCCACAGCCCTCGTCACCTCTTCATCAAGACCAAAAGGTACTTCTGCGATGACCTTGCCCAGCGCGGGATTGAACGCTCCTTGCTTTTCTTGGGACTCTGAGTCCACCCAATTACCGTTAATCAGAAATTGCAGCGTGGCATAATTCGCCACAGGTTGCAATATACGCGCCATTGTACTTCGATTTTGCCATCGCGCACTTAATAACGTATCGTTGATTCGGCATCAATTCATTCGCCGGGCCGCTCTCCATCTCGGCGCTCCGCAATGATACCCAGTCTCAGGGGATGCAAAGTTTTCTTATGGTCGGACAGATTCGTGACTAATTTATAGGTCGCACTCTCTACTCTGACAGATGAACGAATAATTCAATGCCACCTTCTCATAATCAAAAAATGAGCACTGGAACAGCCGTCAAGGAGGAAATAGTTGGACGCGAGGTGGTGGTCGGACCAAAAATCAAAGATTTCGAGGGGTCTTTGTGCCAAAGGTAGGCATCAGGTTACCAAGCTTCATTCCTAACGAAGGGAGCAACTCTCCCGAGGAAGTCTTTCGTTATCTCCGCAGCATTGAAGAACTTGGCTATGACTCCATCTTCACGATTGATCATCTACAAACCGCAGCTCCAACGTACCCAGTCAATTGGTTTGACTGTCTGTCGATGCTCAGCGCCGTAGCCTCCGTAACCAAGAAGGTCAGGTTCGGGCCGCTCGTACTCGTCCTCCCCCTCTATCACCCCGCCTGGCTCGCCAAATCACTAGCTACGATCGACTATCTTTCGAACGGGCGATTGATAGTGGGGTTGGGAGTCGGATGGAGCAAAGCTGAGTTCGAGGCCATGGGCGTCCCACTTTCATCAAGGGGAAAGATAATGGACGAAAGTCTAGAGATTCTGAGAGAGCTGTGGACGAGAGATAACGTGAGCTTTGATGGAGAATTTTTCAAATTCCACGACGTGTCCATCGAACCCAAGCCAATACAGAAACCCTACCCCCCAATATGGATTGGTGGGGGAAACCAGCCGTTCGGCAAGATTTACGGAATGAATGTAGGTGACGTAACCCCCGCTCTGGGACGGATCGCCAGGTACGCCGACGGCTGGTCGCATCACCTAAGTAGCACATCAGAAATGATTTCGCAAGACTGGAGTGTCATCTCGCGCCTTGCTCAGCGGTTCGGACGAAACTCTGAAGAAATAGAAATCGTATACTCAAACTTCATCTTTGTCGTCAGAAAAAGGACGGACTACGAGAAGTGCGAGAGAGCACTCGCAAGGATTACCACGCTGCCATTCGAAGAGGCAAAGAAAACTTACCTAATCGGAACGGATGAGGAGATCATCGGACGCTTGAGACGAGTGCCCCTTGCAACCGGGAGGGTGGATCACATTGTTCTTAACCCCCTCTCATGGGATTTGGAGCAGATTCGCACAATAAGTGAGAAGATCATGGGCGAAATGCAAGGCGAATGATTTCTAATGGTAGCCAGGCTGATACTCTAAATTAGTCCCTGAACTGTTGAATTGAGCCGGTTCTACCCGTGTTCGACAGCTCACTCTCCGAGCCTTTCGAGATCCAATCGTAACCGTCTCTCGACCTGATCGTGCTTACGTCTGTCAATCGGGATTCACCGGTTCAAGAATCAGTACGATCGAGGAAGACCCAACACATGTTCGCTAAGGTAGTTGAGGACCATCTCAGTAGAGACGGGAGCAATACGCATTAGCCGAATATCCCTATAGTAGCGTTCGATGTCGAAATCGTTGGCGAGCCCGTACCCACCCAGTGTTTGGACCGCCCTGTCACAGGCCTTGGATGCGGCCTCTGAAGCTCGCAACTTAGCCATGTTCGCCTCCGGCCCGCATTGCTGCCCATTGTCATACATCGTGGCAGCCTTGTACCTCATTAGGTCAGCGACCTCTATCTCTGAATAGGCCTCAGCAAGTGGGAAAGCAATTCCCTGGTTCTGGCCGATTGGTCTGTCAAAAACGATGCGCTGCTTTGCATATTCAACCGCCCGCTGGATTGCAAGCCTCCCAAGACCGATGCACTCGGCTGACAAGTAAATTCTCTCGGGGTTAAGAGTGTCCAAGAGATGGTAGAATCCGTTGTCTTCCTCCCCCAGCAGATTTTCAACGGGTACCTTAAGGTCTGAAATGAACAGCATATTTGTGTCCACCGAGTGACGAGTCATCATGTGTAATCGGCGCGCCTCAATCGCCTTCCCAGATTCTCTCATGTCTACCAGAAAGAGACTTATTCCTTTGGTCCTCTTCTGTACGCTGTCAATCGGAGTAGTGCGTGCAGCTAGCAACATCAAGTCCGTTTCAGATAGTCTTGAAATGAACGCTTTCTGCCCATTGATGACATACAGATCTCCCTTCTTCACTGCGCGCGTTGTAATCTTCGAAGTGTCAAACCCCGCGTTCGGTTCCGTGACTGCGAGCGATTGAAACCTAAGCTCCCCAGTTGCGATCTTCGGGAGGTATTTCTCCTTCTGAACGTCGGTTCCGTGCTTCACGAGAGAATGCGAATTGAAATAAACGGCATGGCATGCGTTCGAACCATCAAACCCCGCGCCTCCTGCAGTCAACTCTTCGAGCACGATGCTCCCCTCCAGGAGACCGAGACCCGCGCCTCCGTATTCGGTCGGAATCGCCGTCCCGAACCAGCCCGCACTAGCAACTTCCCTGACGAACTCGAACGGGTATTCGTGCTTCCAGTCCTTCTCTCTCCAGTATTGTAACGGAAATCGGTTAGCAAGCTTGCGGACTTCTGCCTTGATAACCCTCTGCCCTTCAGTAAGCTCGAAATCCATGCGGGTCGCTACCTTTTCTCGCTATAAATACTTGGATTTGCTCCAATCGACTGATCCGTTCAACGGCATCAAACCAAGAGCATCATATTCGGTCATCATGCCTATCACTAACAACCCCGAAAGAGATGGTAAGGCTCTGGGGCCAACGTAGCTCCTCTTGTAAGCTATCAAGGCTACTAGGGGCCAAGACTCGCCCCCGACAATCCTTATTACTCGAGCAGACCCGGATTCTCGCATGGGTGTAGCCTCTAGGGATTCAGATTCCCTCGTGGACCTCTTCAGCAGGAGGTCGCCAAAGTCGAGGAGTTATCACGAACGTGCGTCCAAGGTTATTCCTAGCGGTTCGAATCGCGCTGTACTCTTCTACAGACCCTACCCAGTATACTCCAAACGTGCAAAGGGAAGTCGCATCTGGGATGTTGACGGTGTTGAGCGCATTGATTACTGTTTTAACTACAGCAGCTTGGTGCTTGGCCACGCAAATCCCGCCGTTATCGCTGCAGTAGAGGCTGAGCTCGAAAATGGACTTGCAAGGGGTCAGCCGACAACCCTGGAGGTCGAGCTCGCCGAGATGGTCACAAGGATGATTCCTTCAGCCGAGATGGTGAAGCTCACGGTAACTGGAACCGAGGCTGTCATGAACGCGACGAGGTCTGCGAGGGCGTACACCAAGAAGGACGACATCGTGTTATTCGAGGGCGCCTATCATGGTAGTTCGGATACGGTTTCAGCAAACGGTCTTTCGTTTCACTCGTATGGCGTACCCGAGGACACACAAAGGCACACGGTCGTGGTGCCCTTCAACGACCCCGACGCACTTCAACGAACTTTGAGTGATAACAGAAATGTCGCAGCCGTGCTCATGGAGCCATTTCTAGCTTCTGGCGGTACAGTCGTTCCCGACGAGGACTTTGCCAAGGTGGTGAGAGAGGTCACGGAGAGGATGGGTGTCTTACTTATCCTTGACGAAATCATTACCGGTTTCAGAATAGGGAGAGGAGGCTGGCAAGAGAAATACAGGATAAAACCCGACATGACGCTATTGGGAAAGAATGTCGCCGGGGGCATGCCTGGTGCAGCCGTGTGTGGATCGAAGGAAATAATGGAAGACGTTTATGCCTTTCCAGAATCCGAATCACTCGAATTGGGACGCCCGAAGACACCCCTCTCAGGAACCTATAACGCCTTTCCCCTCAGCTTGGCTGCAGGGCTTGCCACCTTAAGGCAGCTAAGTTCAGAAGTGTTTGAGAAGATTGACGGCACAGCGTCGTCTCTCGCGAAAGGTTTCATGAAGATCGCGGGTGACCTCGGGATCAATGTTAGGACACCAAGAGCGGGGTCCATCTTCCAGTTTCACTTTACGAAGAAGGATATTGTTGACGCCAAGGCAGTAAGAGTGGCTGACGCTGAAATGAGAAGACGTCTTGATCTCGCGCTCCTCAACGGGGGCGTCTATCTCTCGCCCGGGCATTTCTGCTGCACCTCATCGGCAACGACAAATGCTGACGTAAAGGAGACCATTAATTCGATTGAGAAGGCCCTCGATCAGGTCCGACCAGTCGCGAGGGCAGTACCAACTTCGGCTAGGCAATTCTCTTAGCTGATTCGGCTAACTTCCCTGCTAACAGACGACTGCAATTGTTTAAATATTCAGAACGCTAATTTTTGTGATGAGACCATAAGTTGAAGAAACAGAGCAAGGCAATTTTCTCCATGATTCAAATGAGCATGAAAGACGATAAAGAAGCGAATGTTTCCAAAGCGGAGAAGATGATCGATAGGGCCGTAAAAGAAAGTCACTCCGACATTGTCGGTCTTCCGGAATTCTTCAACACCATTTACTTCCCGCAGTATGTCGACAGAAAATACTTCAGAGAAGCGGAGACCATCCCGGGCCCAACCGTCAACAGAATTGCGCGCAAAGCCAAGGAGCACGGAATTTACGTGTTCGCTGGAATCTATGAGAAGGTGCAGGCCGGGCTCTTCTACGACAGCTCGGCTTTGATCGGTCCCGACGGCAAGATCATGGGAGTCACAAGGAAAAATGAGGTGCCGAACGTCATGTACAAGGAAGGAGGCCTTTGGACGAACGAGGAATTCTATTACTCGATGAGTAACCTTGAAAATGCCTATCCTGTTTTTGAAACAAGATTCGGAAAGATAGGGCAGATAATCTGCTGGAACAGGCACTTCCCGGAAAACTGGAGGCTCTTGACTGTCAAGGGAGCCGAGATAATATTCGTCCCCGTCGCCTCCATGGGCAAGTTCCTCTCCGAAATGTTCTCATTGGAGATGAGAGCGATGAGTTATGTTCATCAGTGCTTCGCAGCGGTGGTCAATAGGGTTGGAGTCGAAGGAAGGCAAAGAATGTACGGTGGCAGCCACATTGTCAATCCCAAGGGGAAACTTCTAGTCGGACCTGCGAGTGACTCAAAGGAAGAGATAGTCACCGCAGAACTGAATCTCGATGAGATTGAGACAGCTAGAGAGGAGATTCCCTTCACCAAGTCTTACTACACCTCGACTCTAAGGACCCACGCCCTGCACGACGCAACAATGCGGATGAGCTTGACGGCGCCGCCGCCACAGTCGGTAAGCCCCTAAATAATAGGCACCACTGGAGCCACGATGGTCAGGTTGTCTGCGACAAATGACTTGGCTGAATTCTGCAGTGGCATTAGGTACGAGAGTCTTCCCTCCGATGTCAGGGGCAAGGCGAACGAGCTGGTTCTGGACCATCTCGGAGTTGCTCTCTACGGCTCAACACTTCCATCAGGACAGATCGCTATCGAGTACGTGAGAAGCCTTGGGGGTGTGGCTGAAAGTAGTGTTCTGGGATCAAGAGTCAGGGCCCCAGCTCCGGATGCGGCTTTCTCCAACGGGATCTCCGTTCACAGTCCAGAGCTTGACGATACGGAACACGTTGGCTCCATACATCCTGGGGCATCCGTCATCCCCGCGGCGCTCGCGATTGCCGAGAAGATTCACGCTGATGGAAGGAGCTTCATTGCCGCTATCGTTGCCGGGTACGATGTGGCGATCAGACTCGCCGTCGCGGCCCAAGGCAAGACCATGTCTCATTACAACCGAGGCTTCCACCCGACGGCGACCTGCGGGACGTTCGCTGCGGCCGCGAGTGCAGGCGTACTGCTTGGTCTGAACACCTCGCAGCTCAAGCACGCGTTCGGGATTGCCGGAAGTGCCGCAGCGGGACTTCTTGAGTTCTTGGAAGATGGCACGTGGGCGAAGAGGTACGGAGCAGGAAGGGCAGCGAGTAGCGGCGTGACAGCAGCGTACCTCGCGAAGTTAGGCTTCACCGGCCCCGGGAGTGTCATCGATGGGAGGAGAGGATTCCTTCGGGCTTACTCCGACGATACCAATCCCGAAGCCATCAGTGCGGGTCTAGGAAGCGAATTCACTATTATGCGAACAGGAATCAAACCCCACTCCTGCTGCCGCTATATACAGGCACCGCTCGATGCCGTCTTGGAAATTCTTCGGAAGGATACGGTCAAGCCTGAAGAGGTGGATCGGGTCGAAGTCAGAATCGTGAAGACTGGCATCAAGCTGCTTGATGAACCCAAGGATCTCAGGTATAATCCTAAGACTGTTGTTGATGCACAGTTCAGCATCCCCTACAGCATAGCCACCGCCATCGTCAACGGAAGGGCCTTCGTGGACGAGTACACCGATTCTGCGATAAAGGATCCAAGAGTGCTATCATTGGCCAAGAAGGTCAAGGCTGTACACGGTCCGGAGCTGGAAAGAGAGTTTCCGAAGCATTGGCCTGCGAAAGTCATCATCACCCTCAAGGATGGGAGGAAGCTTGAAACCTACGTTCCGGGGGCGAAGGGAGATGCGGATTTCCCTCTGACACGCAAAGAGCTTGAAGAGAAATTTGAGACCCTGGCGGGGAAGATAATTACTGGCGATTCGCTGAAGGCCATCCTTGAGGTGCTGAGAAGGACTCAAACTCTGAGTGATGTGAACCAGCTAACCTCAAAGCTGGAGTACAGGACCGAGATGATGGCTAAGATACGAGCCGGGCTTAACTAAGCAGGCACGGGTTGAAGCGGCACCAACGATTTCAAGTATTCCAAGACTTCCTTCTTGCTTACTACATCTCCCATCTTCGCGTCGATATCGAAGAGGTTCCACTCGTGTGGTCCGCTGGCCCTGTCCCCAACGCACTCCCTTACAACCATTGGTCTGAATCCGCTTCCGATGGCATCCGTAGCCGTGGCCCTGACGCACGCACTCGTTGAACAGCCTGCGATGATCACTGTGTCAACGCCCTGACTGGTCAGGTAGCCGTTCAGGTTGGTTCCGAAGAAGGCGCTCAACCACTTCTTCACCAGGTAGATTTCACCCTGTTGGAGCTCCAGCCTGGGATCAATCTTGACAGCGTCTGACCCGCTCACCTGGGATTTCAGGGCTGGTATCTTCTTCAGAAACAAGTCGGCCTCCCTCAAGTTTGGATCGTAAGCCATCGTAGTGAAAACCCTGGGGATACCCTTTGCCCTGGCCACTCCCAGTACTTCCTTTGTGTTCTGAACGACCGCGTCGAGGTTTGCTCCCAGCGGATACCTGGGGTCAGTCCATCCCATAGCCAAATCTATGACAACGACCGCGGGTCTCCTCCCGAAGCCTATCCTAGTCTGAAAACCCCGTCTAGCGTACAGTTTCGCCGCGTCTTCCTTCAGTACGTCCAGGGCCTCTCTGGTAACTGTGGACACTAGGTCGTGGTCCCGTGGAGGGTTTCTTAAGATTTTCTCGAACGCCCGAAAGCAGCCTTGAGAGGTAGCGAGTGAAACCACTCTGAAAAGTGTCTAAACGCGATGAAGGCCAGGAACCTTTTCATGGCTAGCCCTATATTCCAGGTCTACTGAGCTAGAGACCATGATTACCAGGGAGTACGACGGCCAACTCTTGGTGGTGACCCAGCCCCATCACGCCGAATTGGCAGGCCAACTCGCAGCTCATTGGGGAAACGAGGGATTCCATGAGCCAGAACCATTGCTGCCGATGATACGCGCCGCAAACGAGCATGATAACGGCTGGCGCGAGTGGGATAACCGCCCCACGATAGATCCTAAGACAGGACTCCCCTATACCTTCGCGACACTATCTTACGTAGAGCACGCGAAACTCTACTGGCGGGGAATGACTCTTGCAGCAGAAGAGGACCCTTACGAAGGGTTGATGGTCAACATGCACGGTCGAGGTCTGTACAACAAAAGACACCGGACTGACCTCGCGATGAAGCGCGTGCCAGTCGGCAGAGAGGAAAAAGTTGCCGTGAACAGATTGGTGCGGGAGAGTGAACGCCTGCGAAAAAGACTCATGAAAAGACTTGTGGCCGATTCCAGATACAAGAATCTAGTGAGTGATGACCAGGTCTGGGCAAATTATTGTCTCCTCCAGGCTTTTGATCGTATATCACTACATTTATGCTGGAAGGGACTAACTCCGTATGGGGTACAGCATGTTCCCACGGGCTATCGAAAGGGTGAAGAGACTAGTGTGAATCTAACTCCTGAGAGCGACGGTTCAGTCAGATTATCACCCTATCCTTTCAAACAAAGCCAGTTTGAGGTCTCAGTCACTGGATGCTTGGTTCCCATGAAAAAATATGAAACTGATGAAGAGTACAGGGAGTCCTACTACAGGGGAGAGAGGGTCGAACTCAAGTTCAAGCTCACGTGAGATTGCCACACTCCGTTGATCATCTTACTGTTGGAGAGCGGAAGTTAGTTCCCGAAAGCTCTTCACCTCCAAATCGAGGGGAATATCCCAGTCCATAGGGAGACCTTTCCTGTTTATCCAAGCGGCCTTCATGCCCACGGCCTTGGCTCCGATAGCATCGCGGCCGGACCCCGCCACGTGCAGAATTTGGGATGGGTCATTTCCCATAAGTTTCACCGCTTCGCGGTATATCCTAGGATGGGGTTTGTATGCTCCCGCCCTCTCCGCAGAAACTATGGTGTGAAACTCGACACCCAGTCTGTTCGCGAGCCTACTGAGCATCGCCTGATCGCCATTTGATAACAGCCCGATGACGTACCTGTTTTTCAGTTGAAGCAGTCCCTCACGAACATCTGGAAAAGCGTTCAGCATGCTCCAGCCATCCACCAATCCTTTCACCGTGTCTTCGTTCGAAATCACGTGAAAGAATTTGAGCGTGTACTCCAGCGCTCTGCGAGTAAGAGTCTCGAATTTCAAGAACTCCTGCCCAAGTAACGTAGTCACGTAGGTATACTCCAGCTGTGTGCGTCTCCAAACTTGAAGGAACGTAGCGACATCTACGCCTTTCTGCCCCTTCAGGAGATCGGCGACCCCTGGAGTAAGACTGCCCTCCCAGTCAAACAGCGCTGCAAACACGTCAAACGTTATGTGTCTCGGAGCAGCCTGGATTTTCACGATGATTGACCGGGAGCTACCGGTTCGGCGGGGAGTTTATTGCCCTTTTGGATTAGAGTTTTTGCGTGTGGTCAGGTAAGCCCCGTTTTTGACCACGATGGCTTGCTCGCGCAGGGCAGAAGGCACTTCACTTAGCGTTTCATTGAGGCGAGCATAATTTGCTTCCCTTACATCCGAACCTTCGTAGTTTTTGATTTGGCGTCTTCGCAATGAAACCGGGTAGGCCTCGCAATTTGACCGCGGGAGCCTACCGCAGTAGGGAGAAATAGGGTCTCCGAAGAAAGCGTGCCCCGACAAATCCATGGCAGGCGCGAAATTCGGGTGCTACATCTTCCAGGACGGGCTGACATTCGAAGAGATACTGAAGATTGCTCGGCAGTGCGAGCGGCTTGGTCTCGAATCGGTGTGGCTCAAGGATAACTTCTCTCCTTGGCTACATAAGTGGTTCAGAGGTCAGAAGGCCATACCGAATGCCTCGTTCCTCGAGTCCTGGACCACTCTCTCGGCGCTCGCCTCGTTCACCAAGAAAATAAGAATAGGCTGCGTGCTTGTGAACCTCTACCGCCAGCCCTCCCTCGTTGCGAAGATGGCATCGACTCTAGACGCGATCAGCGACGGGCGTCTCGAATTGGGATTGAGCGCGGGATGGAACAGGGAAGAGTGTACGTCATACGGAATTGCCTTCCCCAGCGCGTCGACGAGGAGGAAGATGCTAGCAGAAGCTGTCAAAGTGATGAAGATGATGTGGACAAAGCAGGATCCTTCATTCCGAGGCAAGCACTACAGCTTACACCGGGCATTGTGCTGGCCGAAACCGGTTCAGAAGCCGCGACCCACGTTGTGGATTGGAGGAAGCGCTGACGAGACCCTCGGGATTGCAGCCAGAGAGGCGGACGGCTGGATTTACGGCCTCTGCGAAAGAGGGCGCTACATGGAGTCGCTGAAGAGGCTGAGGGTAGAATGCGACGAGGCGGGGAGGGATTGGACAACCATTACGAAGGCATGGTATGGCTTCGTCGATATTGAAGCGGGTCGGGGACGAGCAAAGGAGCGAAGGAGGTTAGGGGGGGATGAAGCCAAACGGACAACAGCAGCAATAACGGGGAGAAGTGAGGAGGTCGCGCGCGAGCTGAGAACTTACCTCGACGCGGGGGTCACGTACTTCATCCCGGCTTTTAGGAACGAAAATATCTACGAACAGCTACAGATTTTTTCCCACGAAGTTATTCGGCAGCTACGCTGACGACAGGCGTGTTCAACCCCGCAAGGTCGATTATTGAAGGGCTGCGGTGTGAACGAACGTCCGAGTTCGGACTCAATGGATCCAATGTTCGAGGCGTGGGTCTGATCTTGACTTCTTGAGTGTATGCCGCGCGGGTTCCGTCCTGAAGGGTTGCGCATATCATGAGAGGATGACTCAAAGCCTCAAAGCCTCAGTCAAAGGGGTGTCTGTTTCGGTAACTACCTAGAGGAGCTCCGCTTCCAGTAAAGCTCGTCCAAGGTGCGGCTGTGTCATCCTCGCTAGCTCACGTTCAAGCAAGTCGCCCTCCGAGGAACAACGGGGAAGTTGGAGTTGAAGCCCTGCGAGAGTGCGCTTATTAGGCGACAACGGATAGCCTATCCCACTCACGATGAAAGCCCCCAGATGGCGCATACGCGGGGAATGGCAAGATTCTTGCAGCTGTGACATCGGATGCCCCTGCACCTTCGACCAGTTACCGACCCTGGGGTACTGCCAAGGGCTGCTTGCCTATCACATCGAGAAGGGGAATTTCGGAGAACTCTCCTTAAACAACCTGAACATGGTCTCGGTGGGGAAATATGGGCAGGGCCGCCTTTTAGCCGGTCACTGGGTAGTTGGATACGTCTTCGACGAGAAAGCCAACAGCGAGCAGCGGGAGGCGCTCAGGAAAATCTTCATGGGAGAAGCGGGAGGAAGGTTCGGCATGCTACGCCCGCTCATAGCCAAGGTAGTGGGAATCGAGTACGCACCAATCGTGTGGCGCCACGACAGACAGAGATGGGGAATAAAGATTGGTGAGAATACCCAGACCAAATCGGGCGTCTATAGAGGCCTAGACGTACCCAAGGGCGGGGAGGTGAAGGTCATCAACGCGCCAGTCGCTGAAGGTGGAATCGGCATGCCCATCACGATGGGCCAGACTTTCATGAGCAGGATCAAACTCTTCAGTTTCGAGTTCGTCTGGTCGAGTCGAAACAGCAAGTTCGGCCCGATGGATATCTCTGGCCCTTAGCAGGTCTTCCCCCTGCCGCTACTGCTACTATTCTCGATGGATCCATTTCGGTAGACTCTCGCTGCTCGCCCAGCCCAACCATTCGGGTCAGCTCGCGTGAGGGTGGCGGAGTGGGTTCACAGCGGTGGCTGACACCAACTTGTGGAGAGACCAGGAGAGAAGAACTCGCAATGATATGAATCGGTCGCCTCTGATGGAGTTCTTGAGTCTTTACCGCTTCTTGTGACGTAACATGAACTGGCTGTGAGTCCAGCTCTGGATGGATTCAGGCGAGGTACCTGACTTTAAACGCGAAAGATCATCCGCCGCTAGGCGAAACCAAAGAACTGAGGAGAAAGGACTAGAGCAACACCCAGAGCGACGAATAGTGCGGCGGATGCCCACCTGAACAATCTCGCACCTCTCGCTATGGCTTTCTCGATGGTTAACAGAGTTGCAAGAAGAATCATGGAAGGGATGCTCATGGCCGCGACACCAACCATCACCAACATGTACATGTAGCAACATCCAACGCAGTAGTAACCGTGTTTGGCGCCCATTCTGAAAGCACCGATCAGCCCCTTCTTCGCGTGCATGAGAAAAAACCCGAACGGCGAGACGCACTGGGCCAAGCACCTGTCCTTCAGAGGTGTTAATTGCCAGACCCCGGTCACGATGAGGACTCCCGATGCGGCGAGGAGTGTGTAACCGGCGAGCGAAGGCAGTACGCCGGCTATCTGGAATGCCGAGTAGAGCGCTGTGAAAGCAGCTAGACCGAGAATTGCATAGAGAAACAAATACCCGCCCAGAAACAGTATGAAACCAAGGACCCGTGTCGACGGTCGATTCAGTTCGAAGTTAGCCTTCAAGCGATTGTAGGTGAGTAACACTGGAACCATGGCTGGAAACATCATCGCGACCATTCCGACGATCCAGATCAAGAGAAAGGAGAAGAGCCGACCTTGATCGAACGAGCTGAACATCATCGCCATAGTCATTATCGGAAGCATGGCTCCATTCGATTGGGTCCCGATGGCGCCACCCGACATGCTACTCATGAATGTGAAAGTCACAATCCAGGCCAGCCCCGCAGATGAAAGCATGACCCCAGCGGTCAAGATGCTCGTTCCTCGGTCCCCACTGCCGCTTGCGTCCGATAGACCAGCGCCTCCTTCCTGCGCAGACGCCAACGACCTTCGCTTCGGAAGCTTGTGAATAAATCCGTTTCAGCGCCTACCGCTATAGGAGGCCCATTCGCCTCGCAAACCGTCAAAGAAGGAGGCAGTGCAATTCGAGGGGAACAACTCGACCCAGCTACCAAAGTGATAGACGGAGGCGACAGGGCAATTGGGGAAAATCCGAGTTAGGGAATGGAAGCGCTAGGCGGGGACAGGCACGTAAACGCCGACGAAGCACTCCGAAGGGACAAAGCTGAGCATGGTGTTTGAGTTTTGAGCATCCGGGCCGGCTTAGCACCAGACAAACTCCCGCCCACGCGCCACCGAGGTCTGGGAAAAGTGCGGCCTCACTAGTGGTATCGGCGGGGGAAAGACGGGGCCCTTGACCGACGGGCTGATGAAAAGCGCACCTTCTGGCGCAGAGGAGCGACACCAAGTACCTGACGCCAATCTACGAATCATTCTAATCCTGTTTCGTTCAATCGAGAAACGGGCCGAAGGCGGCCGTGGGTGATCCGGATGGATCGGCGGTTCACGTAGAGTGAGGGGCTAAGCCGGGGCCAGCTCCTCAACCATTTCTTTCACGTTGGTCGTAATGGGGAGGATAACGGGGTACGATGCGCCTCCCTTCACGTATTCTCCGACCCCTTCTCGACACTCTTCGGGCGTTCCTGCGACGGTCAGCAGATCTACGACCTTGTCGTCCACCAGCTTCATAGCTTCCTCGGCTCCATCCTTTCTTGGAGGCCATCCACCAAGCGCGGTCTTTATCTCCTCGATCAGGTTCGGACTGATTCCGCTCGCAATGCCAATGTGCGGCTGTTGTCCGAGGTAGAGCGTCACCAGGTATCGGGCCTCGTCCTTGGCCTTCGCCGTATCCTCCGACATCGCAACTGCTATGAGCTGAGGAAGGTCAATCTCCTTCATCTTCCTCCGTGCGCTCTTCGCTCCTGTGCTAATCCTATACAGCGATTCCTTCAAGTAGTTGACTGAGGTAAACGCGTTCAGGAGTACTCCGTCAGCGATCTCTCCCGATAGCTCCAACATATTGAGACCTGTCGCACCGATGTAAATCGGTACCATTATGGTCTCTCGTCGCCTGCCGTACCCCAAGTCCAATTGAAGGTCGCGGACCCTCATGATCTCACCTTCGAAGGTCACTCTTTCGAGACGGAAGAGGCGCCGAACGACTTCGACCCACTCTCTCATGGCCGCCAGTGGCTTCCGCCTCTTGATCCCTTGTTTCCAGGCCAGAGGATCCCAATATGCACCAACCCCAAGCACGGCTCTTCCGTGCGAAATCTCATCGAGAGTCGCAAACGTAAGCGCGGTCAGGGAAGGCACTCTCGTCCAGATGTTTATCACTCCCGTTGCGAGTTTTATCTTCTTGGTTACTGAGGCGAACGAGCCGAGGACCGAGATCGCATCGCGTACGAGTCGAGTTTCGCAGACCCACACTGTGTCAAACCCCTTCTCGTCTGCAAGTTTCGCGATTTCAATCTGCTCATCCGTATTGGGTCGGTCGAGAAAGCATAATCCCATCCGAACGTGGGAGCTCGGCACGAATCGCGAATCCGAAAAACGTGATTTAAGGATTCACAGTTGGTGGGCCTTGGAGAGAATTTGCCATTCGCCCGTGCATCTTACCTTTCTTTGCGTCGGTCCTTCGTGCCAGACTAGATTCTCAGCTTTGCACAATCGGAAACTGACCGAACCAAAATTGTTCAATCGATCGATTTTGTCAAGGCGTCCGCCTCTGGGGCGAATACCTTCAAGCCTGCACACCCGCATGCGTCCTCTTTCATGCGGCATAGCTTATGATGCAGCGCGACGAACGTCATCGGTTGCCGTAGTCCGCGAAAACCGCCCGCTACGTCAGACGAGGGGGGCAGGGTAAGTCCTGCGCTGCGATCCATTGACTTTTTCCCCGAATTCAGGGATTATCTTCTTACCGAATAGCCTTATGGAGCTCATCGTGGAAGTATGTTTCATACCGGGCCATGTCACCCTGAAGCTTATGTGAGCGGGCTGCAGTTCCTTTACGTAGTCGTGGAGTTCTTGAATGCAGGTCCTCGGGTCCCCCACGATGTAACGTCCCTCCGCGAGTTCTTCGAAGCTGAGATCATACTTCTCACCCGGTTGACCCCATTTCATGTATGTCTCGTACATTCGCTTCAGAAAGGGCTTGGCCCCGTTCAGAGCGTCCTCATTGGTCTCGGCTACATGAAGCTCTCTCATCAGAAGAAGTTTTCCCTTCTTTCCGCGTTTTGCCGCTCCCTCCTTGTATTTCGCCAGTAACTTCCTGATGTGCACCATCGACTGTCTCGGACTTATCATCCAGGCATCCCCAATCTCCCCTGCCCTAAGCGCACCAGGCTCCGTATCTGCTCCCATCCAAATTTCTGGCCCTGTCTTCTGGAGGGGCTTCGGGTTAATGGAAACGTCATCGAGATTGAAATGACGGCCATTGAATGATACGTGATCTTGCGTCCACAATCTCCGGATAATTTCAACTCCCTCGACGAGTCTACCGACTCGATGCTTCTTCGGCAGGTTGAAGGCCTGAAACTCCTTCTCCCTGTATCCGATTGATACGCCAAGAATGAATTTCCCCCCACACAAGATATCGATGTTAGCAACTTGTTCAGCTACGTCGACCGGATTCAGCAGGGAAAGGAGTAGTGAGCTAGTTCCCAAGGTCATCCCGGGAAAATCGCCCGAAAACCTTGCGAGCAACGGGAGAGGTTGAAACATCTGCTCAGTGTCAGTCACGTGATGTTGTGCAGCCCAAAGTGAATCAAAACCACTCTTCTTGGCGCAATCCGCTTGCTCCAGAACCTCCCGAAGGGCTTGACCCTGTGAAAAGTTATGAGTAAAGACAGGAACAAACATCAAACCAAACTTCAATCTGAAGCACCTTTCCGGCGATGCCTGGAAACGGGTACCTATATGTTAGGTAACCTGTCCTTCCAGGGTTGAGCCTGTTCGTACGCGTAGGCTAACTTGAGGACGGTCTCTTCATCGAATGGTCTACCGGCGATTTGCAGCCCGATGGGTAGCCCTGAGCTTGAGAACCCGCACGGAACGGAGAGAGCAGGAAGGCCCAGAAGATTGTAGATGCGAACGAAATTAGCTATGAAAGGTCTCGGATCAGTTTTCCTACCTCCCACGTCGATGGTCTCTTGTCCTATCTTGAATGGCAGAATGGGACAGGTGGGACTCAGTAGAACATCAACGCTCTTGAAAACGCGGTCGAACTCCCTCCTGAACCATTCCCGGAGGCGAAGAGCCTTAACGTAATGGTTAGCCGAATAGAAGTACCCTACTTCAAGGCGCGTCCGGACGGACGGTTGGTAGTCCTCCCGCCTTTCCTTAAGCCATTTTTCGTGAATCGAAGTCGCTTCACACGCGATTAGCATGTTTGCGACAGGTGCGGAATGCTCAATCTTTGGAATCGAAATTTCACTCACGGACACTCCGAGTCCGCTAATCACTTCGACAGCAGTTTCAACCCTTCTGCGAACCTCTTGATCAAGACATTCTTCAAGATATTTGCCGAGAACACCGACTTTCATGCGCTTGAAATCGTTGGAGAGCGCACTCTGATAGCGTGGGACAAGCCTCTCAGAGCTCGTCGAGTCTCTCGGGTCCTTCCCGGCAATCGCTTCGAGCAGGATTGCTGTATCTTCGACAGTCCTAGCGATTGGAGAAACATGATCTAGGTTCCAACTCAGAGGTATCACTCCGAATCGACTCACTCTACCATAAGTTGGCTTGAACCCAACTGTTCCGCAATAACTCGAGGGTATTCTACCCGACCCTCCGGTATCGGTACCCAGTGAGCCATAACAAAGACACGCGGCCACGGCGGAGGCCGAACCGCCGCTAGAACCGCCCGTGACGAGCTCGGGATTCCACGGATTTCTACACGGACCGTAGTATGAATCTTCAGCCGTGGGACCGTAGGCGAATTCATGGCAGTTGTTCTTACCTATGATAATCGCCCCCGCCTCTCTCAGGTGCTCGACGGAAGTAGCGTCATAATCGGTAAGGTTTTCCGCCAAGAGCTTGGAGGCAGCGGACGTAATGCTCCCCCTCACCGCTAGGATGTCCTTCACAGAGACCGGGATACCATGGAGAGGCCCCCGCGACTTACCAGAGCGTATTTCCTCATCTGCTCTTCGAGCTGCGGTGACCGCATCTTTCTCCAGAACTGATATGTAGGCGTTTATCTTCTTGTTCACGCCTCTGGTGCGTTCTATGAGATCCTTTACGATCTCTGTCGAGGAGACCTCCCCGTTTCTAATCCAAGCTGAGACTTCCTTGATCGAGCCCTGCCGGACTTCTCGAGGATCCAAAGTCCCCTGCTCAATCAGCGTGTGGAACTTGGTTCGAGGCCCTCCAAGTCCACTTCGGTTGCCTTGTCAAGCGCTTCGAGAGTCTTTGTGACCGTGCGTGAGATTACCCTCAGCCGCTCATCAGGGATCTCCGAACCGTACACCTCTTGAATTATTCTTTTCAGCGTTTCTGGCGTCATCTCCGCCATGAAACAGCTTCACCTCAATCGTGTGCGCGGGGTATCGATATAAGTTACTCGGAAAGCGTTTTGTCGATGCAACACGATCTGTCTTACTTCTTGGTCCCGTAGGCCGAGTCTAGCTTCTCGAAATTCCAGGCAATTATCTTCTCAGGCTTTATCTTTGCGATTACCCGATTCTTTCCAGGTTTTCCATCTTCGAGCACGGCTTTTACGGCACCACCGAACCCGTATCTCTTCAGGAGCTTCGAAACGATATCGACCTGTGTCTTTTCGTCCGTCAATAGCTTAGCCCGACCTCGTATCGATACAGCCTGGGCTTCGAAGAGGCTCTTGGTTTCGGGTCTGACGTCCCTATCGATGACTAGAGTGACCTTGTCGTTTTGGCGTAGGTTTGCTATGTGACGACGAGGCCTTTCGCCATGACCCAGTATCAAGTAGAGATGCTCGCCGTCCCAGTGGTACCAGAGGGGAGTAACATGGGGATATCCGTCATCCCTGATTGTTGCGACTCGAGCTACCAACGGTTTGCTTAGGAAATTATCGATTTCCGTCCTGCTCATAGCCACCTTAGGGGACCAGGTGAGACTCGTGGCCAGTCAGGAAGAGCAGCGGTTTTTATTGCTTTCGCGGGTCCAGACAGAGTATTTCAGGTGGCTTTCTCCTTTGCCACCGATTTCAAGAACTTGATTACCGTAGCCGCAGATTCGTCCGGCTTCTCGAGAAGGTCGGCATGACCGATCCCCTCCCAGACCTTCAAGGTGGAGTTGGGAACCATCTCCGCTATTTTCCGTCCTCCAATCCCTGACGGCCCCATGTCAAGGGGAGTGATGTAGTCTCCGGGTGCGTTCATCACAAGTGTCGGCGCACGGATCCTTCCCAGATCCTTGCTCAAGTCGAGACTCTCCATGGCAAGACACGCCTGTACGACCGTTTCGACAGGATTTAGTCGAACTACGTCCCTGACCATCTCGATTTTTCGATCAACGCCGGCTTGGTCCAGAAAGTTGGCGCCGACGGCTTGCGTCAACACATAGTCGGAGTAAAGGTCCCCGAGTCCAATCGCTTGGGCGAGCTTCCGCCACGTCGAGAATATGATCTTGCGCATTCTATCCGGTTTCCCAAATGCAACATCTGCCACACATCCGAGCGTTTTCTCCGGATACTTTGCCGCAAATTTCAGTGCGATCATGCCGCCCATGGAAGTGCCGTACACGTGGGCGCGTTTGACCTTCAGCGCATCTAGGAGTCCCGCTAGGTCATCGGCCCACATGTCTATCGTATATTTTTCAATCGGGCGGTCAGATTTTCCGTAGCCGCGTTGATCGTAGCTCAGGACACGGAAATGCTTTACCAATTTGTTGTAAACGAGGCCGAAGTTCTGTCGTCCGAAGAGACTCCCTCCGATCAGGGCCAGAGGGTCTCCGGCTCCCTTCAATTCGTAATATAACCGAACGTCGCCTACTTGAACCGTGGGCAAAGCGTAATCTGTCCCAAACATCGAACGTTATTTAAGTTAAGTCGTCCATCTTTTCGCCTCGAGCAAGAAAGGGACGCGAATGGGAATACTGGTTGTCGGCGGGTCTGGCTTCATCGGGAGTCACCTGTGTAGGATTCTTGCGGAGCGCGGGGAAGAGGTCGTCTCCTATGATGTTTCTGCCAGGCCCCAAGGGGCACTGCTCGATGCTCCGGAAAACGTTAGGGCGAGAGTGAAGGTTGTCGGTGGGAGCGTCAATGATATTCCGAAACTCTTTCGCACCATCAAAGACAACAAGGTGGAGGGACTAGTCTACGTTGCGGCGGTACTCCTCGAGGCCGATGAGATGCCGACCGAAGCCCTCAGGGTGAACGTGGAAGGGGTAGCCAACGCGTGCGAAGGAGCCAGGCTTTTTGACCTTCGGAGGGTAGTCTACTTTAGCTCGCAGGGGGTCTACGGGGCTCGAGACGTTCTAGAGCCAGTCTCCGAGAATGCGACGCTTGTGCCTACCGCTGGGATGTACCAGATGACCAAGTACCTAGCGGAAAGACTCGGAGAGCAGTACGAGAGGCAGTACGGAGTTAGCTTCGTATCTCTCCGTCCTTCCATGGTCTTCGGGCCTGGACAGAGGCTTTACTATCCGCTCAACATGATTTTGGCTCACGCGGTCGCAAGAACTTCATTTGCGAGACCGAACGGGGCCGACCATCCTGTTGACTACACTTACGTCAAGGATTGTGCCGAAGGAGCGGCTCTCGCCTACAAATCAGAGAAAATCAACTCTCCTGCGTACAACATAAGCAGTGGCCGGCTCACAACCAACGCCCAGGTGGCTGAGGTCGTTAAGAAACTATATCCCGGTTTTCGGGCGGAGATGGGAAGTGGCCTGATTGGTAGCCCAATTCTTTGGAAGCGCATTCTCACGGGTCCGCTCAATCTTGAACTCGCTCGTAGGGATCTAGGCTATCGGCCCCAGTACGGGGTGGAAGGCGGAATCGCCGACTACAGCTCTTATCTGAATGCCCACCCTCAGGAACTTCTTCAGATGACCTCCGCACTCGTGCACCCCGGCGAAGATTGGAAGTGAGTTGGGGTCCTTCTAGTATGCGGTCCAGCCGCCGTCGACCGGAAATGCACACCCCGTCACGAACGAAGCTTCATCTGAGGCGAGGTAGAGAACCGCGTAGGCTATCTCTTCAGGCCTGGCGAAACGCCCAAGAGGATGTAGTTTCTTCAGACTCTCGGTCACCTTACCTCTCTCGGATGCATCGATGCCGGCCAGAAACCTTTCGACCATCGGGGTCTCAACGAATCCCGGGCAGACACAATTCACACGTATGCCTAGGCCCGCGCAGTCCAACGCCATCGCCTTTGTCAGGATTACCACTCCGCCCTTTGATGCACAATAGGCTGCCTGTCCGGCAGACCCGACCAAACCGACAGCTGAGGCGGTGTTGACGATCGCTCCACGCCTCTTCTTCATCATGTGTGGTATGGCATATTTTGAGCACAAGAAGACTCCTTTCAGGTTCACGCCCAAAACTCGGTCCCACTCTTCCTCGGAGGTCTCTGTTACGGAATGAGGTCCCGGTATGCCCGCGTTGTTGAAGAGAATGTCTATTGAGCCGAATTTGTTAGCAGTCGCAACCATGAGGCGGTTCGCTTCGGGCGCTCGTGAAACGTCTGTCCTTACGAAGATCGCCTCTCCATCGCTCTTCCTTATCTCCCGAACGGTTTCTTGGCCTGCACGAGTGTCAACATCAGCCAGCACAACCCGTGCGCCATTCTGTGCCAATAATATCGCTGCTGCCCGCCCAATCCCAGAACCCCCGCCCGTAACGACAGCTGTGCGTCCGACGATGCCCGCTCTCTTGACCATCGACCTAGCCTCGAATCTGAACAGGCTGAAATATCCTCAAGGCTTCGCCAGGTCTAACCAAGACTGCAAACAACAAGTCATCTGGTCGCGCCTCTCCTTGATTGCCTTCCCAGGTCCTCGCATACTTCGAGGAGTCTCGTGATGAGGGTGTCGAGGATCTTTGTTCCCTTCTCTTTCGTAGCGAGCGTGGAGTCCCCCACCACCCCCGACTGCGAGATTTCGTCAATCATGTCCATCGGAGGGTTGACGAATCCGCCCTTGAAGGTCGCGTCATATTTTGCGTGTCTTGACCAAGCATAGCCTCGCTCCCTGACCGTCTTGCCCCTGTCGAAGGCGTCTCTGCTCGCCTTTTCCATGAGCACACGCTGACCCAATGCCAGGGCGAGGGAGGTCTCCGCTTCCTCGGCGTGGATGAGTCCGCTGACCATCATGTCCTTCAGCACGTCAGATGCGACTTCCCACCATTGTGCCAGTAGGACTCGCTCACCAGTCTCTTCGTAGAATCGATTGATTGCCACAGTAAGTGTTGCCGCATTGCCTCCATGACAGTTGACGATAACTTTTCTAACGTAGCCATGCTTCGTTAGGGATTTGCAAATCTCAACTACTACGTCTACGAAGAGCCCAGGGGAGAGCCAAACGCTACCCGAGAAATTACGGTGATACCACGAAACCCCAAAATTAAGGGTCGGTAGGACGAGAACAGTCAGTCCTTGTTTCTCTGCCTCTATCGCTGTAAGCTCGGACCATCTGCTCGCGACAAAGGCGTCTGTGTCCAAGGGCAGGTGACGCCCGTGCTGTTCAGTGGACCCTATCGGTATCAGGACAGCGTCGGTCGACTTGGCTGCCTTGACCGACTCCTCCCAAGTCAATTTCCCGAGCCAGTGCTCATTCAAGCAGGCTCGTCCACTCTACCCGTCGAGGATCGCGACTGCCCTGATGGGTGCCGCTGACGCACCACTAAGCTTGACGGGAAAGCCTATGAAGGTGAAGCGCTTTCCGACAACTTTGTCTAGGTTGGCAAGGTTCTCCATGTGAATGAACTGCCTGTCCCTGAGTACCTCGTGGCACGGGAAGATTCGGTTCTGGGCTTGGTCGATCGGATTGTCCGGCGTGACAGAATCAACACCGAAACTCTTGACACCCTGATCGGCAAGCCACTCACACGCTTCTTTGGTCAAACCGGGGTTATCGGTGGAATACGATGGAGTCCCGCGGTGCCTGTTCCAGTGAGCGGTGTATAGAAGGACGATATCGCCGCGCTTTATTTGAACACCGCTCTTCTTGACTGCCTCTTCCAGGTCGGCTGCACTGATCCAGCTCTTTGGCGCAAAGTGAGAGACGTCCACACAAACCGCATCACCGTAGAGCCACTCCAGAGGAACCTTGTCTATTGTCATCGCACCTGCCTTGGGGTCGCAGTGTCGTGGGGAGTCGACATGTGTGCCGGAGTGACTGTTGATGTTCAACCACTCGGTGGTATACGAGATCCCCTTCAGCTGCTTGGCTGACTCCTCGTGGGTTATGTAGGGAAAGATGTAGGGAGTGGGATGAAGAGGGTGCTGTCCGAATTTGTCCTTGTGAGCTATTTCCTGGGAAAGGTCTACAAGCTTCAGTGTGAGGGAGAATCGTTCACTCGAGATATAACGATTTCGGGACGAAGGAGTTGCTGCTCCTTCCCTTCCTCCTCTACCCTGCACAGTTGGCTCGACGAGCGACAACGGGGGGCTTCTTGCACGGGTGCCACAAGCGCGCCAGGCTGGGGTCTCTCGGAATGGGGCGGCTTGCGTGTCCCTTACGCGGGGGTGCCTGGAACCAGTAGCTCGAGAGGGTGAACCACCCTGTACCCGGTGCCTTCCGTGAGTTGCCAGGTGCAGACACTACTCTCGGTTGCGATGAGAAGCTCTGTTCCTTCGAGCTTGAACATGTCGAAGAGCTGCCGGCCGACTGCCATGGAGAGCTCGTACCCCAAAGGTCCCTTCTTGAGACCGAATGTGCCAGCCATCCCGCAGCATGTCCCCGTCTCGATGACCTTGACCGAATATCCAGCCCTCTCGAGGAGAGCGATCGTGTGCCTCCCTGAACTCAGGGCCCTCTGATGGCATGGGACGTGGAATCCAATCCTCTGCCTGTCCCTCTCGCCGATGACGGCCGCCTGAATGGCTCCGCTCGCGTGCTCGTAGGCATATTCGAAGAATTCGAATGCGCGGCTCGCAACCAGCTCACTCGCCGCGGTATGACCCAGGAGCGTTGGATAGACTTTCTTCATGGCGTATGTTGCCGTTGGCTCGGTGGCCAGGACCTCGAAACCTCGGTTCACGTAATCCTTGAGCGTCTCGACGTTGTGCCTCGCGATCTTTGTAGCCTTTTCAAGTTCACCGTATGAGAAGTACGGATATCCGCTCGACTTGAGGCCTCTGGGCAGGATAACCTCTATGCCCGACTCCTGAAGAAGGTTCACGGCCCTTACCCCGATGCTCGGATCCGTGAAGTTAACCGTCAGATCTGGAAAGTAGACCACCCTCCCTCTCGGGTTTGGAATCTCTCTCTTAATCTCGAGGAACCTCTTCTCGAATGTATTGCGGACGAAGACGGGGAGTTTCCTCCTCTTCTCGATGCCGAGAAATCTGTGCATCAGTAGTCGGGAGAAGCCGTTCTGCACGAGCCAATTGGAGACCGGTGCGGTTGCACTGGCGATCTTTGCGAGCTCCTCGTATCTGATGAGGACTCGGTTGGCTATGGGCTGGCCGTCTCGTTTGACGTCCTTCTCCTTCACCTTTGCTATCATCATGGGGATGTCGATGTCTGCGGGACAGATCTCTCTGCAAAGGCCGCAGGCTATGCAAAGATGTGCAAACTCAGCTGCATGGTCGAGCCCGTGAACCTCTTCGGTCCATGGGATTCCAATGGGGCCTGGGTAGATGTATCCGAATATGTGCCCCCCGGTCACGCCGTACGTGGGGCAGATGTTCATGCACGCACCGCACCTGATACAGTTGAGGGCCTCTTTGAACGACGGATCCTCCCTCATCCTAGACCGCCCATTGTCAAGAATTATAACGTGAAGCTATCTCCTCGGATGACCGGCTAGTGGTAGCCTCTGGCTCATCATCGAGACATAGTTCGTGAGCCTGGTGCCAGTGGCGCTCATCGGGTGGGCAATCATCAACCTCAACGCGTCCTCCCACTTCTCAACTATCTTCTCCATACCCACCACAACGACGTGCACGTCGGGGATCGAGGTGATGAGTCTGGCATTTCCTTCGTTCGTCTCGACTATGATAGACCCGGTCTCTGCGACCGCCACGTTTGCCCCGGTTAGTCCCATTCCGGGCCCCAGGAAGATGGGCCTCAGTGCGTGCCGCTGCGCATCCATTATCGCCTGCAGGTCGTCCTTCACCTCCTCATGCAACGCGTCCGAGAAGAGCTTTGCAACCTCGGTCTGTGATTTGTGGACTGCCGGGAAGACGATATGGTAGGGCTTCTCTCCGGCGAGCTGGATTATCCTCTCGCCCAGGTCCGTCTCGATTACCTCGAGGCCTCTCTCTTCAAGGCGAGGATTGAGCTCTATCTCCTCTGTCGTCAATGACTTGGACTTCTTGATTACTTTCAGGCCATGACGCTGGGCGAGAGTCGCGATGTAATCTATCGCTTCACGACCGTCCCTGGCTAGAACGACGGTGGAGCCATTCCTCTCGCAGTTCAGTTTGAACTCTTGAACCAGGTAATCCAGCTTACTGATGGCATCCGTCTTTAGGTTCTTGATGCTCTGCGTGAAACCCTCTGGATCTACCAGCGTAGCCAGCTGTGCCTCTCTCGCGTCCCTCCCCCTCTTGGTCGCGGCGAGGAGAATCCTGTTAAGCTCCGGATGAGCGAGGGAGTAGGTAATCTTACGCAACAACGTTTTGTAGCTCTTCGGCATTCTGTTAGTCGCTCCCCCCCTCCTCTCCCACGAGGACCGCGTGCACTTCCTTCGGGCCATGAACGCCCAAGACGCTCTTAAGCTCAATGTCTGAGGTTCTCGACGGCCCGCCGATCAGCGTGATCGTCGGCTTGGTCGCTTTGCCGGTAACAAGCTCCCTGATTCTCTGCGCCAAATCCTGCAGGGTCGGTGTGATTGTGGCCTCCTCCACCACAACGATGTGAATGCGCGAAAGCGAGGAGACTAGACGGAGGGCATCATCGTACGCGAGTTCTACCACGCATCCGGTCTCCGCTATGGCGTAGTCAGCCCTGGTTACTCCGACGTCAATTTCTCCGAGTAGCTTCTCATTCGATCCTTGAAATGGGAGATCGGTTTGGATCAGTAGGGAGACATCGCGTCTTTCCGCGCCTCCTTCAGGAAGGAGTATGGGTGCACAGCAAGTCTTTCCCTTTGCCTTTTCGCCGATTATCCTGTTGATAACCCTGACGGCCTCATCCGCGTCCCCGGCGGCGTACACCTTCCCCCCCATCTCCTCAAATCTGGAGGCGAATTCCGCTGTCTTATCCCGATACTCGTCGCTCCCGGAGAATGTCTTTACGCGCCAAGCCAGATGATGAACACCGATTGTCGCCTGACTTCTGGCTCTTTAAGCTTCTCGAGAGAGGTGAATAATGAACCTTCCCACCGCCTGAACCACCTTCGAAAGAAAGAAATAGATACATAGATTAATCCCGTTGCTGCTGGTCTCGCAGTAACCAGATTGGGTGCCCTGAAACTTAATGATAAGGCAATCGGGCTAATTGCCGGAAAGAACTTTGGTTATCTCGCAACAACAAACAAAGACGGCTCTCCACATGTTACTCCCGTCTGGGTCGATCGGGAGGGTGACCTGATAGTAGTGAATTCCATCGTGGGGCGGACAAAAGTGAGAAACGCGAAGATGAATCCGAAGGTTGCAATCGCAATAACAGATGCTTCCAACCAGTATAACATGGTAACCTACAGAGGCACTGTCGTTGCGCAGACAACGAAGGGCGCGGCGGAGCACATAGACAAACTGTACAGAAAATACATTGGGAAAGGAAAGTACACCGGTGACAGAAGAAGAATAATCCTAAAGATTCGACCGGAGCACTACGCGGAACAGTGGACGACCTAACGATAAGGTAAGCGGACAGATTCTAGACCTCGCTATTTGGGTCTCGACTCTATCATGCACCCGCCGTTATCCTGGAGGCTTGCCACGGCCCGAACGGGATTGACGCTTTTGGATGAGGTCGTTGACCCTCAGGATGTCTTTTGCTCTCCGGAAATGGACCATGTCAACAAGGCTTCCGTCCAAGAGGATGGCGCCCCTTCCCTTTTGAAGTGCCGGCTCGTAGGCATCGATTACCTTCCTGGCCCAGTCCAATTCACTCCCTGTCGGCGAAAAGATGGCATTGACGGCCGCGATCTGCTTGGGATGAATTATGGTCTTTCCGGTATAGCCAAGCTTTTTCCCGACCTTAACGTCATTAAGGAAGCCCTCCTCATCGTTAGGGTCAGGATAGACGGTATCTATCGCCGAAATTCCCGCGGCACGAGCGTCGATTGGAATCTTTTGTCTCGCGAAGTTAGATTCGATTCCCTCCTTGCTCCAACTGGTCCCCATGTCAAGGGTGTAATCGAATGCCCCGAAGACAAGACCGACCACCCGCGGGCCGGCGAGTGCGATGTCGAAGGACCTGACCACCCCGGCTGCGGTTTCTATGAGGGGGAGAATCTCAAATCTGTGTGGTTTGAGATTCTCTTCTATGGAGCTCAAGGTTCTCTCCACAAGATTCACGTCCTCTGCCCCCCTTACCTTCGGAACGACGAATCCGCGTATGTCAGCGCTGGCAACGAGGCGAATGTCATCGAGGCCTAGCCCGCTGGTCGGTGCGTTTATTCTGACATACACGTCGACCCCCTTTGTAGCCAAAGCCCTTCCTGCTTCTCGAACGAGCGACCGCGCAGTCTCTTTCTCGTCGGGGGGGACTGAGTCTTCCAGATCTAGGATTGCTGTATCGATATCGAGAGTCCCTGCCTTCTCATGGAACCTCCTGTTATTTCCGGGAACGTAGAGGACAGAACGCATAAGCCTTGATTCATTCAACTTGACCTCTTATCATCCTATGGTCTTTAAGAGTTGTATTTCCTCCTCATGAGCCGACGGAAACGACGCTCAGAAGATGGACCTCAGAATTAGGGCAACGCCAAGCAAAGAGATTCCGAAAGAGACTATCTTTGTCAAGAGACCGCTCTTTAGGATTCGAGCCACCCTTGCTCCCACGAATCCTCCAACTATGGCGCCAACCGATAACCAGGGCGTCAAAGTAATGTCCACCTGTCCTAGGTAGAGGCGCGTGACCGAGCCCGTAAGCGACAGTACGAGAGCTACAAGCCTCGCAGTAGCCAACGCAATGTGAATCGGAAAGCCCGCAATTATCATGCCAGGAGTCAGTACCAGGGCACCCGCTGCACCGAAGGTCCCGCTCACAAAGCCAGTGGCTACGGCACTCAGGATTGCCACTCGCATCCTTACAGTGTACAAAAATTCTTTGCCGAAAGCGTCGGTCAGTTTTCTACTCCATCCTCCCTCTGATCCTGTCGCTCCAATATTCGTGGTCTTCACAGGTAGCAGCGCGACAAGGACTATCACGACGCCGAGAACTAGTTGAAAGACGGGTCCTTGAATGAGATTAGAGATGAAGGCACCAAGTATGGTTCCAGGCAAAGTCAGGGCTCCGAGGATTAATCCGAGGCGGTAGTCGACTCGTCCCTGCCTTGAATAAGCGAAGGTCGATACCATCGCTCCTACTGCGATTGTTACGAAGCCAGTCGCTATCGCGGCGTTGGTCGAGTGGTTAAAGAAGAGGATAAGACTAGGCACGAGGACAGCTCCCCCTCCACCCCCGAGCACTGTATTCAGAATTATGCAGAGGAAGCCCAGAATTAGCAGAGCAGGTATCAGAAGATCAACCGACAATGGTTGCCCTTACCCAATCAACGCCTAATGGCTAAGGAGAGGGTTTCGTCTCCGGTAGCTACTTTCTGAGGAAAGGTCACGTCTTGCCACAGGAAATCAAGGATTTTTCCGAACTCTAATAAAGTCTCCACTGTCTCAGAACTCTTCGTAGCACACAGAATATAAAACGTGTCAGAACGAGGGTGGACACAGATGAAAGTTGGTATCAGCTACTGGGGAGGTATGACGGCAAATGATGTGGTAGGATGCACGAGGTTGGCCGAGCGGAGAGGGTTCCATTCAGCATGGATGGCTGAAGGGCACGGGGGGGACGCATTTGCAATTTTGACCGCGTGTGCTCTCTCTACGAAGAGGATACGACTGGGAACTAGCATAGTAAGCATCTTCGTACGGAGTGCACCCACGATAGCGCTAGGGGCGGCAACCGTCGATTCGATTTCCAAGGGCCGTTTCATATTGGGATTGGGAACTAGTCATCAAGCACAGGTTGAGCCAGAGCATGGTTTGGTCTTTGAAAAGCCCATCGGACGCATGCGGGAAACACTGGAGGTAGTTCGAGGTCTGCTTCAAAGCTCCAAGATTTCTCACAGGGGGAGGATATTTCCTCAGATAGACTTCGACTACTGGTTTGAACCGCTTCGGAAGAGAATCCCCATGTACGTCGCGGCCGTCTTCCCGAAGATGATAGAGTTCGGTGGTAAGTTTGCTGATGGAACGATTACCGTGTGGCATACGGTGAGCAGAGCCCGTGAGTCGGCGGAGATCTTGAGGTCCTCGGCCAAAAAATCGGGACGCAAAGCGTCCGAAGTAGAGCTGGCGGCGTTGATCCCGACCTGCGTTTCAGAGGACTCGGAAGCCGCCATTGAGGGGATGAAGCGACTGGTGGCATTCTACTGTGGTTTTTTCCCCAGATACAATCGACTGATGAGCGAGAGCGGGTTCGCCAAGGAGGCTGAAATGATCAGAGCGGCTTGGGTTGATGGTAAGAAGGAAGAGTCTTACGACATGGTCACCGAGAAGATGACGAGGACGTTGGGAATAGCCGGGGAACCGGAAGAGTGTCCCAAGAGACTCGAGGAATATCGGAAGGCGGGAGTCGGTACACCGATAATGTTCCCCACATCAACCGTCGGCAAGAAGAGAGGAAAAGACTCGGTCAAAGAAGTCTGCATCGACGCCATAAAGGCAGCCTCGTGATTATCCTTTGGCTTCCTTAATGACGGTTCCGCTCATCCCGCGGAGGCGGCGTTGACGCTTCCGCTAAACTACACCTTTTGATCTCAACTCTCCTATAGACCTCTTCGAGTACCCCATACCCGTTAGAATTTCGTCCGTGTGGGCGCCCAGCGCCGGGATGGACTCAGCCTTCGCGTGTGTCTTGGAAAGCCTCATCGGGCTAGATAGGAACTTTAGCTTTCCAACGGGGCTGTCAATCTCCGTTACAATCTTTCGGTAAACGCTCTGAGGATGCTCGAAGACTTCGGTAAGGCTGTTCAGTCTGCCCCATGCTATCCCCGCTTTTTGTAGCTCCTGAATCCAGTAGTCGTGGTCCTTCTCAGATATGATGCGCTCGACCATTGATTCTAGGTCACCTCTGTTCTGAACCCTTTTTTCGTTTGTCTCAAACCTTGGGTCGTGAAGAAGGTCGTCTCTCTTGAAGACTTTGCCGGCGACCCTCTTCCACTCGTCATTACTAAGAACGGCGATGTTGACGTACCTCCCATCGGCGGCCAGGAAGGGACCGTAAGGACAGAAGATATGGTGCCTCATGCCCGCCCTCTGAGGCGTTTCACCCCTATACCACGCATAATACTGGAAGTAAATGTACCATGAAATCACAGCCTCGAACATGGAGATGTCTATCTCCTGACCCTCGCCGGTTTTTTCGCGGTACATCAATGCCAAGAGTATGGCTTGACTCGCATACATTCCCGCAGCGATATCGCAGATGGAGATGGCGATCTTTGCGGGCTTATCAGGATATCCTGTCAGCGTGATCAGGGCTGCTTCTCCCTGAACGAGCAGGTCGTAGGCTTTTGCGTGGCTGTACGGACCATCTTTTCCGTATCCCGTGATTCCGCAATACACCATGCGAGGATTAAGTTCCTTCACGGATTCATATTCCAGTCCGAGCCTGGAGACCGCTTCGGGCGTAAGATTATGGACGAATACATCCGCCGACTTCATCAACTGTTTGAGAATTTCGATGCCCTTCTCAGATTTTATGTCAAGAGTAAGGCTCTTCTTGTTGCGGTTAAGCCCCACGAAGGCCGAGCTCAGACCCCGCGCCGCGGTATCCCACTCTCTGGCTACATCGCCGACGTGTGGCCTCTCGATCTTTATCACTTCAGCTCCAAAATCTGAGAGCAGTGCCGTGCACATGGGACCGCTCACGCTCTGTTCAACGGCGACTACCTTCACCCCTTCCAGCGGAAGAATCATCTTATTCAACCCAGACGATCTGGGCAATCACGCGAGAAAATGAGGGTCACTTCTCCGGAATCGATTCGGTTTCAAGCGGATAACTTGCGAGTTCTTATCCTCCAATAGCCCTCCGGCAGCTCGAGCGCCACAAATTCGGCCCCGGAAGACCTGCAGATGGCCGGAATCTCGTCGTACGCAGAGTCTTCGGAATCTGTCAGGACTTCGAGGACCTCGCTGTTCCCCATCTCTTCCAATTCGTGTCCCGTCTTGTGAGCTGGGTCAGGACAAACCAGACCCCTCACATCAAGAATCGCGCGAGGTTCTGCGTTTATCAGATGCTCGGCGGTGCCAGCTATGATCCTCCCGTGAAGCCGCCCCTCAGGGTCATCGTATCCTGAAACAAACCGCTTCACCGACCTCTGCTCGGGGTTATATTGATGCCTCTCCTTCATGCCCAGGTCTGAGGCCAGGATGTGGATGCTCACCGAGGGACGTGTCGTTGGATTCAGTATCCTATGAATATCTTCTCGCCGAAGCTCGTCGAAGACTAGCCCTTCTTCGAGTATCTTTCCTTCTTCAAATTCACTTTCACCCGTCTGCTGAATCTCCGCATATCCTGCTTTTTCCCCTTCGTCGACCCTCTTGAACCGCTCCTCGGTTATTCTGTTCTGGTACACTCCTATCAGACCCCATGACAGATGGTCGTGAATCGGAAACTTCTGACCAGCTCCCCACACCATCGAGACGACCGAGAAAGAACGATCCGGGGGTCTGTAGACCAGGTAGGCGGCGGGTCGCGATCCAATCGGTCTCAGGAACTTCTCTTGAATTAGCCTCCTGTCGATGACTTCCTTCAGTAGAGGACGAGTCTTCGCAATCGCTCTAGTGCTGTCTCCTCTTTCGGTCCTTATTATCTCTCTGAGTTCCTGATAGAGAGTCTCCAATTCCCGGGAGTACAACGCCGTTATTTCCCCTCCCTCGTATTTTAAGGTGCTCCGCACCCTCTTTCGGTAGAACTCTTGCCGAATCGACCGCAGACGGGTTTCATCGGCCCCGAAAATAAGGCAGGACTCTTTCAGAAAATATTCTCATGCTCTCCACAACCGAAGTGTGCTTCATTCCTGGCCAAGACATTCTTAGGATGATGTGATTGACACCCAACTTCTCGACAAATCTCGAGAGGTCTTCGACGCATTTTGAGGGGCTTCCAATAACGAATCTGTCCACCGCGAGCTCGCTGAGCGGCCTTGTGAGGGGGTCTTCTTCCGGGAAGGCACTCTCCTGCCCCCAGGCCGTGTAGGTCTTGTATTTGGCTTCTAGATAGGGACGAACTTCGCCGAACGCCCCGTCGTCATCTCGGGCGACGTACGCTTCTCGGATGATAGGAAATTCGGAGGGAAACGGCTTTCCTGCATCCATGAGAGAATCCTCATACTTTCTGACTTGTTTGATCAAGGTAGTCAAGGATGCGTGGGGATTGACCAGCCATGCATCCCCAAGACGGGCCGCGCGAACGACCGCCCTGTCGTCATTGCCCGCTATCCAGATAGGAGGTCTTGGATTTTGAACCGGCCTAACCCCTATCCTAGCGTTTCTTAACTGAAAGGACTTCCCTCTGAAATCGACTTCCTTCCCTTCCCAGAGCAGCTTTATGACCTCTAGCGCCTCTCCCAGCTTCCGCGCCTTCTCCTCCCTCTTGACCCCAAACGCACTGTCCTCGACTTCTCTGTAGCCCAGGCCCACTCCAAGAATGAATCTTCCCCTACAGATGACATCCATCGTCGCGGCTTCCTCCGCAACAGCGACGGGGTTCAGAAGAGGGAGCAGGGTGATCCCGGTGCCGATTCTCATGCCTTCTGCTTCGGTCGCTATCCTTCCGAGAAGCGGCATGGGCTGCAGCATCTGGTATGGGGTAGAGAGATAGTGTTGGCCGACTAGAATTGAGTCGAGACCGTACCGCTTAGCCGCCCTAACCTGGGCCAGGAGCTCGTCTAACTTTTCAGGAGCAGACTCTTTCGGCAGGGCCTGGAATAGTGCGAAGAGTCCGAACTTCGTTTTGTTCCCTTCCTTCATCCCACAGTCCCGATTAAGGTAGCGTCTGGAATCCTATTTCAACTTGCCAGAGCAGGGGCTATGCATGAGGGATTGCAGACGGCAAGAATATTTAGTCGGTTCGGACTAAGGTATCAGCTCGAAAAAAATCATGACCGAAAGACTTGGCTGGGAAGGGAGGTTCTACGAAGATTTTGAAGTTGGAGATCTGTACAGGCATTCGCCTGGGAGGACCATAATAGAGGCTGACAACGTGTGGTTCACCTTGCTTACAATGAACACCAACCCGCTCCACTTCAACAACGATTATTCGAGCAAGACCGAATTCGGTCGCTGTCTCGTTAACAGCGCGCTCACACTCTCAATTGTAACAGGGATGAGTGTCAGGGACGTAAGTCAAAACGCTTTCGCGAACTTGGGTTGGGAAGAGGTAAGACTCCCAAACCCCCTGTTTGTTGGAGATACCCTTTACGCAGAAAGTGAGGTCCTTAGTAAGCGAGAGTCAAAATCAAATCCTGACGTCGGCATAATTACCGTCAAGACGAAAGGCTACAAACAGGACTCTGCCACTGTCATAGAATTCAAGAGAACAGTCATGGTCTACAAGAGAGATAAGGGTCCGAAGCGCAGATAGGCTCCCTCCGGCGAGCTCGCGAATCGTTCTGAGAGTCGTCAAATTAGTATATATCTTCAGACCTGGACCCGATGGGTAGGTGGGTTTTGTGCTGTTTCTAGTCTGGTTCAAACTGGGGCTATCTGAGACGATGAGTCAAAAGCAAGCCTTCGAAGCTTGGACGCGTGAATCGAAGGAAGCCCCGAAGGTGATTCCGCGGGAGAGGGTCAAGGGGCTCTACAAGGTTGCCGGAAAGCAGGAGGTGGTTGCGCTATTAGATTTCGACTCGCATCAGGCACTGGATGAGGCACTTTCAAAGCTGACCCTCCAAAGGGAGGCTGGCCATAGCCTCAAACTTGAGATCACCCCTCTCTATCCGCACGCGGACTTCATAGAGTACGCAAAGATGGCTCTCGAAGACAAGCTAGCTTGATCATAGGGAGAGAGAAGCAGGGCGCTGGAGGGTTGCTGTCTAGTCTTCAAACAAGGCAGAACCTGCGTGGCATCCCCGGCCGCTCGAATCCTGTGGCGAGAGAACGAGTGCCGGTGCCTATCTCGCGGTCGGGGTCTGAAGTACTTCCCTCTTGGGAAGCCTTCTTAGATAGTCAAGAACAGTCGCTAGCTTCACAACGTCTGCATACTTGGTTGCCATGTCGAATAGGCTCGCCTTATGCGGTCCGGGCGACCTGTCCTGGACGCACTCCTCCGGTATGATTGTCCTGAAACCATGGGACATCGAATCGACAACTGTGGCGCGGACACAACCGCTCGTAGTGCAGCCATTGATGATCACGGTGTCTGCTTTCAGGTAGGTCAGTAGGTGGAAGAGGTCCGTTCCGAAGAAAGCAGAGGGCATCTTCTTTGTGATGATGAAGTCATCCTGTCTAGGCGCAATTCTTCCATCAATTCCGTCCCAGCCGCCCCCGTCCCTGAACCATTTTGGCAATGTTGGGACCTTCTCCCCGAAGACCCCGCAGTCCTTGCCATCTTCTCGGTAAGCGACTCTCGTGTAGAAGATCGGGACCTTGTACCTTCGTGCTTCTCCTATCAGTTTCTTTATGTTCTCGACCATGCTGTCCATGTTGCCGCCCAGCGGGTTTTCTGTTGAAGTGAACCCCTTCTGGACGTCCACGATTAGGACGACCGGACGTTCCCCGAAATTGGCTTTCCCACTAATTCCCGCCTTTTTGTACTTCTCCATGGCGTCGGCAATGTATAGAATCTTCTCGTCTCTCTTTGTGAACTCTAAATCTTCTAGCATTGGGCCAGGGTATACTGTCCCCATACTTATGATTTCCTGTTAGTTAACCTGTTCCCTAGACCGCTCCCTTTTCCCTCAACGAATCGACCTCCTCCTTCGAGTATCCGAGAAGGTTACTGAGAATCTCTTCCGTGTGTTCTCCGAGGCGTGGTGCCGGCCTTCTTGCGTAAGAGGAGTCTGAAATCTTGATCGGACACGCTACTTCCTTCAGCCTTCCCCATCCTGGCGCATCGATCTCCCAAATCATGTGGCATTCATCAAGCAGTGGACTCGCAAAGGCTTCGGAGAAGGTGAGCACCGGGGCTGAGGGTACCTTACCTCTCAACTTCTCCAGCCAATGGGCCGTGCCCTTGGTTCTAAAGATCTCTTTCAATAAGGGGATGAGGATATGCCGATTGCGCGTGCGTGCTTCGAAGTCCCTGAAGCGAGGGTCTTTGGCAAGTTCTCCCACTCCTAACTCGAGGCAGAGGCGATCCCAAAATTCTTCCTTTATGCACATCACCACTATCCACCCGTCCTTCGTCTGGAAGTTCTGGACCGGTACGAGGGTCGGGTGTGAGGAGTCCTCAGTCTTTTGTGGGATGAAGCCCTTGTTCAGGTGCCATGTCGCCAGATAGCTCATCATGGAGATTGCAACATCGTACAGACTGACGTCGGCATCGCAGCCCTTCCCCGTCTTGCTGACTCTGTACAGGCCAGTCATCACCGCCAGGGCCGCCGCAAATCCTGTCGCGAGGTCGATGACGGGGATACCCGCTCTCGTGGGTGGCGTACCGGGGTTTCCTGTAATGTCTTCAAGACCGCAGTACGCCTGGAGCATGTAATCGTACGAGGGCTCCACAGCTTTGGAGCCCGTAGTGCCGAAACCCGAAAGAGCGGAGCAAACGACCTTCGGATTTACCGACCTCAAAGATCCGTAGTTGAGTCCAAGCTTTGCAGGTTGATCGCCGCGAAGGTTGTTGAATACAACGTCGGAAACCTTGACAAGTCTGTGGAACACATCTCGAGCAGAAGGATTTCGGAGGTTGAGAGTAACGCTCTTCTTGTTGCGATTGAAGGACTGATAGAAGAGGCTGTCACTATGTTGCGTGTAGGGTCTGACTTCACGCGCCGAGTCTCCGCGCGTGGAAGGGTCTTCGATCTTGATGACCTCGGCACCCAGGTCTGCCAGGTGCATCGTAGCGTACGGGCCCGCGCCGTATTGGGATATCGCAACAATCCTTATCCCTTCGAGAGGGAGAGACAAACTGCCCATCAGCGGCTGACCTCGGAAAGGAGAAGAGTGGCTGGGAGACGACAAAAAAGAAAGCGTGACCGGCTCAGGGGTCCAGAGAAGAGGGCTTCATCCACGAATGAGCTGGACGAGGGAGCCGAAACCCTAATGCTGTCCGTGCTCGTCCTCAATTTCTAGTCCCCGAACCTTCACTCCATGCCTTTTGGCCGTCTGGATAAGTGTTCTTAGAAAGTTTCTTCGAAGTTCATCTTCCGACATCTTGTACGCAATAATGTTTAGCCAAAGCTCTACCCCGGTCTCCGGGTGGGGGTTTCGAATCTCAACTTGGACACTTTCACGCGAGCCAGTCGCGTTTGCCCGGATCATGCTCTTGGAATCTCCTTTTCCATATAGTTTTATGTGACCGATGAGCTTACCGTGAAGGCTGCTCGTTTCGAACAGAGATAGCGAGAGGTCTCTAAAGAAAAATTCAAGTCCAGCGTGGTTTTGAACCTTGGGAAAGATCAATCTGACACGAGCGCCTATGACAGCTGGTAAGTGCGACTCAAATACCACGATGTCGCTCCAGTCGTATAACTATAAATAACGTAAACGAGCTTAGAAACCCAGGAATTTTCGAGTTGGTAGTGGACCTTGTCCTAAACAACGCGAAGGTCGTGACTTCAGAAGGAATTTACGATGCGGGAATAGCGGTAGAGGATGGCAAGATCACCGCGATAGCAAAGGAGCCCAATCTCCCCAAGTCGGACAAGGTGATCGACGCAAAGGGCTTGCCAGTGATGCCCGGGGCCATAGACCCTCACGTCCACTTGGGACTGTACAATCCCTTCGGGGAAGACGTACCAGACTCTACTATGGTACAAGCCATCGGCGGACTGACCACTACAATGCACAGCATCCTTGACAAGCGCTCGCTCAAAGTGTCTGTTCCTGAACTAACAGAGATAGCAAACAAGAACGCCTACATCGACATGACCTTCTACGCCGCCATAATGTCGATGCAACACATCCTTGAACTCCCAGCCGCCTTCGAGCTCGGGGTAACATCCTTCAAGCACTTCACCAATCGTCCGGAGTATGAAATGCTGAACATCCTCCATCCCGACGACGGAGAGTTCTACCTCTCCTTCGCGAAGATTAAGGAGCTGGGGGGAGTGGCGATGGTGCACTGCGAGGACTTCGAGATCGCGAGGAAGCTGACCGAGAGAGTGAAGGCTTCCGGAGCGAAGGACCTTGCTGCGTGGAATGATTCACGCCCGGACTATTGCGAGCAGCTGAAAATCTGGGAGATGGCTGTAATGGCCAAGATCACGGGGTGCCCTCTTTACGTTGTTCACAACACCGTGGCGACGGCGAAGGAGGTCGTAGACTGGGCCGATGGAAACGGGGTCGAGATGTACATCGAGACAACTCCCGCATACCTTTTCTTCGTAAAGACAGACCAGAAGATCGGCGTCCTCGGCAAAGTCAATCCACCGATCAGGACAAGAGGGCATGTTGAAGGGCTGTGGCAGGGTATCAAGGACGGTTGGGTGGACTGCATAGGTACGGACCACTGTCCGGTAACTAGGAGCCGTAAGGTAGGTCAGGGCGACATCTGGAGTGCCATGCTCGGCTATCCCGGCTCAGAAACAATGCTCCCCTTCATGATTAGCGAAGGCTTCAACAAGAGGGGCGTCCCACTGGAGCGAATCGCTCACTTAACGGCCACCAACACCGCGGCCATTCACAGCATTCCGAACAAGGGCTCGATACGGGTGGGGAACGATGCCGATCTGGTGATAGTCGACCCAAAGAAGCGGGTGCGAATAGACAGCAAGACCCTGCACTACTCTCAAATCAGAGACTTCTCGCTCTTCGAAGGTGAAACCTTCACAGGCTTCCCAATCACGACTATCGTCCGTGGTGAGGTCGTAGCCGAGAACGGTGACATCGTGGGAAAACGTGGCTACGGGAAGGTCGTGAAAAGGGTGCCTCGAAAAGACCGGCCCAAACCAACACTGAAGCAGTTACTCGACTGAGGAGCGCCCCAATGTGCTTCTTCGACCAACTCTTCCCCATGAAGTGTCCTCACTGTGAGAGTCTGACCCCGCTATACCTCTACGAGGATCACCTGAAAAAACACGTGTCCAACGGTCTCGATGAAAGGGTCCTTCGTGAAGCTATCCAGTACACAATGGTTTTGATGAAGCGCTGGACTATTGGCTCCTATGAAATTCGTGGTTCCTGCATCTAATAACTTACGGACTGCGTTACATCGCTCAGAGGAGAGAAGATGGCGGGGTGACACCTGCTCGGACAGTTCACGTCTCCTCATCGCGGGGAATCTACTGTAGACTCATACTTCTCAACCGCCCTAACCATCGCCTTCATGTTAGCCAAAGGCGTGTGGGGATGGAAACCACAAGCGGGCGCCAAAATATCGACGCCGTCTTGAAGGGCTTTCAGAGAGCGAGCCCGAACGACGGCGGGAGTGGAATACCTCAGGAGCGTTGCATTGGGCAGGTTGCCGACCAGAGCCATCCTGTCGCCGATGATCCTCCGTGCGACCTTGACCTCCACCTCCGGACCGTGAAAGGAGAACGCCTCGAACCCTGTTTCGGGTAAGTATCGGAGGAAGGGATTTGTGTTTCCACAAATGTGAAGGATCGCCCTTACCCTCAGCTGTCTTCGAATTCTCTGATAAAGTGGGAGGACGTATCTAGCGAAATGCTCGGCTGCCACCAGATCTCCTGAAGCCACAGGGTCGGCAACAAGAACAAAATCACCGCCTTCGTCTAGAAGAGCATTCGCGTAATCTACGTTAAATCGCGCGATGGCGTCCAGGGCATTCTCCAGGGCTTGAGGTTGTGTGGAAAGGGTGTAGAGTGTCTTTTCGATACCAACTAAGAAACCCAACAACGTCATCGGTCCAACTATCATGGTAAAGATCGGAATCGAACTTCCGTATCTGCCATTAAGGAGCTTGGTGGCTCTCAGCAGCGTTGGGATACGCCCCCTCTCCTCAACCAGGTTAGGGATCTTGAGCTCATCGAATTCTGTGAACGCGGGGTTCATGATCGAGGGGGGAGTGTCCGCTCTCCCCATCCTGACCTCGCATCCGATTGCTTCGGCCTCGACACAGATGTCAAATGGGATTCTTAGACTCGGAATCCCCCCGAACTCATACGCTGCCGCAGACAGTCTGGCCATCATCTCAGGGTCGGAGTGGGCCTGAGGCCAGTAGGTATCTGCCAGACCCATCAGTTCCAGAGTGGCAGTTTGAAGGGGCGAGGAGCAGGTCTTTTCTCCGGTTCTCCTCCCTAAGATTGCCTCAACCCTTTCGACATCATTTCTCATGCGGCATTACCGATGTCACGCCCTGGCGACAAGTTGCAGCAGTTAGTCTGTTGTCTGGTTTCCCTACCTATTGACCGCTCCGGCGGAGAAGGTCCTCACCAGTTGCTTCTGGAAGAAGTACGCAATTATCAGAAACGGTGCAAGTGAAACCGTGCTAAGGGCCGCGGCCTGACCCTGACCTTCCGAAATTGCTCCCAGGGCATTGAACGCGGCCATCTGAAGCGGGATGGTCTGGGTCTGCATTCTGGTCAGCATAAGTGCCAGTGTGAATTCCGTCCAATCCAAAACGAAGACAAAGATGGCCGCGGCTACGACTCCGCCTGCCACCATGGGCAGGATAAGGCCGAAGGGAATTCTCCACCTTGGCACACCATCTATCATCGCAGCATCCTCAATCTCACGTGGCACAGCATCTATGAAGGGCTTTATCATCCAAATGACGTAGAAAACTGTTACAGCGCTGTAAGGCAAGACTAATCCCTGCAGCGTATCCACCATCCCGAGGGAAGAATAGAAGATGAGGAGTGGGATCGCGATGACGGCAGGAGGGGAAGCCCGCATGATAAGGGGCAGGACGAAGAGGGCGAACCTCCCGCCTCTGTACCTTGAAATCACGTACGCTGATGGGAATCCGATGAGAAGTGCCAGAAAAGTGCCGCCAAAGGCGATGACAAGACTGTTAGAGATGGCCTGTACTCCGCCCTGGCTGGCAAAAGCTACTGTATAGCTTGAGAGGGTGGGTGTTGCAGGGAGCCAGTGAGCAGGCAATGAGAACAGTTCAAAGTTGGTCTTGAAGGAGCTGGAGACAACCCAGAAGACCGGGAAAAGGGTTGCGACGACAACTATCACCAATGACGTATACACAAAAAATGGGTGCCTACTCCTTCTTACTGCAGCCATTGAGATTCCCAGCCCGAAATGCTGGCTTGAGCGCAGGTTATTTATCTATCAAGACTCGCCGGAATCCGGACTTCTTAGCATGCCCGATGCCGAGAGAGGGCAAAAGGCCCAAGAACATCAATCAAGCTTCGCTCGACTTTACCTTCCGACTGGTCCGAACAGTGAGACTCGCAGTAATTGCTTCTGCAAATAGTACGCTCCCACCAGGAATGGTAGGAGGGAGATGGTGCTGACAGCCGAAGCGTCGCCGTGGGCGCCAGAAAGGACGCCGAAAGCAGAAAGGGAGGTCATCACCACCGGGATCGTCTGTATCTCTATGCGGCCCAGGCTTAGCACGAAGACAAATTCGGTCCAATCCAGTAAGAAGACAAAGAAAGCAGCTATCAGCACACCACCTAGTACGGTGGGGAGTGTTACCCAGTACGGAACCTTCCATCGTGGGACTCCGTCCACCATAGCGGCCTCTTCAATCTCAGGGGGCATGGCGTCTATGAACGGTTTTACCAGCCAAATCACGTAGAAGACGGTGGTACTCCCATAGACGAGGACCATACCGCCCGCTGTATCGATTAGACCGAACGTGGAGTAGAAGACAAGCAATGGGATAGCGAGGACTGCAGAAGGCATGACGCGCAGGATAAGAGGAACGAGAAGAACCGAAAACCTAGTCCTGTGAACACGGAGTCTGGCGACTGCATAGGCAGCCGGAAAGCCGATGAGTAGCGCAAACACTGTGCTTACCAAGGCTATCGAGAGACTCTCCCAGATCGCCTTAAGGCCCGTAAATGTTGCGAAAGCCTCTTCATAGTTAGAGAGCGTTGGCCGCTGAGGCAGCCAGTAAAGCGGCTCTGGAAATTGGGTTAGTTCTTCCACGCCCTTGAACGAGAAAGACACCATCCAAAATAACGGGAAAATTGTGAGAATGAGCAGTGAAGTCGCCACGATGTAGGGCAAAGTCTTGCGAGTACGCACGCCCAATATCACCGCTGAAAATCTCCTGTCTTTGCGACGTATTGCCACAGCGTATTTATGTACGGCAGGGCAACTCCCCACTGTGGTGCTCAATCCTGAAGCTGCTGGTCGTCTCCGGCTTCTTCGGATGCGGTAAGACTACCTTCATAATAAATGCGGCCAAGAGGCTCGTTGGCGAATACGGGCTGAAGGTCGCAATCATAGTAAACGATGTAGGCGAGATAGGTATTGATGATAAGATCATTAATTCATACGGGCTGAAGGTCAAGGAGCTTTTCGGGGGTTGCGTCTGTTGCCAACTCGGGGAGGACATGATCAAAACGCTCCGGCTCGTGGATAGAAGGATCAGGCCAGATCTTACAGTCCTAGAACCCTCGGGGGCGGCCGATCCATCTCAGATCCTCTCAGTGGTCAGCCTTGCAAAGAATTTCGAGCTCGAGATGCTGCCGTTGATCATACTGGTAGACGCGACACAACTCATGCTCCTACTCTCAGAAATGCCCTTGACAATTCGCAAAGTTGCCTTCGGTGAAATCGTTCTCATCAACAAGGTCGACGCTGTCTCGCCCGAGGAGTTATCCGAAGTCAAAAAAGAGGTGGAGAAGATCAATCGAAGCGCAGCCATACGCCCAATATCAGCTAGGAGAGAGGAGGACATAAAATCCATAATAGAAATGCTGAAGATTAAGGACGGCAGACCCCAAACGAAAATAAGGAAGAAATAGGGGAGGCAAGAAGATCCAGTTGGAGAAGATCCGGTGAATGCATCTCTCTGGGGACCGCCTCCTCGATGACCTTGTCAAGCTCGGCGAGATAGGGGCCAGGGAGGGATCTGGAAGAACAAGACTCGTCCTGACACCCGAGGATTTCGAAGCGAGAAGATTTCTCATTACACGCATGAAAGAGGCACGAATGCAAGTCAGGGTTGACCAGGTTGGTAATATCATCGGAAGACGCGGAAACTCCACGAAAGACGATCTCCCAGTTCTTGCGTTTGGATCGCACATCGACACTGTACCCAGTGCCGGAACGCTCGATGGATGCTATGGCGTCTTAGCAGGTCTGGAAGTCATCCGAACTCTTAACGATGAGAGGGCCGAGACAAGGCACCCCCTTGAGCTGATTTCGTTCAGCAATGAAGAGGGAGTCAGGTTTCCGATGATGATCGGGAGTAAGGTGGCCTCAGGAATCATGGACTTGGAGACAGCCTACGAGCTAAGGGATAACGCCGGCATTACCTACCGACAGGCCCTGGAGGCGGGGGGTTTGCTGGAAGGGGCTCTGGTCGCGGCACGTCGAACGCCCGGCGAAATCGGAGCTTGGCTAGAACTGCACATAGAACAGGGTCCGATTCTAGAGTCGGAGCGCCTGAAGATCGGAGTTGTTGAGAGTATAGTTGGACTTGTTCACATGCTGGTGACGATTCAGGGGAGGGCCGGACACGCTGGAACGACTCCCATGAACGCGAGGCGCGATCCAATGTTGGCGGCTGCACAAATCATTCTAGAAGTGAACAAAATAGGTAGGGAGTTGAGCAAAAGTTCGGTCGGGACGGTTGGTCTTCTCAACGTGCAACCAGGTGCGATGAATGTCATTCCCGGTAAGGTCGAAGTCGGAATCGACCTTCGCGACACATCGGGAGAGCGCATAGATCAGGGGATGCAGAAAGTAAGATCTGCGATCGACGCGGTATGCAAGAAGCTCGGGCTGGAATACACCACACGAGAGAGAGCAAGACTTGCGCCTCAACCCATGTCCAGGAAAGTAATGGGCTCCATTGAGCACGCCGCAACGAGGTTGGGCGTAACCTACAGAGTCATGCCAAGCGGAGCTGGACACGATACCCAGAACATGGCTCGAATCTGTGAGACGGGAATGATCTTCGTTCCCAGCAAGGGTGGGGTCAGCCATGCGCCTGATGAGTGGACCGACCCGACAGACTTGGCTCTAGGCGCTAACGTGCTCCTGGAGACTTTGCTCGAGCTGGACAGGACGTAGCAATCCCTTGAGCACTGGTCGCTCTCCATCGGACAGTAGTGCACTCGAGGCCTTCTCGAGTAGAAGACAGGAAGAAATATAAACGAAGTGCGAACGAAAAGCAATGCTCGATCTTGTTAGATCTCGTAATAAGAGACGGCAGGATTGTAACGGAGTCGAACGTTTTTGACGGCTCCATCGGGATACAAAACGGAAAGATAACACAGATCTCCGCGACGATAGGAGAGAGCGCAAATCGGGTCGTAGATGCTGGGGGGAAACTCGTTCTCCCGGGACTCATCGATGGCCACACACACATGGAAATGCCCTTTATGGGGACGGTCTCAAGCGATGATTTCTATCAGGGCACTGTAGCGGCGGCCTGCGGTGGTGTAACCACCATTGTCGACTTTGCTGTTCAGCCCAGAGGGGAGACGATTCTTAACACCTACAAGACGTGGCGGCAAAAGGCTGACCCAAAGGTCTGTGTGGATTACGGACTGCATATGATTATTCGGGACTTCAACACTACTAATCTTGGCCAGATCGGACCGCTTATCGGAGAAGGTGTGACGAGTTTCAAGCTCTTCATGGCCTACAAGAAGGAATTGTATCTGGACGACGGAGCGATTTACAGCATCATGGAGGAGGCAGTAAGACACGGCGGTATAATAGGACTACACTGCGAGAATGCTGATCTGATAGAGTGCTTTGCGGCAAAACTCCTCAGTGAAGGCAAGGTGAAGGCGGAATACCACGCAAAGTCAAGACCTCCACTCGTGGAAGCCGAGTCGGTTCAGAGAGGAATTCGACTGGCCGAGATGTCCGGCTCTCCGATGTACGTGGTCCATATGTCAACGGGTCTAGCGCGCGACGAGATCAAGGAAGCCGCAGACAAAGGATTGCCGGTCTATTCGGAGACGTGTCCTCACTACCTGACCTTTACCGAGGAGGCGTACAGACAGCCGAACGGGAATAGATACATTATGTCTCCGCCGCTTAGAAGCGATGAGGATAGGGCAAAGCTCTGGCAAGGTTTGGCGAGCGGTTTCATCAAGACGGTCGCTAGCGACCATGTCTGCTTTAATTCCAAACAGAAGAATCAGTCTGACTTCACCAAGGTCCCGAATGGAGTGATAGGCACCGAGGTCATTCTCCCGATTCTCTACTCAGCTGGTGTTGCCAAAGGAATAATCCCACTTACACGTCTGGTTCAAGTTACCTCGTACAACCCTGCCAAGCTGTTCGGTCTTTACCCCAGGAAGGGCTCCATTGCTGTGGGTAGTGACGCGGATATTGTCTTGTTGGACCCTCATAAGAAGGTTAGGCTCTCTCTCGATAACTTGCACAGCAACATTGACTACTCCATATATGAAGATGTTTCTGTGACGGGTTACCCTATCATGACTATCTCAAGGGGGGAGATCATCCATGAAGACGGCAAGTTTATCGGTAGGAGGGGTAGAGGAGAGTTCGTGAAGGGGAAGCCATTTCAGACGAAGAGACCAGACCTGTAGACGGTTGATTACTCGGTAATGACGAAAGTCATCATAAAGGGTCTTACCAAGCAATTCGGAAAACTGACTGCTGTGCAGAACCTAGACCTAGATGTCAAGGACAAGGAATTTGTCAGTCTCCTGGGTCCTTCAGGATGTGGGAAAACAACGACGCTGAACTGTCTCTCGGGGCTCGAGACACCCACCACGGGCGACATCTTCTTTGACGACCAGCGGATCAATGACATACCTTCAAAAGACAGAGGGATAGGTCTCGTCTTTCAGAGCTACGCCATCTTCACGCACATGACCACGTTCGACAATCTCGCCTTTGGGCTGAAGATCAGGGGCACCCCACAACTGGAAATAAAGAGGGAGGTCGAACGAATGGCGGAATTTCTCGATATTAAGGAGGTGCTTCACGAGAAGGCTGGCAAGCTTTCTCTTACAAACATGCAAAAGACCGCCATCGGAAGAACCCTGATCATTCGGCCAAAGGTCCTCCTCCTTGATGAACCTCTGAGCAACCTTGATGCTGAATCAAGAAATGTAATGAGGACAGAATTGAAGAGACTTCAGAAGGAGGTTGAGCAGACAACGATATTCGTGACTCACGATCAGCTGGAGGCATTGACATTATCTGACAGAATTGCCGTCATGAGCGCCGGCAGACTGCAACAGTACGACACTCCTGAAACTGTCTACAATCATCCCGAGAACAAGTTTGTAGCAAACTTCATCGGTAGCCCGTCGATGAACTTCATCGACTGCAGCCTGAAGCTCAGCGATGAACGAGCGTATCTTGTAAATGAAAGATTTACTCTGGATCTAACGAGCGGTCGGGACAGGCTGACTGAATTCGCAAACAGCCCTGAACTAGTTTTAGGCATCCGGCCAGAGCACCTGAACGTGACTAGCCTTTCCGACCTCCCCACTCAGCCCAAGGGGTCACACATGAGTGGGAGTGTCTTTATGACGGAACCCCTCGGCTACGAGAACATCGTCTCCGTCCAGGTGGATGGCCTAATGCTGAAGGCCATCGTACCCGCCACATCCAGCTTTGAAGTCAACGAGAAGGTCTCGGTAACATTTGACGAAGATCATGCTCACGTATTCAGTAAGAATGGCGAGGAGCCTGCGATAATTTGACTGAGGTGACCCAACTTTGGCAAACATAAGACTCGTGAATATCACTAAGCGGTACGGCTCAAAGACGGTGCTCGATAACATTAGCCTAGAGGTGAGAGATAAGGAGTTCTTCGTCCTTGCTGGGCCGCCCGGTGCGGGCGCTACCACAATACTCAGGATCGTTGCAGGTCTGGAGGTCCCCGACTCAGGAGAGGTCTATATCGGGGAACAGTTGGTGAACGATCTCGAGCCAAAGGATAGGGACGTGGCGATGGTGTTTGAAAATCTCGCACTGTACCCAAATAAGACTGGTTTCAAAAACATAGCATTTCCACTTCGTCAGAAAAAAGTTCCGGAAAACGAAATCACTGAGCGGGTCAACGAAGTCGCTCGTCTATTGAAGATAGACCACATCCTCGACAGGTACCCAAGGACCTACAGTGGGGGAGAACTCCAAAGGTTGGCGCTGGCAAGAGCAATGGTAAGGAGGCCGAAGGTTTACCTGCTTGATCAACCTCTGGCCAACATCGACGCCCTTATCAGGGCAAACATGAGGTCGGAGCTCAAACGGCTGGTGAGGGAGATCGGTCAAACGATCATCTACACAACGCATGATCAGCTTGAGGCCTTTTCGATGGGTGAGAGAATCGCGATCCTAAATGGAGGGATGATAAGGCAAGTCGACGCCCCGTCCGCGATCTATGAGAGACCAAAGGACAAATTCGTTGCTTCCTTTATGGGCTCCCCTAGAATGAATTTTATCGAATGCAGGTGTGAAGTCAAGAATGGTCGGACGATACTCGCTCAGGAGTCCTTTAGCCTGGATGTCACTAATTCGCGGCCGCTCTCCACCAGTGACGGGGGACCATCTGACCTGACTCTCGGGATTCGTCCAGAAAATATCTCGATTCACCTCGATAATCGGAGTGACGAAAGCATGGAGGCAACCGTGTACGTCGTGGAGCCAATGGGTTCCAGGGCGCTCTTGTCTGCCCATCTAGGCAAGAACCTGGTAAAGGCATTGATCCATGGAGGGTCCGATCTGAAACCTGGCGGTAAAGTCTGGCTGGAGTTTGACAAGAACAAGCTACATCTCTTCGACAAGGAAACCCTTCAAGCACTCGCGACGCGACCCGTCTGAACTCTACAAATCATGAACTCGTCCCACTAGAGTGATTGTGAGCGAGGATTTTTTGGTTAAGACCATGCATGTCCCGAACGATATCGGCGGGAACGGGACGGTGGTGAGTTGGATGAAGAGGGAAGGCGCGCGGTTCCAGAAAGGGGAGCCCATGTTCGAGGTTGAAACCGCAAAGACGACAATTCGGGTTGATGCTCCCGAGGCAGGAACGCTCCTAAGGATAACAGCGATCGAAGGGACCGCCGTCTTCTCAGGTAGCGCGGTAGCCCTCTACGCGGCGGAGGGTGAACCAATACCCCCGGAACTTTCCGAACCAGCTTCTCCTGCAACGCTTGTCATCAGACTCCTCGACGAGAAAAATAGGCTGGTCACCGCTGCCAGCGTTAGTGTAGAAGGACAAGAATTGGAACGGGCACCCGATGGCGCGTTTAAGATTGGTGGGTTGGCTCCTACCTCGCACACTGTCTCGGTTAAGGCGCCTGGATTCTTGGAGAAGATACTCGTCATTAGGCTCGCGGAGGGGGGGACGGCGAATCACGAGCTCAACCTAATTTCGATTGAAGGGCTCCGTGGAAGTCTGAGGTAAGGGCTGGGAAGCCGACCCTAAGAGATATCGAGATTAGAGATCAATCATTCAGCGTCTACCTCTGATTGAACCCATGCTGAGTCCTTTTACCAGTTGTTTCTGGATAATGTATCCCAAGATTATCACTGGTATCACTGCCAAAGTGCTGAGTGCTGCCATAGGACCGAGGGCGGGTCCACCACCGAATTCGTACTTGAATAACTGGACAGGAATCGTGGTGGAATTGTATTGAGTTAAGATCAGGGCGATACCGAACTCAGTCCAACTCAAGATGAAGACAAAGAGCGCCGACGCAGCAAGGCCCCCCTTGACTAACGGCAGGATTATCCTAAAGGGAATGGACCATTTGGTGACCCCATCCAACGCCGCCGCCTCCTCAACTTCTTTGGGAACATCATCGATGAACCCCCTCACTATCCAGATAACAAACGCGACGTTGACGCCCAGGTATATCAGGACCAATCCTTCCACGGTGTCAACTAACGTGAGTGTCTGAAAGAAAACCAGCAGGGGTATCACTACGGCCACCGGGGGAAGCATGCGTGAGGTCAAGACGAAGAAGTAGGTCATTGCGCCGCCAGTCTTGTATCGAGATATGCTGTAGGCCCCCATGTAACCTATGGCGACCGCAGCCACCGTCGTGCCGATCGCTGCGAGGAGGCTGTTTCTGAACGCGTAGAATGAAGGAACGAGAACTCCCCCCACCACCGTTATGCTCGGAGCAGGCAAACCAAAAATTGCCGCGTAGCTGTCGAGCGACGGGTGTGCCGGTATCCACACCACCGGTCGGGCGAACCATTCGAAGGGGCTCTTCAGGGAACTAGTTACAAGCCAGAACAAGGGGAACAGTGCGAAGAGCGCCGCGACAAGCATCGTCGCGTAGTAGATCAACTTCTTACCCTTCAAATTTCTCACTCCGCCTTCGGTAGCAGCGGCTTCGATGCCCAGAGAGTCACGATGACAATGGCGATGAATATCACTATCGCACCGGCGGATGCCCACGCGACCCTCGCAAATTGAATCGCAAATTTATAGAGGAATATCGATATCGTCTCGGTCGTGGTCCCTGGGCCGCCCTGAGTCATGATAAATGGCACATCGAAGATCTTGAAAGCCTCAAGGCTCCTGATTATCAGAGCTATCGTTATGATGGGTCTTAGCATTGGCAACATTATCCTCAAAAAGATTTGCCTTTCGGAGGCGCCCATCACCCTAGCCGCCCGGATCGGGTCGGATGGTAATGCCGTCATGCCAGCGTACATCAGCAGGAACATGAATGGTGTCCACTGCCAGGCGTCGGCCAGGATGACGGCCGATAAAGCGCTCCACGGAACGTGCAACCAATCGACGGCCACCACCGTTCCAGAGACCCTGCTGAGCACATCGTTAATGGCCCCCTGAGTAGAGAAAATCGTCTGGAATGTGAAACCTGAGATTGCTGGTATCACCATCATAGGGACGAGGAAGATCGAGGCGAAGACCGCCTTGCCGCGAAAATCCCAGGAGAAGAAGGCGAGAGCAAGAACCAATCCGACAGCAAACTCCAAGGTGACCGCGCCGCCCACTATGAGGAGAGTGTTCACGATCGCCTGCTGGAACCTTTCCGTCGTCAGTATGGAAACGTAGTTCTGCGCTCCTATTATTGGGGAAGCATACCACGGTCCGGTTATCGGTGACCAGTCGGTCAAGCTCAAGTAGATGGCCAGGGCAAATGGGACGATGAGAACGAAGTTGAGGATCACTTGAAGGGGCATAACGAGCAACACGTTAAACCCGAACTTCCGCCTCAGCCAGCTTGTTCGACCTTTGTTAGCCAACTGGACACCGGGCTCTCGGCAACTTCCTCAAAATCGGGAAGAAAAGAAAGCGACTGTTCGCTCTCTTTTCATTCAGTGCTTCAACTGATTCCGTGAAGCGTTTTGAGTGCTGGCGGGAATGTCTTCATTACGTACTGCCATCGCTGATATTGTGCATCTCGCCCGAGCCGGTCCATGACGCCATCCGTGCCCTGCTGCATCTTCCTGACCGTTGTATCTATGTCTTGGACATCCGTGAAGTACGCATTCATCTGGGTCCCCCACAGGTCCTGGAGCTCGTGCAGTCCGGCGAGCTGCCAGGTGCCGCACAAGGCTTGGAACTGGACATCGAAGGCTTCCGACGCTCCTCGGCGTCCGGGTTCTATACCAGGATTGGGTGGCCACACGGCAAAGAAGGTCCCTATCATCCTTTCGTCTACTCCGTGGCACGTCCTGAAGTAGTCCGAGATGGCGCCAGGATTCGCGAGTTCTTGGGTGCTGATCTCAGGGTCTGTCAGCCACTGACCAAACAGGTACGGCACGTCGGGGACTGCCGATGTGAGTTTCCCGTACTTCTCGACGATGTAGGATGTCTGGTCGTACAGCACGGTTACTCGGATCAGCTTGTTGTCCACCTTGTAACCCGGGGTCAAGTATACGCCAAATCCCTGTCCCCCTACGGGACCGCTTGCAGAGAACTGTGCGACTGAAGCCCACGAGATGGTCTGGAAGACCTGCTTGTTTGCATAGTTTGGATACATCGTCGGCCAGGATGATGTGAAAGCGTCTCTCGCCTGGTACGCCACCAGGGCTTTCATGTCCTGCAGCGCCTTCCTGGTTATCTGGTTGTCAAGGGTTACGTTCTTGTTGCTATCGAAGAGAAGGCCTCCGAGTTCGAGGAAGCGAATTCTGAATTCTATGTTGCTGAACCACGTATCCCTGAAGAAGTACGCTCCCCGGAGAGTTGAGGTCGTCCCATCTGGGAGAGTCTGTTCCGTACCTTTGTAGCCGTCGAAGAACCTGGCCATATCCAGGACCTGATCCCACGTGTCGGGTCCATTCACCGGTAGCTGATAGCCGAATTGAGTCTCGAAGGCGCTTTGCAACTTGGGATTGGTGACCAAGTCCCTCCGATTGTAGTAGCTGAACCAGTCCCCGCAACCCGGGAATCCCCAGTACTTCCCATCGGAGGTGTAGTATCCTTGGGCAAACACAGGGACCACTTGGCAGTTACCAGTTCTAATATCCGGCTGGTATTTCGTCTCGAAGTCAGTGAGATCTAGGGCAACGCCTGCGTTTATGAAGTCGACTAGGAAGTCAATCCTCTGCCCCAGGAAGTCCCATGTTCCAGCCTTCGTCGTGGCCTCCGAGATAGCTTTGTCGTATAACTGCAAGTCATTGAGCAGATCGATCTCCACAGGTATCCCCGTTAGGTCTTCCCATTTCGTCAGCATATTGATAGAGGTCTGTATTGTCTTCCCTGTGTAGGGGTCTGTCCGCACGTCTCCCGCTTTCGGAGTCATGTTGCCCGCGCGGAAGGCGGCTTCGAGAAACCTGATCTTTGCACCGGCGGGAATCTTGCCTGCGGCCTTAAGTGCCTTCACGGCGTTCACGGCTCGCTCCGCAGGAGTGGCACCCAAGCCAGCCGCAGAAGTCGTGGCTTGGGTCGCTGTGGTTGTAACGGTTGTGGTGCTCGACTTGCCCGGTGATACTGACGTCCCCGCAAGGTATCCACCAGCCCCGGCTACTATTGCAACTCCAATGGCAGCTCCGGCGGCTGTTGCTTTGGCAATGGCTTGGCGACGAGTAATCTTGCGATTGAAGAATTGTAGGTTTTCTATGTCGATATCTTCAGAATCGACCAACGGAATATCGAACGGTTGCCCCTTATATGAACCTTTACGTAACCTGGTTACGTCACGGTAAGATGCAGATTAGTTCAAGGCATAGCAGGACTCGTTGGCTTGAACTATCTCGCGCGAGTGCCCGAGAGTGGGTGGGGCCGAGCGAAGGCTTAGGTAGCTACTTACGTTCTTTTCGGAACGGACGACGTCGTCTGTAGTCCTCCGCCATCTCAGACATCGTAACCCAACGAATTCCCTCATGACCGTTGATGTACTCTATCATTCTCTCGTGAACAAGTAACACCTGAGGGCGGCCGCTCACGTCGGGATGAATCGTGAAAGGAAAGATCGCGTAGTCGTACTCACGGTACACCCAGTCGAACTGGTCGCGCCACATCTGCTCGATGTCGCGAGGGCTGACCCAGCCGTGACTATTGGGCGCCTTTTTGATGAACATCATGGGGGGAAGATCGTCCATGTACCAGTTCCCCGGGAGCTCGACGATGTCTATCTCTCGCCCTCGTTGGAGTGGTTTCATCCAGTATGAGGCGGGCTTTGAGTAGTTGATCTTCGTCCACTTCTCGCCAACACGAGCGTAGTATGGTAGAAAGTCATGGTGTCCTTCACTATGGTCGTACTTGAAGCCATACTTCAAGAGTATCTCCGGCGTAGCCGATGACATCTCCCACCAGGGGGCCACGTATCCCTGAGGTGGTTTTCCCGCAACTTCTTTGATGAGAGACACACACTTGGCCATGACGTCCTCCTCCTGCTTTCGCGTTAGCGCGATGGGGTTTTCGTGCGAGTATCCATGAGCTCCTATTTCGTGCCCCGCTTCCGCGACCGCCTTGCACTCCTTCGGGAACGTCTCGATCGAGTGACCTGGAATGAACCAGGACGTCCTGATCTTGTATTTTTCGTACAATTTTAACAACCTGGGAGTGCCCACCTCGCCTGCAAACAAACCGCGCTGAATATCGCTCGGAGAGTCCTCCCCGCCGTATGAACCGAGCCAACCAGCCACAGCATCTATGTCCACACCGTACCCGCAAAGAATCTCTTTCATCGGGGTCAACTATTGACGGTTGAGTTATTTAGGTTTGTTCCGATAATTCTCCTGGCGTTGGTACCTGGAAAAACCCGGGTTCCTTCGCTACGCAGGTCGTCAAATCCATCGAGCAAAACCATCTGCCAGACGCAGGAATCCACTTCTCTTTGAAGATTTAAAAAGTGCACACGACGGTAGACCAAAGAGCCCCCAGTTTGAGGTTTGGCCTCGTTTTCTGCAACCAGAGCTTGACCTCTGACCACATGCCCGCTGTCTTCGCGGAAACACTCGAACAAACACTGTTGGCTGAGAAGTTTGGCTACGAGAGCGTCCTAGTTTGCGAGCATCACCTGCTCCCTGATGCTGGTTACTTTCCGCAGCCTTTGATTGCGGTGGCCGGATTAGCCTCCGCAACAAAGAAGATCAGAGTGGGTACAGGAATAATGTTACTTCCGCTTTACCATCCCCTGCACGTTGCGGAGATGGCGGCCACCATCGACATCATGTCGAAGGGTCGTTTGATATTGGGTGTAGGACAAGGATACAGGCCAGAGGAGTTCAATGGTTTCGGCGTTTCACTCCACAACCGCGGAGAGCTGCTCGAAGAAAACGTGAAGATGATAAGGGATCTCTGGACGAAAGACAAGGTGGCGATTCATGGAAAGTTCCACGACATCCCGGGGATAACCCTGAGCCCAAAACCGGTGCAGAAGCCCTCGCCACCCATATGGGTCGCTGCGAAGAGCGAGGCTGCCGTGCGAAGGGCAGCGCGAATCTGCGACGCCTACTTTATGGACCCGGTGACGCCTCGGCTAGTACTCAAACAGAGAAGGCTCGCGTTCAAGGATGAGTTGAAGAAACTCGGGAGGGATCAAGCTCGCCGTGAGGTTCCCTTGTTCAGGGAAGCTTATGTTGCCAGGACAGACGAACAGGCCTGGAAAGATGCTCTGGAACCGGTTCTACACATCTACAAAGAGTACTACCTCTGGGGGCACATGCAGGACGAGGAGGGCAACCCGGTTGACCCGAAGAACGTCAGCTACGAGCAGTTCTTGGAGCTATTGAGGAAGCGGTTCATCATAGGAGGTGTCGATACCTGCATCTCACAGATAGAAAGATACAAGAAGGATGTCGAGACGGACCATGTGATCTTCAGGATTCACTTTCCCGGGCTGAGTCACGGGAAAGCCCTATCTGCCATAAGATTATTCGCAGAGAAGGTCTTGCCCCACTTCGAGTAGCATGGCGTCGCAGCGCCCACACAGGACTCACTGAAGGCCAATTTGGTCAGCCCCGGCATCTGTTTTGGTATGCCTGGTGTGACAGTTTTCCCGTTCGGATGGGCCTGTCAACGGAATCTCGAGAAACCCTTGTCTCCAACAATCGCCGAGTGCTCACGGGTTACCATTGACGGGGGTCGATAGTCTCCACGCGAATCTCCCTACTCGTTCTTCGGAATCTCAGGGCATCCCCGATTCGCAGCGCAACCATGACGGTGGCCGTAGCCGTCGTCGTCAGTCTTGTCTTCTCGACGACTGCACTGGCGATTGGTGTAAGCCGAAGTACCAGCCTGGGCGCGGCTCGCTTTGGGGCAGATCTGATGGTCTTGCCCACGGCTACCCCGGGGGCATACACGAACTTGAAAGTCGCCTCGCCTATCTTTGTGGTTCCGCCTTCAAATCAGTACCTTAATGGGAGCGCGCAGCTGGAGATACGGAGGATTAGCGGTGTCGATGCCGTCTCCGCGCAACTATACGTGACCACGCTGAACGCGTCAGAGGGCTTTACTTCACCGTTGCGACTCGTCGCATTTGATCCTCAGACGGACTTCACGATTCAGCCGTGGCTCTCACCAAGCGCGAACACGAACCTGGACAGAGACACCGCGCTGGCTGGTTCAGCAACCGGGCTTAAACCCGGGGACCGGGTCAGCTGGAGCGGAGTAGCTCTGAAGGTGGTCGGAGTATTGGAACCGACCAACAGCAGCGCTGACAATACGGTCTTCTTTCCCATAAAGACGGCCTACGAAGTGGCACAGAACCGCTCGACGCAGACTCAGTTCACCAGCGGCGAGGTGTCGGGGCTAATGATTAAGCTGGCACGAGGCGCAACACTCCAGGATATAGACCCGCGACTGAGGGCCTCGCTCCCGCCGTACACGACTGTACAACCAGCAGAGCTCGCTCATCAGACGAAGGTCGAAACCGCCGGCATCGCGACGTACGAGCTCTTAGTCTCAGGAGTTATGGGGGGGTCCGTGATAATCTTAATCTCATTGCTCTTTTCGATGACAGTGAACGAAAGGAGGCGCCACCTGGGACTGTTGCGCTCCCTCGGCGCCACCAAGGGGTTTGTCTTTCGATCTGTCTTCATGGAAGCGGCACTGGTGGCTCTCTTAGGAGGTGTGCTTGGCCTCGCACTCGGGGAGGTGGTCCTCATCCTGGCTGGGAACTACGTAGAAGGCGCCTTCGGCATAACCCTATTGCCGCTTTCGCTCCTCGAAGTGAATATCCTGGGTGTGATCTCGGTCCTTACAGGAGTTGGAATGGGTGCTGCGGGGGCAGCCTATCCTGTCCTGCTGGCCGCAAGGCTTGATCCGTACGAAGCAATCAGGAAGGGCGAGTAGACGCTAAGCTTTCGCACCTCACGAGGCACCCTCGTTCTTTCGTGCGGGATATGAGAAGGTCATTCATTCTTTCTTAGGGCGCATCTGAGCGCTGGGCGTTGAGTGCACGAGCTTCCTAGAGCATTTAATAGGCAGCCTGAAGAAAGTGAACGTCCTTATGACCCTAAAGAGGGGGCCCCTCACCGCGGGTCTTCTGGTCGGGGCCGCCGGTGTTGTGTTAATGACAGCCTTCTCGACGGCGGACCCATTTGTACTGCAGGCCCAGCTAGGAATCGGAGGATTGACAGTCTTGATCGGATTGTACTTCGTACTTGTGGTATCGTGGCGGAAGCCACCCGTGAACCTGCAGGCCCCCCCCGGGATAAGGACACTCATACGTAGGGAGGCTAGTGGAAGGTTCTTGAGAACTTTTGCAACCGGAGCTGCAATAGCCCTCGTTGTTGGCGCGCTGTTCGCGACAAATCTCCTGACGAGCGGCGCCGCCTACAGCGTAAATCAGGTAAGGAACAGGCTCGGGGCGGACCTGGTAGTGCTTCCGCAGGGTAGCAGCCTCTCCCCACAGCCATTCTACACTCTCGTCTACACCCCGCAATCAACGCACATCAACCGTAGTCTTGTGAGCGTTCTCTCCGATGTGGCTGGGGTCAAGGAGGTTTCTCCGCAGCTTTATCTCACGGAATTCAGTCCCGGCGGGTGCGGCGCTCTAGACAAGGTCTACTTGATTGCGGCCGACCCTCAGAGCAATTTCATGCTCAAGAGCTGGCTTCCCGCGAACGTAACCCAGCCTCTTACCGGGACCGGGGCGGTGGTTGGGTTCAATGTTCCCGCCTTCTACCTTCTACAGGACCAGGGAAAGTTCTATGGGATCCAGCTCGCGGTGCAGGCTAGGTTACCAGCGACAGGGACATTCATCGACCATGTGATTTTCATCTCTTTCAGCACGGCGGACGCCATGTTGGCATGGCAGACCACGAACACGACGGCCAGCGCTACCCAGTCCGCGGGGAAGGGTTACAACTACTGGCTACCACCCCTCTCCTTCCAGCCGGGTCAGGCGAGCGCCTTCTTTGTGAAGCTTGAAGACGGGACGAGTGCTACCGCGGCCGCAACAAGGGTGCAGTCCTCCATTGGCAATGTTCATGCCTTCACGCTCGACTCCGTTGTAAAGTCGGCTAGCATTAGGTACTCAGGTCTTCTCTCCACCTTTTCGATTTCGGGGAACCTCGTTTGGCTCGGCGCGTTATTCTTGGTCAGCGCCGTGACCTACTTGGGGGTAAACGAGAGGAAGGGAGAGATAGGTTTGATGAGAGCTGTGGGAGCCCCTCGCCGGTTCGTAGCGAGGCTGATCATTGCTCAAACGATTGCTCTAACCACGATATCGGGGCTCCTAGGTGTCGTAGTGGCCTGGGTCGTCTTCAACTGGTTCTCGACCTCGATAGTCATGACAGTGGGCCTGCCTTTCTCCGTCCCACCTCCTCTACAACTCGCAGAGCTTCTGGCTCTCTCCACTGCACTCTCCGCGCTTACGGGAACTCTCGCCTCGCTGTGGCCGGCGAGAGTCGCGACCCGCACGGAACCATACGAGGCTGCTAGGCTCATCGCGAGGTAGTTGTGTGACTGTGATTTGGGATCCGGGAAACCCCTTCGCGTGCGTGCGTTTTCAGCTGAACGTTTGGTGGCCGGCCCTACCAGCCTATGGCGTAAGCGGTATTTCCATAAATCATCTTGGGGGATGCGCCTCCTACAATAATCCCTCTCTCCGAATCGCGCATTACGGCTGAAACTCTCCCGTTCTCCCAATCTCCAGTCTCCTCAACAATGTGACCTTTCGATCGCAGCTCTTCCGTCACCCGAGAGGGGATCCTTCCTTCAACGATGATTTTGCCAGGCTCTGCGGTCCGAGGATAAAATGAACTCGGGAAGTGTAGTGTGTGGAAAGAAGGGGCGTCGATTGCTTGCTGGAGGTTCATCCCAAATTCGGCGTAATTGAGAAAGAATTGGAGTGACCACTGATCTTGCATGTCGCCACCAGGAGTGCCGAAAACCATGAAAGGTTTCCCATTCCTAAAGGCGAGGGATGGCGTTAGTGTCGTCCTGGGCCTTTTTCCAGGGGCAAGGGCGTTGTTTCTTCTTGCATCCAGAAAGAACATCTGGCCTCGCGTACTGAGAGCGAATCCCAAGCCTTCTATGATCGGGGAGGAGTTTATCCAACCCCCACTTTGTGTCGCTGATACCATATTCCCTTCCCTATCCACCGCGTCCAGGTGAGTGGTGTCGCCCTGTCGAGTCTTTCCGGCCACGTTTGAGGCGGCCTCAGGGACGAGTCCGGCTTCAACCGACAGACGAGCGTGATTCATGTCGATTTCCTGCCCTCTCTTTCTGGCATACTCCTTGGAGAGGAGCTTCTCGAGAGGTACCCTGTCAAAATCAGGATCGCCGTAGTATTTCTCCCTGTCAGCGAATGCCATCTTTGCTGCCTCTACAAACAGGTGAATGTAGTCGGAGGAGTTGTGCCCAAGACTGGGCAGATCAAAGCCCTCTAGAATGCCTATCTGTTGTAAGAAGACTGGTCCCTGTGTCCATGGACCGCACTTGTAGATTTCGAAGTCTCTATACCCGCAAGATACTGGCCCTTCTATCCTTGTTTTGTACCTTGCGAAGTCTTCGTAGGTCAAGAGACCCCTATGTGGATGTCCGGTAGCATCCATTATCTCATTCTTGCTGATAAACTCCTCAATCTTTCTTGCTATTTTCCCCTCGTAGAACTCCCTTCTCACCGCGTCAAGTCTCCCGCCTCGATCTGTATGAGAGCTGGTCCTCTCTGCTCCTACTAGTGATCTTAGGGTTTGTGCTAGCTCCTGTTGTCTTAAGACATACCCCTCCTCCGGGAGTTGCGAATTAGGGAGGAAAATCCTGGCAGTGGTGGGCCATTCTCTAACGAACCTCCCTGCATTTGCAGCGATCAGGTCTCTGAGGGCGAGCTGCAAAGGATATCCATCCTCTGCCAACTCTATTGCAGGTTGTGCAACCTGAGCAAAACTCATCGTGCCGAACCTAGTGAGCACTTCGACCCATGATCCAACGACTGACGGGACGACAGCAGGAAGGAATCCATCCCCCGGAATCATCTCTATTCCTCGCGATTTGAACCAATCAATTTTGGCCTGAAGGCCAGCTGGACCCTGGCCACTCACCGCAACGACTCTTTCCTCCTTCGCCACATAGATTAGCATTGGGACCTCTCCACCGATGCTATTCATGTGGGCCTCGAGGACGGCTAAAGAGAGTCCGATCGCCGCTGCGCTGTCTATGGCGTTGCCACCGCGTTCCAAGATCCGCATCCCGGCAACTGCAGCGAGATAATGACCAGCTGCTACTACGGCCTTCGTCCCCATGATCAGGGGACGAGTGGTAAAGATGCTCATCTTCCCCTTGCGTTAAGGGTAGAGACCAAATTTATGCATATTTGACTCTTGCAAAAACCATGAAGCGGGCAATATCTAAATACCTTACACGACTCGACCGGCCAAACGCAATGAAGATTGGCCTTGTCCAAGCGTCCGCGGCTTCCAAGAAGGAGAAGAACGTTGAGAGGGCTGTTCACCTTATCGGCGAAGCCGCCAAGAAAGGAGCCGGGATCGTTTGCCTTCAAGAACTTTTCTCGACGCGGTATTTCTGTGTCTTTCAGGAGCCCAAGTACTTCGATCTTGCGGAGTCGGTCCCTGGACCAACGATTAATACGTTAGCCGAGGTCGCCAGAGAGAATTCTGTGGCTGTCATCGCGCCGATCTTCGAGGCCGATACAGAAGTTCCAGGAACGTTCTACAACAGTGCCGCAGTAATCGATAGAAAGGGGAGAATACTCGGCAAGTATAGGAAGACGCACATCCCGCAACTGGTAGGATATCAGGAAAAGTTCTACTTCAAGCCCGGTAACATGGGATACCCCGTCTTCGAAATTCCCGGCCTCAAATTCGGGCTAGTCATCTGTTATGACAGGCATTTCGAAGAAGGTCCGAGGATTCAGGCACTCAAGGGAGCCCAGATTGTCTTCGTTCCCACCTGCACCGGAACCTACCCTGAGCTGTGGGAGTTAGAGTTAAGGGCTCACGCGTCATTTAACACGATTTTCGTCGCCGGACTTAATCGATGCGGAGTTGAGTTCCCAGAGCAGCCCGCGAGATATTTCGGGAAGAGCCTTGTAGTCGACCCGAAGGGAGAGATAATAGCTCGAGCGGGAGAAGAGGAAGCCGTGCTCGTTGCTGACCTGAACCTTGAAGAAGTCAATGACAGGAGGAAAAGCGCTCCTTTCTTAAGGGACAGACGACCGGACCTTTATGGCGAACTGACCAGGTCGATGTAGAAGCCCCGATCTATTTCTTTTTCTTCTTTTTCTTCTTCTCTTCCTCTTCCGCAGCTCTAAACGCTTTTGTCCCAACGACTTCGAGTCTCGGCATACCTGTGAGCATGGCCATTATGATCAGCGCCTCAGCCAATTCTTCAGTCTTCGCGCCCGCCTTTATCGCAGCCCTTGCGTGAGCTATCGCTCCCTCGGTGTTGTTGGTGATTGAATCCAACACCACGTACAGAATCTCCTTGAACTTCAAGGGCAAGGCTCCGCCTTGCGGAGTGTCCTTCATCACAGAGCTTCGCATGGCAAAATATGATTCGAGTGTATCTGGCTTGTACCTTGAAAGAATATCTGCAAAGTCAGGAACCCAGCCCAGATTCTTCTCAAAATAGCGAACTATTTCCGCCGATTTCATACTCGTCCCGCAGGGAGGGAGAGCTGTCATTCTTTAATAAAGCTGAGGTGGAGAATGCGGAGGTCTGCAGTCCCGAAGAAGGCTGCAATGCCCCGGTTCACCATATAGACTGGTCTTTGCAAAGAACCCAGCTTTCGACAAGCAATTCATCAAACGTGGGCTTTATCCTTACGCGCCTTCGAAGCGAGTTTCGGGCTGGTGAATACTGCTGAGCGTTCACTGAAGTTTTGCGGTTCAAATAGGTGGTGCGTGCATGCGTCGACTGGCGGAGCACTTGTTCAAGAGTTCCGATGCGAAAAAAGTGAAAGCCGCAGGAGTTCGCTGTAGAGCCGTTATTTCTGAGGGGCCCACAGTCGAACATATTGTCCGGGAGGCACAAGATCAGCGAGTCGACTTGATAGTTATCGGCACCATGGGTTCAGGCGCTATTGAGCGCACCCTCCTTGGAAGCGTATCGCCGGGCGTAGTCGCGCAAGCCCCCTGCCCCGTCACCATGGTTAGGTGGTAGTCGCTCCGACTTGTCTGGCCAACGAGTCTTGACTCATTCAGCAGCGTGGATAACGTTGAGTTTGGCTGCGATAGTTGGATTCTTTACACTCTTTGCGATTCTCACCGTGTCACCACTACTCACGCCAATAATCGACGAACTCTCGTTGACATTCGCTGAAGGGGGCCTCCTCTTCTCTGTTCTCGTTGCGATGATCGTGGTTGGGGCATTGATTGGCGGATATGCAGGCGACAGACTCGGAATAAGGAAAGCCCTGGGGTCAGGTGCGGTGTTAGTCGGGGTCGGCGCCCCGCTGAGGGGCCTTGCAACTGGGTACCTTAGCCTGCTTCTCTTTATGGCTCTCGTGGGGCTGGGCTATGGCTTCCTGCTCCCCAACCTTCCCAAGTTGGCCGAAGGCTGGTTTCCTCCAAAGCAGCTAGGCGTAGTAACGGGCGTCTACATGGCCAGTCTGTACGCTGGTGCGGCCTTCGCCATTTCAGTAACGCTTCCGATCTACTCAATTCTTGCAAGCTCCTGGCGAAATACTCTACTGTTCTCCGGCTCCATCAGCGCGTTGGTCGCTGCGGCTTGGTGGCTCGGCGCCCGCGATCCGCCTTCGGCGAACGTGCTCAACGGCACAAAGGGTGATCATGGGGAGGGTGACAGGGTTTGGGCGAAGGGTCAGGTATGGCTGGTTGCTCTCCTTCTCACGAGCATGAACGTCTTCTTCTACACGCTCGGGGGATGGCTGCCAACTATCTTCGTGGAGCGCGGGAGCTCAGCTTATGTTGGGAGCCTGATGGCTTCGATGGCTTATTTTCTGGCCGTCCCAGCAACGCTGATCATTCCTTTTCTTTCAGGCGTCGTGGGCCGCCGTAAACCCTTTCTGTGGATCCTAGCACTCGCCGCCGCTGTAGCCTCCTACGGGCTCTTGGTCGCACCAGTGGGGTTCGGATGGTTCTTGTCCGCTGTCCTCGGCTTTGCAACCTCGGGAATCATGGTGATCTGCTACATCCTTCCTGTGGAGTTATTCCCGCCGTCGGCCTTGGGTAGGGCATCTGGAATAATCGTCTCAATCGGGTTTCTGGGAGGGATCGTTGGCCCATTCATAGCGGGGCTCCTCCGCGATGAGACGCGGAGTTTTGCTGGGGTGATAATCCTTCTCGTCATTTCAGCAGTCTTCGCGGCGGCGATCGCCACGCCCATTCGGGAAACTGGAGGAGTGGGAAGGGATAGGGTCGAGGGAGCGAGCACACGGGTGAGGTTTTAGAATCGCACCTTGACTCCGGCGATCTCTTCCAGGACTGTTACGATTGCGACGTGATCTTTTTCGCTCAGACCTTTCGCCTTCGCGAGCTGGTAGAGCTGTTCGACGGCGCTCGTCAGGAAGAGAGGGACACCGTGAGCCCTTCCGAGTGCGGTTATGAGCGATAGGTCCTTTGCTGCGATCCTAACAGAGAATCCAGGCTCAAAGTTGCCTTTGGCTATCTGATGCGGAATCTTATACTCGACAGCGTAGCTCCTGCCGGTCCCTGTAGAGATGACTTCGTGCAGGATCTTCGGATCGATGCCTGCCTTTACGCCGAGCACGAATCCTTCGCAGGCCGCCGCCGTATTTGCCAGGGAGCAGAGATTATTGACGAGTTTTGCAATGCAGCCCGCTCCCGACGGACCTACGTGGAGAACATTTTTCGCAATCGCTCTGAAGATCGGTGTACACACTTCGAAAATCTGTTTGTCTCCGCCGACCATAATTGTCAGGGTGGCCGCTCTCGCGCCGTGCGGTCCACCGCTGACAGGAGCATCGAGAACCGATACGCCTTTCTCCTTCGCCTCCTCAGATATCCTGTAAATTGTTTCTGGCAGGATCGTGTCGGTCGTTATCAGTATCGAGTGGTCTCTCACTCCATCCAAGACGCCCTTCTCCCCGAGAATCACCTCCTCAAGACTTTCTGGCGAAGGAAGAGATGTCATGATGACATTGCAATTTGATGCTACCTCTTTCGGGTCAGAACAAACGCGCGCGCCCTTCGAGGCAACCGCAGCCATTGAGTCTCTGTCGATGTCGTACACCGCCAGGGTGAAACCCGCGTTCAGGAGATTGGCAGCCATGGGCCCGCCCATCTTGCCTAATCCGATGAAACCGATCTTGAAGTCCAATTCTTCGTTAAGAAGAAATATGTCTCTTTCTTAAGCATGCTTCCCAAAAGTTCGATGACATCTCCTCGCGAGGGGCTGCCCCTCTTGCATTCTTTGTGGGAGACTGTCGTCGCTTTTCTGCTCGGTCAAGGTTGGGAAAGTTTATACAACATCATTGAGTCTCCGGAATCGTGTTAGTTCCGAAGTCGGATGAGGTATTGGATCTAACTGTCAGGCATACGTACGGGACGTGGCGGTATCAGCGTGGATGGAAGCCTCTTCACATTGTCGATGCTGAGGGCTGTTATTTCCTTGATGCCGCTGGGAAGAAGTACCTTGATTTTTCGTCTCAGCTCATGTGCTCAAACCTGGGGCACAAGAACAAGGCGGTAATCGATGCGATATGTAAACAGGCAAAGGAGTTGCCCTACATCTCTCCTGGATTCGCGACCACGGTACGAGCGGAATTAAGCAAGTCACTTCTGAAATTACTGCCGGAGGGCCTGGAGAAATTCTTCTTCACCACTTCGGGTACTGAGGCCAACGAAGCTGCAATCAAGATCGCGAGGTTATTCACCGGGAAGCACAAGATAATCTCGAGGTACCGTTCGTATCATGGTTCCACAGCGGGCTCGATCGCCGCGACTGGTGACCTCCGCAGGTGGACCGCAGAACCTGTGGGCAAGATGGATGGAGTGATCTTTGCACCTGACGCTGACACGTATCGTTCTCCCTTCGGCTCAGATCATCCTAACCCGGGGATAGCAAGCGCTGAATACATCGACTACATGATAAAGAACGAAGGCAATGTTGCCGCCATAATGCTAGAGCCGGTCGTTGGAACTAACGGGGTCTTGGTTCCCCCAAAAGAATACCTTCCTATGGTGAGGGAGATTGCTGACAAGAACGACGTTCTACTCATTGCCGACGAAGTAATGTCTGGGTGGGGCAGAACGGGCGAATGGTTCGCTGTCAATCACTGGAAGATCAAGCCCGACATCCTCACAACTGCTAAGGGCATAACCGGAGCATACGCGCCTCTAGGGCTTACAGCGACAACGAGAGAGATCGCCGATTACTTTGAGGACCACTACTTTGCGCACGGACACACGTATGAAGCGCATCCGCTCACGTTGGCGCCTGCCGTAGCCGCAATAAAGGAGTACTTGCGGCTGGACCTGATCACAGAAGCAAAAAAGAAAGGTGCTTACATGGGGAAGAGACTGAGCGAGTTGAAAGAAAAACACGAATCTGTGGGAGACGTCAGAGGGATAGGACTCTTCTGGGCTGTCGAATTAGTAAAGAATAGGAAGACAAAAGAACCTTTCACCAATCCCAAAGACAAGCTGTCTGGCAAGGCGTCTGTTCTTGACAGGATGGCGTCTGAGATGATGTCTAGGGGCGTATACATCCTGAATTGGTTGAGTCATTTTGTAATCGCGCCTCCATTGATAATAAGTCGAAACGAGATTGATCAGGGCATTGATGCTCTGGACGAGTCGCTGAACATTTCTGACAAAGAAATAGAATAGAACCCGAGTCCGGTCGGAGTGCTTTACTCAGGGATTGGGATTCTGTCGATGCCAGATGAGCGTGTTTATTGCGCATCGAAGAGATACCCACTTGTGTCGACAACGAAAGTTCCCAAGATTTAATACGGCGGGGTGGAATGAGAGCCACTGCCGATTCCTCTGAATTATCTGCGGTCAATTGCTGAAACGATTCATGGTGAAGGGTTGGGCGAGCGCTGGCAACTTGTCCGAAATGACGTACTCCGAAACTAGATCGGCGGTGATGGGGGCGAGGAGGATTCCATTTCTGAAGTGCCCCGTCGCCATTACCAAGCCCTCGACGTTGGTGCCACCTAAGATTGGCGCGCCGTCCGGGCTACCTGGCCTTGTTCCCGCCCACGCCTCTCCCAGTGGAAGAGTGTCGATGTCCGGGATGACAGCTAGAGCAACGGTGAGAAGCTTGGAGATGGCGCCAGCCGTGACCTTTGTGTCGAACCCTCTCTCCTCCACAGTCGCTCCTATCAGTAGCCTTCCATCCCTTCTCTGGACTAAGAAGGTGTCGGCGTAATGAATCACGTGAGAGAGCAATCTCCTTCCCTCAGGGACCTTCACGGAAATCACCTGTCCCTTGACAGGTCTGACGGGAGGACGTATTCTTTCTTCTAACCCGGGGATGCCTGCCGACCAAGCTCCGGCCGCGATGATCACCTTGTGAGCTCGGATCGTGCTCCCGCCTGCGCTTACTCCGATTACCCTGCCGCCCTGAATCACGATTTTAGCTACCGAGGTTTTCTCCCGAAAGTCGCCAACGACAAGAAATGCCTTCTTAAGAGCGAGCGCCAGTTTCCGGTTGTCTACCCGGTGGACGAGTGGATTGAAGAGGGCGGACTTTACGCCGTACGACATGTTAGGCTCGAGAGACCGCAATTCCTTCCCGCTGACCCACTTCGCTCCAACTCTCGATTTTCGCAGTAGTGCGTACTGCCTTCTTAACTGGTCTTCCTCACGAGCTTCGAATGCGGGGAGCAGCGTCCCCTCCCTGCCGTAATCGATCTCAATTCCCGATTCTGATTCCACCTCTTTGGCGAAAGTCGGCCATAATCTGTGACTCTCGACGCACAACTTTGTGAAGGCGGGACCTCTTGGGTCATCACCTACCCTTGGAAAAAGAATGCCGAGAGCCGCCCAGGTCGCTCCGTGGCCAGCCTCACCTTTCTCAAGAATCAGTACCCTCAGTCCCCTTTTTGCGAGTTTCCATCCGATGGAGAGGCCGCATATTCCCCCACCAACGATTGCGACATCGTGAATCATTTCAATTTCAGTCCAGTGGATTTTTTGGGCGCGACGGGCGATATGGCTCTTTGAGCAACTGGCGGGGCCTGTGATTAATGAACCCTACTTCAGACTTCGGCGCGGCACCGTATCTTCCCCATCTCTCGTTAACTCGTGCACACAATTTATCCGGCGAAGTCTCCCTCTATGCTCTTGATGTCAAAGCGTACACCCAGCTTTGAGCCCTGGCATATCTTCACAGCGTGTAGGTGCCCGTCCCTTGCCAATGGCTACCCTCCTTCAAACCCCGCCACCTTCTCTCTAGTGGACGGAAGTGTAACCTCTGTGCGCCTCTTTTTGGAATCCTTGGATCTAGCTACTCGTCCTCCGAATACACAGTGCTTGCCTCTCACTCAACAACTCTTCGGGAGCGTGTGTTCCCGCTATCAACGCATCCCTCTCGCTGTAGTCAGTGCACCATTGAAAAAAAGCCTGTCTACCGGTGCGTGAAGATTTTTCGGAACTTCAACGATAGGCACGATTTGATACCTGAACGGTGGGGGCAACTCTCCCCTTAAACGATTCGAATGGATTCCCCCGTCGGTGTCAAATCATCCTCATGAGCAGGAGGTTCCCGCTTCGTCGAACTCCTTGCGTACCTGCCTCTCCTGCCCGTTTCAGGGAGAACGAACGCAAGCGCAACAATAAGCAATGCGCTGATGACAATGGCGACAAGCGTCGTGTAGAAGCTGCCTGACAAGTCTCTCAGCAATCCCGCCAGCCACGAACCAAACCCAATGCCAAGCCAACCCACGGAAAGGACAATGCCACTGGCAGAACCTAGATGTGAATAATCAACCAAGTCAGCGGGGAGCAGGAACCCCATCGCGAAAGGACCCGCTACCGCGCCACCCAGGACAGGGAGGATTATCCATGCGGCCGAAGGCGGAGCAATGATGAGTGAGGTGACTGCAAGAGCAGACGTTCCGGCGAACGCCCAGATAAAAGGCCGCCTAAGGCCCAGCCGACCGGAGAGGGTGGGAACGACAAACACCGTGAACATATTCGCGATCGAGAAGATCGATACCATCAAGCCCGCCTCCTGCCCAGAAGCGCCTCGCTCTGCCAAGAGCGTGGGAAACCACCCCACTTCTATCGAGAAGATTGAGGTGTTCATGAAGAGAGACGCCGCCACTACCCAGAGGGGAAAATTGCGTGCCACGGATCCCGGCAGTCCAAGAGACCCCTTCACCATGTCTTTACTCCCTCTTGGCTCCCTGACGACGATCAACCACACGGCCGAAAAGCTCAATGCAACCAACCCCCATGACCTCAGTGCTCCCTGCCAGCCACCAGTTGCTTCGGCAAGATACGTGGTCACTCCCGACGCGAGTGAGGCTCCGAGAGGAAAACCCATTACGTAGATTCCCGATGCGAGACCAACTGTCGACTTGGGGAACCAACCGTTTATTGCCTTGGGCAGGTTTGGTAGAGCTAGTCCGAGGCCTACAGCAAAGAGACCAGTGAAAAGGAGGAACGTAAGAAAGTCAACAGTGGTGCCTCGGAGCAGTCCGCCTAATCCGAGCAACACCCCACCCGCTCCTGCGACCCTTCTGATGCCGATTGAGTCCGCAAGAACGCCGCCGATCAGTGAGAACACCGATGTAATGACAGCGGGCAAGGTGAAGATGAGGCCTATTTCTGCGAAAGACGTGTGAAGTCCTTGGCGAATTGAATTGAGGACAGGTCCTGGGCTGAACAGCGTAAGATTCATTGACAAGGCGACGAGGGTAGCTGACGTTAGAACTGCCCAGCTGTACCTTTCTGAACGTTGCTCTCCCACCGGATGCAAGACCTTCCCTGCGGGTTGGTAACTTCCAGTAAAATACCCACTGTTTCAGTGTCGAGAGGGCGTACTCGAACAACACGTTCATTCTCGCGTCACCGCGGTACATTAGGCCTCAATCCTAATAGAGCCGATCAGAAAATCCTTATCACGAGAACGAAAAGATATCTGGCCGGATGCCCAAGACTAGCTGGAGCTCGCGCAAGACTCTCATCCTTGGCAGGAGCGACATCGAAGGCCTCCTAACAGTCGCTGAATACAACAACGCCGTCGAGAGAGCGTTCCGCGCGCACGGATTACACAAGTACAAGATGGATCCGAAGATGCACATCGTCATTCCAAAGTACCATGGTGAGTGGGAAGCGATGCCCTCCTACTGCGAAGAACCTGAGACCTCCGCGTGTAAGTGGGTGGCGATACGAGAAGAAAACCGAGAAAAATTTGGGCTCCCCAACGTTTTCTCGACTCTCGTCTACACCGACCCAAGGACTGGATTCCCCCTTGCAATCTGCGATGGAACCTACCACACACTCATGCGCACCGGTGCCGCAGGCGGTGTTTCGGCCAAGTACCTGGCGAGGAAAGGATCCGAAAATCTGGGACTCGTGGGAGGAGGGTTTGTAGCAACAGGGCTCCTTGCCTCCATCCAAGATCTCTTTGGACTTAGGAAGGTCAGAGTTTGGAGTCGCTCTCCCGATACTTCCAAGAGATTCGTAAGAGAGAACAGCCGAAAGTACGATCTCGACATTCGAGCCGTGGCGGAAGCAAAAGAAGCGACGAAAGGCATGGACATAATCGGAACATCTACACCTGCTACCTCTCCAGTAGTAAGGAATGCGTGGGTCGACGAGGGCACTCACATCGCAGCGATGGGCGCCGACATGACAGGAAAACAGGAACTAGAAATCACAATTCTCAAACGGGCGAAGATCTATGTCGATGACTTGGCTCAATGCATCCGAGATGGCGAAATCAATGTTCCTTTGGCCCAAAAGCAGATCAAGCTCGGAGACATAGCTGGAACCCTCGGAGAAGTCATCGTGGGAAAGAAGATCGGAAGAACTTCGGACCGAGACCTAACTGTATTCGACTCCACGGGAATTGCCCTACAGGACTCGGTGGTCGTCTTTGAGGAATACAAACGAGCCGTCAAGAAAGGCGTTGGGATAGAAAAGAGAATGGTGGTCTGACCAAAAAGACTCACTCACGAGAAGCTCGTCCTTCTTTCGCCGTCCTCCTTCAACTTGGAAATCAAGACGTCGGTCACCTTCTTTGACCCAGCTTCTCCCCCGAGCTCTTGTGGCAGTTGTAAGCGCTTTGGTTTACTCAACAGAGAACCAATCGATTTCTCGATTGCGATCGCAGCCCGTCTGAGAGCAGAGTCTCCGTGAACGGCGCCGATATATTCAAGCATTAGACCTCCCGACCTAATTTGACCGATTGGATCGGCTATCCCCTTTCCCGCAATATCGGGTGCACATCCGTGTGTAGGCTCAAAGTAGGCATGCTTTGTCTCGTAGTTGATGTTCGTGCCGGGAGTCATGCCTAAACCGCCAGCGACCTGGCCAGCGAGGTCACTCAGCAAATCAGCGAGGAGGTTTTCCGAGACGATTACGTCAAACTTTTCTGGGTTCCTGACTAGGTGGGCGCACAACGCGTCCGCGTAATAGTGTTGAAAGCCAATCTGGGGGTAACGGTGAGAGAGCTTCTCAAAAGCCCTAAGGTACATACCATGTGTCTGTGGGAAAATGTTGGCCTTGGTCGCGAGGACCACACTGGGTTCAAGACCTGGGCGTCTAACCTTGCTCTTGGCGTATCTAAACGTGAACTCCGCTATTCGCTCGGCACCGCGGGTCGAGAAAACTCCCGTGGTTGTAGCGAGGTCAGGAGTTAATCGACTCTCCAAACCTCGGTAGAAACCCTCCGAGTTTTCCCTAATCACTGTCATGTCTATGTTTGGTCGCAATGCCGGGGGACAAATACCCGGGTAAGACCTAGCTGGCCTCAAGTTAGCGTAAAGGTCGAAGCCGAACCTCAGCTTGTCGTTGATGGTTCTGACACTTTCTCCCACCGGTCCCTTAAGACACGCGTCGCTCGAAGCGAATGCCTCAACGCTCTTCTCAGGGAGCGCGTCTCCAAACTGCTGCAAGGACGCGTCTCCTGCTGGAACGTGAAGGTAATCGAGTCTGAAGTGAAATTTCTCGGCTACAGCATCGAGGACGCGAAGGGCTTCATGGACGACCTCTGGCCCAATCCCATCGCCATCCATGACGACGACGGAATAGCTCTTCTTGGTCATCGTCACTATCCTCAGGTTACTGTCCTGTCCACAAGGACCGAACATGAAGCTTCTGTCGATGAATGTCGAACAGGAGTGCGTCAGTCCTTCCTGAGCTCAAGTAATTATCTCCCGTTTGGAACGGTGCGTCTCAACTATGGTTCGTGTCCGCAATCGTGTGCGAGCCGGACGACTGAGCTCGGCCGTATTAACGGTATCTTTTCAGAGAGCAGAATCTGCCGGAGACTCTTCCCACGAACTGAAAGCGACCAGTCCGGCTCTTGTCCAGCCGAGACGGAATTATCGTTTCGCCCTAACAGGCTAGGAAGTCTCGGGTGATGAGCTTCGCAGCCCCCCTCAAACGTGAGCTGCTTACGCCGGAGTCAGTTTCATCATGATGAAAGCGATGATGCCCAGCGCGAATGTGCTGGATGACCGGAGGGGAAGCGGGCTGCCCGTCGCGTCAACCAAGACGGCAACCCTGTGGGCGATGATGCGAAGAATAAGATATGCGACCCCAATCACTGGCGACGGCTCTCTCCTTCCGGGGATTATCCGGTCCCGGGGGAAGAGGGAATCTCAGGAGCCCTCGAAAGCCGCCCTTACCTGTTCAGGGTTCCTACCGTCGCTGATCAAGAGAGCCAGCTTTATGCGTGCCTTTAACCCGGGCAACCCACTCGCGAATATCACACCGAGCCTCTTCAGGTGAGTCTCGCTCCCCTCGAACCCGTACACATTTTCCAGCAGCTCCCCACTGACGCATCGGGAGGTCATTACCACTGGTATGCCGCTCGCGATGGCACTCTGGATCGCCGGAATCGTCGCGGGGACCAGGTGTCCTCCGCCCCATGCTTCAACCACAACCCCCTTGGCTCCCAGCTTGATGGCAGCCTCCAAGAGTGTCCCGTCCATCCCCATGCAGTACCTTATCAGGTCCACCCTCGCCCGCAACTTCGCGGGCCTGATGTGTTCTCTCTGAACGTTCTCAACATACTTGACGACCCTGTCCCCCCTGACGACCCCGATGGGACCAACACCAGGCGATTGAAAGCTCGAAATGCTCACCGTGTTCGTCTTCGCCACGTATCGTGCGTGATGCAACTCACCGTTCATGCACACGATGCAACCCACCCCTCTGAGGAGGCTTGAAGAGGCTGCGACGATCGAATTGTACAGATTCATCTGCGCGTCCGAACTCGGCAGCGAGGGATTACGCATAGCCCCCGTGACCACAACTGGAGCGTCGAGCTTTAGCAACAGGTCCAGACAGTAAGAGGCTTCCTCGATTATGTTGGTTCCCATCGTTATCACCACCCCACCGTAATCACGGGAGGAGAGAGCGTCTTCTATCCTCCCCGACAGATCCAGCATTTCTTGGAACCCAAGATAGTGTCCCGGAACCTTGCTGAACTCTTTGGCGTCCACGACCGCGACCTTTTCAATCCCGGGAAGGGTCGCCACCAATTCTTGCCCGCTGAGGGTTGGGACGACGGTGCCGCCCTCCTCCTTCTTGACGCTCGAGATTGTCCCGCCCGTCGAGAGGAGGAGCACTCCCTTCTTCATTCCTCTTCAATTCGGCTGAATGGTATTTCTCCGTTGCTATTGATACGTCGGCGCAACTGTCGTGGAGGCAGCAACCCCTGAAACTCAATCCGTCAGCCGCGGAAGCGGACTGTGCTCATCATACCTCCCTCGCGAACTGCTCTCCCTGCAATCTTAGGGTAGGAGTCCGCTGAAAACAGCATATAATGGCTCTCTGGTAGTTGGTGGCGAATGCAACATTGTCCGACCCCGACTCGCGAATGAGCTCTGCGAGGGTCTTGATCCTGGGCGCCGGATTCGCAGGGCTTGCGACCGCGATTCGACTAGGGAAAGAGAGGGTGAAGGCGCAAGTGACTCTCGTCAGTCGAAGAAATTATCATCTCTTCACGCCGTTACTTTATCAGGCGGCGACCGGCCTGGTGGATCCTGACCACATTGCTCAGATGGTCAGGCCCGCGGCACGCAAGTATGGTTTCACCTTATTCGAGGGTGAAGTTTCGAACGTTGACATCGGCGCGAAAACCGTGCAGACGAGCTTCGGTGATCTGGCGTACGACTACCTCGTGCTGGCCATAGGTTCCGAGTCCAACGACTTCGGCATCAGGGGCGTTTCTGAACACGCGATTTCTTTAAAGACGCTTCCCGACGCCGAGAGGATACACAGCAAGATTATCGATTCACTTGAACGCGCCTTGGTAACTAGCGACCAAGCGAAAAGGAAGAGGCTTCTGGCATTCGTAATAATCGGAGGAGGCGCCACGGGCGTCGAATTGGCGGGGTCGGTGAGGGACTTTGTGAAGTTTCTGCTGAAGGACTACCCCGGCCTCGCAGAAGACCAATTTTCAGTTGTTCTCATCGAGCTCATGCAAAATCTTCTCCCTGGACTCTCAAGATACCTTTCTGAGCAGACGTATCGAACACTCAGTAAACGGGGAATACAGGTTAGGCTCAACTCTAGAGTCATGGAGGCTACTGATGGAGGAGTTCTTCTGAGCGGCGGAGAGCTCATAGAAACCGGGAACGTCTTCTGGACTGCGGGTACAAAATCACCAAAACTGGTCGATAACCTGGATCTCGAAAAAGAGCGGGGACGCATAAAGGTAGACCAATTCCTTAGAGTCAGAGAACATCCGGAGATCTTCGCCATAGGGGATCTCGCCAGCATCTCCGATTTGAAGACTGGGGAGAAAGTGCCGTGGACGGCCCAGTCTGCTGTCCAAGAGGGGGACTGGGTTGGAATCGCGCTGTCTCGAGTGCTCTCGGGAAGGAAAATCGAGCCATTCGTCTACCAAGACAAGGGATACATGCTTTCTTTGGGAAGGCAGGTGGGGGTTGCTGAGTTTCGTCACTTCAAGACATCTGGCTTCTTCGGGTGGTTGCTGTGGAGGATAATTCACATCGCCCTGATCACCACAACTCGAAGCCGTCTCGGAGTCATCTTTGACTGGACTTTCGCTTATTTCTACAAACGGAACGCAGCACACACAGAACACTAACTTTGTTAGTCGAGCGCGCGTACCTGCGTCTCATTGCAGATGCCAAAAAGAGGCTCGCCTTGGACAATCGTCGCGTGCTCTCGCTCTCTCCAATTGATTTCGCCTTTGGTCTGTAGTCCAATCACTTGGCCTCCGGCATCGGCGCGTCGAGGAACTCCCCTACCATCGAAAAGCGGTGTTCTGCCGGTGCCGTGGACCTCATAATACATGTTGAGACCATTCACGGAAGCGTAGCCTCCCTTACCTTCCTTGTTCCTCGAGTTCATGTGTTTGATTGTGCTTCTTGTCATGATGGTTAGCACGATTACCAGAGTATTCGATAAATCATTTTCGTTTCAGCTCTTGCGATTCAGGACGTCAGAGACATAATCTTGGAAGGGCTTGTCAAACATCCCCACTGAGGACCGATGGACCTCCCCAAACATGGGATGCTTCGCAAGGATCTCCAAAAAAGCAGACCATTGACTCCACGTTTCCTTGTCTATCCAGTTTTTCCTGAAAAGCAGGTGGATTCTTTCCATCAACCCGTAAAGTAACAGGAAGTAGTTGCGAATGACCATGTCTTCGGGCGATGCAGACGCCGTTCCTGAGCGAGGAGCTGTTGTCCTGGCAAGTTCAACGGTGATCTTGCTCAATTCGGGTTTGTCAACGAGCATTCTTATCGTATCGGTATAATCATCCAATGCCTTCTGGTACGCTGCTTCTCTAATGGCTTTGTCCTGGCTACGGAATGACAGAATGAAAACCACGAGGGTAAGGGTCAAAACGGCCGTCGATATGATGCTGCTCAGTGCGACAGGGTCAGTTATGTCCAATCGGGGTGTTCCTTTGGAGCGCCCAAGTGACTCAACATATAGAATTTTCCTGACTTCGTGTCCCCCCTTCATAGTGAGAGACTAGACCGACCACCCTGAAACAATGTCGAAGTTCGAGAAAGCGTGGTGCCAAGGTCAGGCGTCACGGAGTGGAGGTCACACCCTCAGTCTTTCTCCCTCTCGGGCATGGCGGCTCTCTCCCATGAGAGAGTCAGCCCACTGGCAAGGAGAGCCAGAACCCCGAGACTTGCGAATGCGAACGGCAACCCGAACGTGTCCGAGAGATAGCCGCTGGCCAAGCCAAGAACCGAACCGCCGACGGTCTGAGCCGCGAAGATGGTGCCGAACGAGCGACCCCTCGTGGTCGCATCGAGTCCGAGATAGCGGGAGAGTTCCGTGTAGGTCAAGGGATAAGTCGCCGAGATGGCGAAACCGTTTACGAGGAGTGCCGTGATGACAAGAAGGAGGCTGGCGGAGAGGAAGGTAAACGCAAATATGCTGGCCGCTGTCGCGAAGTAGACAACAGACAGCAAGAGGATGGGCCGCAGAGCGCGTGACCATCTGCCCGTCGAGATGGCGCCGAAGAACGCGCTCGCAATCCATGCAGAGACCACCACATTCGCGCGAAACACGTCGAGGTGGTTCTGCTCCTTCAGGAGGATGTTCATGAAGTTCAGGATTACACTGTAGGATCCACCAGAAATGAACGTCGTCGCAACGAAGAAGAATGGAATTCCGAACCGTCCCTGGTGAGCCCTGGCAGGGTGGTCGGTGCCTTTGTTCCTTCCCGTATGGCGGCCATTCCAATGAGACGTTCCGAAGATAAAGAAGGTGACCGCGACGTCCACAACTCCGACGAGGGCAAAGGCGAGGAAGGTCGCCTTCCATCCCAAGAGAAGGTAGAGAGGCGCCGAAGATACGAAGACTAGCAGGATCCCGAGGTTCCCGAACGCGCTCTGGAACCCCATCGCATGTCCCAGCCGTGCCCCACGGTACTCCTTCGAGACGGCCGAAACACCGACAGGATGGAAGAAGCTCGACCCGACGCGGAGGAGAAGGGCTGAACCAAGCAGGGTCAGGAAATCCGTCGCGAGCACAAAAGAAGCGATCGCCGCCGAAATGATCGCGATCCCTAGTGCGAGTACCTTCTTCGGATCCCTCCCCTCGCTGTAGCGTCCGACAACCGGTTGGAAGATAACGCTCACAAGATAACCCAATCCTACCAGTATCCCCACCTGGAGGACGGAGAGACCGAAGAGCGATATCACGACCGGAAATAGGCTTGAAAGGAGGTAGACCGAACCGTCGTTCACGGCGTGGTTCATCGAAACGACGTACAGAATCCTGTTAGAAGCCCGCTCGACGGGGGATGGCGATTGAGTCTCCATCTCTTTTGGACTGCTCGCGCACGGTTGCCGAGTAGACTACCTCTAAAGCTGTCGACTAGTGAAGTCGTGTACCGCCTTCTGCTGCGGTGCAGGGAGATAGCCGGCTCCCGCCCCTGCGAGCCGTGTCCAGAAGCACCTCCTGAGGCGGAGGAAGGAAGACTTCTTCGGGGCCACTCGGATGCCACATGGCTAATTAGTGGCAAGGATAATTTGACCGACTACATCGGTGGACGGGGTTCGGCAGCGGTTCGCTTGAAGCTGTGAGCACTTTCATTTCGTACCATGCACTGAACACGCGTGCGAGACCCTCCGCCAGCTCGATTCGGCAATCGAGGCATACGGGCTTCTTTAACCAACCTCCTACCTCCCTTCCGCATTTGGCACAAAAGCCGCGGACCAAGCACCGTAGAATTTGGATTAGAGATTTAACTCCCTAGGTCGGCCTGGTTCGCTGAATGGCTCTTGACAAGGGTCCTGGTAACACCGTGGCTCAACTGGGAGCTCGTCCAGTAGAGCCTGGACCTGCGGGGATGCCCCCCTACACTGGCAGACTTCTCGCTTGGAGCTTCGCAATCGGCGTAATCCCGCCCATCGTCCTCATAGCCGCCCTCTCGACGAAGAGCCTCTTCCTGCTGGACTACGTACACGTGATTACTGGAGGGACGTGGACAGGCTTCGACGTCTTCATGGGCGTGGTGATGTCGAGGATCATGAGGTCGCTGGAGATACGGCAGAGAGTCGAGGTGGCCAAGAGGCTCACCCCCACGACCTTCTTCATTCTCCCCTCCCTCGCTGCGGTGGCGATAACTTCTGGCATCTACTTGGCGCAGTCGTTGGGAAAGTTCGACCTGAGTTCGCCCTGGATAATCGCTGCCGGGATAGTCGTGCTGATTCTCGCCGCCCAGGGTTTCGGCGTCTTCATGCCGAACGGAGTAAGGATCTTCATTGAGCTGGCAAAGCTGAAGCCGGACACGAGCAAGATAGCGAGACTGAACATGCGGAACATCCGCCTAGCGGGAAGCCAGGCGGTCTTCCAGGTAATCATCATTCTTATCATGGCTCATCTGGCAATATATTGATCGGTGGCCTGGATTGAACGTGAGCGCGCTACTTGCCGTCGTGGTGTTCGCGGGGGCACTCTTGGCGATATTCGGAGCCCTCTACTGGGAGGCATTACGAAGCCACAACCGCGGAGAGATGGGCATGGATGGAATAAGGATACTCCGCTGGGCTCTTCTGGGGTACATAGCCCTCTATGCCCTTCTGGCCGTAACTGCCTTCCTCACGTAGATGCGGGCTGCGGAGCTAGGATGGAAATCACGAGGGTAAAAGGGGAGGGCTGTCTGTGCGAATGGTCGAATTGGGAGATATCAACGGGCTTTCGGAGCCCGACTTCTGCGGTTGCGCCTGACTGACCGAGTATGTCAGTGTGGGAAGAGGCTCCTTCTGCGAGTTTCGGCCGGAGTTCGGTTCTTACTAGTTCTAGTTGGCTTCTCTTCTGCTTTTCTGAATTGCTGACAACCGCAAAGGTATGAATAGAGGCAAGTTCCTGATCCGAGATATCTAGGGAAGTGCTGTTGCCTAGTGTGGCCGCACTTGCATAACTGCAGGAGTTTGTAGCGGAATTTGTATACCATCAAGATTCACCTTTTCTTGGAACCCCTCTACGAGTTACGAGCGGAGTCAATAGACTTTTCATTGCAAACACGCTGAGCGTAGAAAGAAGTTTCGTCCGTCGGATAACCCAAACCTTTGATTCAACGATCTCAACTCTGACCCGGAGATGTCGAGGGTCATAAAGTCGTACCGGGTACGGTCGCGGCGTGCAAAGGCGACGACTTATCTACTTCGGATGCTAAAGGGACCGTTTGCCTTCAATTGAACTCGGCCGCGGAAGAATCGGCTATACAGTAGTCAAAGGCGCGAGTAGGCGCTACACCTACTTCCGGTTCAGGCCCGACTTGACCCTAGAAGTTGTCCTCCCGAGGGGGAGGTCGGTCGATGTGGAGGATGCAATCAAGAAGAAGAGCGAGTGGATAATAGAACAGTACGACCGTCTCTCCAGCGGAGAACCCGTTCTCGCCGATGACTCAGTGATGTTTGACGGGCACCGCCTGAGACTGGACTTTCAGAAGACGGCGGGAGAGGAAGGACTGTTCCTCGCCGCTGGGGGGCGGGTTGTTGTGAAGGCGGCCGAGAGACACAGGATCAGGGAGCTGGTCAGGCGGTGGTTCCTGAAGGAGTCGTCAAGGTACGTCATCAGGGCACTCCCGGGGATAGCACGGAAGGCGGAAGTGAAGTATCACCGGGCCGACGTGCGGGAGATAAGGAACTGGGGATATTGCACGGGGGACGGCAGACTGTCCTTCAGCTGGCAAATCATCGCACTTTCCGAAAGGCTCCGCGAGTACATCCTCTGTCACGAACTGGTTCATCTGACGGAGCCTAACCATTCGGTCGCGTTCAAGAGGAAACTAGGCTCTTTGCTGCCCGATTTCAGGGAGCGTGAGAAGGAGCTTGGGCGCGTGGTTCCGGCGAGGTCCATCAGGGAACCCTAAACAAGCTAGCCTGACGTTCTCTGTTTGGAAAGTTTCTTGGAGCGAATCGCGACCAAAAGCGGATGGGCTGTTGTTCAGGTGAAACACAGCTAGGAGGAGCAGTCCTTGACACCCTTCAGGTTATCGGAAGAGAAGGTGGCGCGATTGGAGATTCTCTAGGCAACCCGAGACTCTCGAGTGTCAGAGAGGTCAATACGGGTGGGAGGCGCGACTATGAGGCCGGCCCCGGGTTCCTTCAGCCCGCCGTACTCCTTCAGAACGATTCTCGACGAGGCCTGCCTAGCCGCAGTAATCTTGAAGGACGGCAGGGCACAGGAGGTTCCGGGCCTCTCCGTCAAAGAGGAGTTCATCTTTCCCCGACCCGGTGGGAAAGGTCGAGGGTTACCACACCCTCCACTCTGAACGCGCCACCCTTCCGCATAACATCGGGAAGGGGGTCAGGGTGCTGTGACACATAATTCACGACATGGCCTACTCCGTTTGATTTGACTCCGTATCACGATACTCTCCATCCTCCACGGCATGGGAGGCAAGAGTCACAGAAAGAGGAAATGGAGGGACCTGAACGACGGCTATCGAGGAGAGTACGACTCCTTCTTGAGACGCGTGAAGGACGCCGTGTGGAGCGTGGACGACTCCAGGCTGATGAGGAAGAGGAGCAGCAAGAGAGGCGCGCCCATCCATCACGACGTCAGGGCGCTCGTCGCGCTTCTCCTCTTCAAGGTCTACTTCGGCGGCTCGTACAGGTGGATGGAATCCTACCTGAAAGGCGAACCATCGGTCCTCAAGCTGCTCGAGCTTGAGGAGGCGCCGAGCTACGAGACGATAAGGAGGTGCATGTACAGGGTCGACCTCGACTACCTCTACGACCTCAACGAGAAGGTCACGCGCGCACCCCAAAAAAGCGTAATCTCTCGGTAGACAGCACGGGGTTCAGCGAGCACAGGTTCGATGAGAGATGGCTGAAGGCTCTCAGGCGGAGGAGGGGGTACCTGAAGGCTCACATCGCCTGCTACGACGACTGCCTGGTACCGTCGGTCAGGACGACGGGACCACACGCCAGCGACACGACGAGGCTGATACCCCTCGTCAGGAGGGTGAGAAGAGGAACAGACGCACCAGCCATCATCAGGGCCGATGGAGCGTACACGTCCAGGACGAACGCTCAGTTCATCCACGATAGGGGTGCGATACCGTACCTCAGGCCGAGAAAGGATGCGATAGGCGGGTCCAGAGGATACCCTGCGTGGAGGACGATGATGCTCCGCTACAACTCGGAGAGGGGCGCGTGGCTGAAGGAGTATCACAAGAGATGGATAGTCGAGAGCGTCTTCTCAGCCGTCAAGAGGAGGCTCGACCCGTGCCTGTTCAGCGTCCGGAGAGACCTGCAGAGGAGGGAGCTCGTAATGAAGTTCCTCGTCCACAATCTCATCCTGATCGCGAGAAGAGAGAGGAGGTGAATTATGTGTCACAGCACTGGCTCGATAAAAACCTAAAAGGAACGAGTGAGGAGTCGAGACTGACGATGAGGTGAACGCCGTCCCAGTCAGAGCCCATACAAGCTCCAAGGGGCAGATGATGAACTCGCGACGATACCGAGTCAGA
>WNEQ01000013.1_pt1 | contig 94394 bp, 113 predicted proteins | sample 5399971 | NCBI WGS metagenome assembly WNEQ01 (sample SAMN13153330, study PRJNA577476) | soil metagenome | isolation source: 20 cm grassland meadow soil 2 days after 1st rain plot 5 | place: USA:California | collected 2015-09-18
AACACGTCCAGCAACCTGAGAACCTCCCATGCTGGAGCATGGTTTTGCCAGACAGATTTGACAGCCAACACAATAAACGACAAGAGCCAAAATCCTAGCTATAAGTCAGAGAGGCATCCGACGATAAGTTAACAGAGCCATCACAAGCAAGAACCCGAAGCTAGAGTACGCGGTTGGCAGCGAGAGGCGTTACAAGACGCTAAAACACCTGATGCCTCAATCAACTATCGAGAATGGTGTGAGAAGACACTGGAAACTAGACGGATAGAATTCCCGTGTTACAGGCACCAACTATAGTTGATGGTATTTGCCGGTCTTCGCCTCAGGTCTCGGTCTCGTCCTGTTCGACTTTAGCTTCTTTGTCTGGATTGCGAGTGAGATCTTCGGGGCAGCATTAGTTCCACGCCTTCGGCGCCGGGGTGCAGTCCGCGTCAAGAGGGACCGAGGCTCCCGAGCGCTAATCACGGTCGCAATACTCGTCTCGATGCTCAGTGCCTTCTATTTCGGATACGCAGGCGTGGGGGCGCTTCCAGACTGGATTTTCTATGCCGGGATATTTCTGGTGTTTCTTGGGGTTCTGGTTCGTCAGTATGCAATAGCGATTCTGGGCCGCTTCTTCTCGCTATCAGTTCAGATTGCTGAGGACCACAAGGTTGTCGATAAAGGTCCGTACAGGCTGGTCCGCCACCCATCGTACACTGGAATCCTGATCACGTTCACTGGACTGGGCTTGGCGTTGCAGTCCTTGGGCGCGGTATTAGTACTGCTTCTCTTCTTCGGTATCTCGTTTGGATATCGAATGAGCGTGGAGGAGCGGACCTTGTTGTCGGGGCTGGGCTCGGACTATGCCGGCTATATGAAAAGGACGAAGCGGCTCATACCATTCCTCATCTAGCCTGTATCATCGTTCGGGAAGAAATGTTGAGAAAAAATAGAGAGGGTCGGGTTGGTCTAGAGCCCGAGTCCCGCGCGGAGAGTATAGATCGCGTTAGTGCTCTGCGTTTCAGTTGTCCCGTCAGCAAGTGTTGCAGTTATTGTTACCGAGTAGATGTTTCCTACAGCTAGAACCAGTCCGAGGGGTAGGGTGGTTGTCTCTGCAGATGCAGTTTGGCCAGGTAGCAGTGGGAAGGCGTTGCCCCAAGTCATCGTTACGGGTAGACCCGAGACCTGAACTGAGATTGACGTGATCGCTGTATTTCCTGTGTTCTCGCCCTGCATCTTGAAGTCGGGCGAGTGACCACCATCGCCACTGAGATCCGTCTCTTCAAGGTCTTCCTCGTCGACTTCGAGGTAATGGTGTTTCTGGTTAATTGTTGAGCCGCCTGTTTGTATTGCAATGTTGGTGTGGGAGCAGTCGACGCTGTTGCTTACGCTTGAAGAGCATACCGCGGAACCCGAGCTCCTCTTCGTAGCCGGTTCGGCGGCGCTGTTTACGAATTGATCCGATGTGTAGATTATTGCTGCCTTGCCTGTGGTTGGACTGGCCGCTATTCCGAAGTCGTCAAGCAAATCCCGGTTGCCGGTACAGGTCACGCCTGATTCACAGACTCCCCCGTAGTGGATTATCGCCGAGGCTTGGACTTGGGTCCAGCTGCTGCCAGGGGTCAGAGCGTTGAGGTTCTGGGAGAAGTAGACGTACCATGCCGCGGAATCGGGGTAGCTGTCCGGTGGCTTGACGCCGTCATAGTAGCTTGTCCCGTACCAGACTATGTCCAGTTGGCCTGCGTTGCCAGCTGCGCTCCAGGGAAAGATTGCTGTCGCGGAGGGGAGCTTGTTGACCTGGTAGGGGCCAGACCATGTTTGCCCGAAAGTCTTGGAGAAGCTGTAGAACATGTTGTGATTGTCATTGTAGACCACATAGACATTTTCTCCGCTATCAACGCTGACATTGATGAACTGGTGCCCATAGTCGACGTTTGTATTCGGATTGTTGTATACCACGTAGTCGGTGAAGGAGTTGCCGCCGTCGATTGATACAGCTATCCAAACGGTGTGGACGTGGCAGAAGGCCGTGCATGAGGCTAGCTCGACTGCGTTGTCGATGGAGCTGAATACCTGGTAGATGACATGGCTGCTGGGATCGATGGCGAGGTTGCCGATCACGTTGTTGAATCCGGCTAGGAATGCTATGTGGGTTGGGTCGAAGGCCGAAGCATGTGTTGTAAATGTTAGGCCAGCGTCTTGGCTGCAATCAACGACTATGGTGTTCGTCAGAGGCGTGGCGTGATAGGAGATGCAGACTTTGTTTGCACCATCAGCTGCTATCCACTCCCTGTCATCGACAGGAATGCTTGCTCCGGTCGGGTTGATTGACCAAGAAGCGCCTCCGTTCTTGCTAGTGCTGACGTAGACGTTGAGTAGTGGGGGGTTGCTCTGGAGGCTTGCCACGTAGATGTTGAAGAACCCGTTAGCATTTCTTCGAGGCGCAACCGCTATGTCAGTGTCCCCTCCAGCTGGAGAGAGACCAGCGCTTGTGCAATGGTCAGAGCCTGTAGGCGGGTTGCAAACAGTTCCAGAGACGCTATTGGGCAGCTTTAGTGTGGTGAAGGAGTTTCCACCGTCGATGGATTTCCAGGCGAAGGTTCCGCCACACTGCCCGCCTATGACGCAGAAAACGTTCTCTGATGACCCGTAGAAGTTGCCCGCCCTATCAGCCCGAATCGCAGGCTCTCCCTCAGTGTTCTGGCAAGTTCCAGCAGAGTTAGGGCAGCTGACTCCAACGCTGAAAGGTGGGTTCGTAGTAGTGGCGAAGGGGTTGCCGGCCAGCTCATAGTTAGTGAAGGTCGCGGGTGTGGCCGTGAGTGTGCTTGTCCCATTGCTTGATGCTGAAGCTCGTGGAATGGCTTTGGATGCTATGAATACGCCGCTGGTCAGAGTTAGGAGAACGAGAAGTATTGTTACTGTATGGTTCGGGAATTTTCTCTTGATATCCATGAAGTCGGGAGAGAAACGACGTCCTGCCTATAACGAATGTTCCGCACGGCAATAATTTCGAAGTCCGAGAATGTCGAAATTGGAGAATATCGAAACGCAACATATCCGCATCGATAACAACGATACTTCCGGGCAGCACTCTCGGTAATTAGGGACAAGATCCGCATGGACCTTCGAGGACTGTTCTATGGGGCGCACGATTCCTTCGTGGAGGCTGGTTGTGAACGATGAAATTGAAAGAATAGGAAGATTCAGGCAATTTCTCAGAGTCGAGGATAAGGAAATTTTCGACGATCTTCTACGCCAGTGCAAACACTACGCGCCGTACGCGAGCACCATGGCCTCGGTGGTGAAAGAGGTCCCGCTAATGTTCTCGATGCTGTTCGGCCAGCACAAGATGATATTTGAACTGGAAAAACGGCTATCGAAGCTAGAGGCCAATGAGACTCGATCGTCTGGAGTACAAGATCCGAGCCATGGCTTGGAGACGCTTGTCCCGGCGAGCCAACAGTAGTTTCCATCAGTCTCTCGGTTTCCCGCATAGTGTGTCTTTTTATCGCTGTTCTACAATTTCCTCGCTGAGAATTGCGGGGAAAATTCTGATTGTTAGTTTCTAGACTGGATAAGCTGGAGCAAGAGGTCTTCAATCACGTGTTCAAGTTGAGTCCGCGGCAGGCCGTGATGCTGGGCCTGCACGACTATGATGGATTGTTGCCGGATATTTCGCCAGGCGGGTTAAAGGCCTGGACCGACAAGGCGCTGGGGTTGCTTGACCGGGTCAGGAGCGAGAACCACGGGCTCGACAAAGACGGGAGGCTGGACACGTTATGCATGGAGACAATGCTGGAGCGAATGTTGTTCGATGTCCAAGATCTTCGAGGTTATGCGACTAGGCCAAACATCTACTCGTTGCAGCTGAGTGTGACGCCCTACATTTCCCGGGAATACGCGCCTATCGATGTTAGAATTGGGGCAGTGAATAAGCATCTGGCCAGGGTCCCGGGTTTTCTGGACCAGGCCTCGCGGAATCTGGATGGGACGTTGGCGCAGTCGATTGTTGACGTTGCGACCAAGCAGGTCCAGGGTGTTCTCCGGGATCTTGACGGGAACGCGACGCAGGAAGCTGGGAAAGCATCTGGGCCTGTCCGTGAAGAGTTTGAGAAGTCGAAAAGAGAGGCTGTGGTTGAGATGGCTGCATTCATTGAAGAACTCACCGAGGAACACTCGCTCTCAACGGATTTTGCCCTGGGAAGAGAGAGATTCCAGAAATTACTCTGGGTGAACGATCGAATCAACAAGCCGGTAGAAGAGGTTTTAGCGATGGGATTGCAAGATCTCGAATCAAACCTGAAAGCGTTACGGGAATTGGCAGAAAAGATTGGACCAGGGCAAACGGTCGCGAGCGTCATTGATGGAATTCAGGAGGACCATCCAACAGCTCATCGATTGATCGACGAGACTGCTGAGGGGCTTAGGGATCTGGAGCTCTGGTTGAGAGAACATGATCTCATCTCCATCCCGGCTGGGACTCGCGTCCGGGTTGTGCCCACTCCACAGCACATGCGCGCGACTACAACTGCGGCGATGTCTTCGCCGGGCCCGTTTGAGAAGGAGGGTTTGGAGGGGTTGTACTATGTGACGCCGCCGGAGGATTCGTGGGACGCGAAGACCCGGGAGGAATGGCTGCGGCATCTCAACTACGTGACGTTGAAGGATATCTCGATCCACGAAGTCTTCCCAGGACACTACACTCACCGTGTGTTTCAGAGGGAGTTTGGGAATTCGATGACTAGGAAGGCGTACTGGAACTATGCGTTCGGGGAGGGCTGGGCACACTACTGCGAAGAGATGATGTTGGATGAGGGTTACGGGAATGAGCAGTTGCGATTGATCCAGTTGAAGGAAGCGTTGTTGAGGGATTGCCGGTTTATCGTCTCGTTCTGGATGCACACGCAGAGCTTAGGGGTAAACGAGGCGCGGCAGTTTATCATGGAAAACGCGTACATGGAGGCACTGCCGGCGGAGCGGGAGGCGCTGCGTGGAACCTTCGACCATTCGTACTACGGGTACACACTTGGGAAGCTGTTCATCAAGAAGGCTCGAGAAGGGTTCTTTCATGAGCACCCTACCGCGTCTGCCAAAGAATTCCATGATAAGCTACTGGGGCTTGGAGGCGCGCCGGTCGGTCTCTTAGAAGAACTCATCATCTAGAGGGTCCCGTGTCAACTCGTTAATGTGCCGGTAGCCTCGAATCGTCAGGGGGTCTTCCTTCATGGAGAGTAGGCTCGATTCAGGCCTCGAGATCAGACGAATCCTACTGTTGACTAGGTTGAAGGATGTACCGAAGGGCATGACAATGCCGCAGCTCGTCAAAGACTGCGGGAAGGTCTCGGGATGGAACATTCCCGGAAAGACCGCATGGGAAGTTGTCCAACACGTCGTTCAGAGCCTTATTGATGACAAGCTTGTTGCGCTGGGTACGCGGTTTGTGGCGACAGTGAAGGGACATGAGTACTTGGCGGACCCGCTGAAGTGGCGCATTGACGAGAGGACGACGGAGGAGCTGGCGGACAACATGTTCTGGAAAGAAATCTACGACGTATTCGACAAAGCCTACCGCAGGCTAAGGCCGAAGAGCTAGACCCTAAGAACCGGGCGCTGTTGTTTAACCTGGACGTTTCCAAGAAAAGCGTGTTGCGATTCAAATGATGAGCCAACCGGGATACCTGACCGCGCGTGAGACGGAGATCATAAGGATCCTCAGGGTCCTTAACGAGGCTACAGATGGCTTCGTGGTCATCGGAGGATATGCTGTCAACGCCCACGGACAGCACCGGTTCTCTGCTGATTGCGAACTGGCAACCAACCGGGACAACGTTCCGCTCATAGACGCGACACTCCTCGGAGAGGGATACGAGCTAAGAAGAAGTGAGGTTCGCCCGCCGATAGGCGTGACGATCAGGGAATACGCCAAACCGGTTGGGGGAGAAACGGCCTCCATCGAGCTCCTCGTCGATACGGTCGTCAACTCGACAACCCGGGGAATCTGGACTTACAAGTTCATACGGGAGAATTCTTCAGAGGCGATTGTGGTTGGAGCAACGGAATCAACCCCGTCCAGGGTGGCGCAGAGAAATCTGCTGGTTGCGATGAAGCTTCACGCGGGTGAGACCCAAGACTTCGAAGACGTCGTGATGCTGTCAGAAAGGGTTGACTGGAAGATGGTTGTAAGGTGTGCGGCCTGCGGGTCGAAACAACAACTGATAGACCAGATAGATTACGCGATCGGAGAGATTTCTTCCGCGAAGTTCGCATCGGAGCTGAAATCCATCTTTTCCATGCGCAGCGATCCCACGATCCTGATCAAGCAGGCGAATCTCGGCCTCAGAACGCTAAGAACAGTTGTCGCCCCGGAAAAATTCAAAGATTCTCTTTAGGCAAAATAATGCGGGCGTTGTCTCTGCAACGTATCGTCTAGTTTTGTGAGGTTGAGGAAGAACCTGTCCGTGTCTTGGAGCGCATAGAGTGGAACGCTATCGTTCCACCAACGCCTAGTGTCGCGGCAACGAGTGCGAGTTCTATCCAGGTGTTTGTCGTGGTGCTAGCTGGTGAGGCGGCGACTGTATAGCTGAAGTAGTTGCCGTTGTTATTGTTGACCTTCTTGTTGCCGTTGCCATCGAAGGCCACAAGATAGTATTGCACATGACCTCCGTTGTATTGTGGGAGTATGTGAGCTGTGGCTAGCTGGCTTGTCGAATTGTATGATGCCACAACGGTCGTATTCGTGTTCTTCCAATTGTCAGTTGAATACACTAAGGTCACGTTGAGAACTCCTGAGTTTCCGGCGGTGACCGTTGCTGTTACTGTGACCTGGTCGTTGGGTCCTGGGGAAGAGGGGGTAATGCTGGGCGTGCTTATGTTCGGTGCTGGCGGCGCAGCAACGAGAGCGACAGCCGGTAGGAGGAGTAGGAACGCGATGACAAACGCCAAATTCCTTGTGAATCGCGACAAGTGTTATTCCCTGGATACTACTAGGGAGGCTGGAACAAACCCTTCTTGTAACCGCTGGATGCCGATTAGAGAAATTCTAAGCGTCCGCAAAGTCTTGGCTATGCTATCTAGACCGTTTTTCTGACCGCGATTACAGAGCCTACCCGCTCTCCTAGCGTACCGTCGGTATTGAGGAAGCGGTAGTGTTCTCCACAGTCAACTACAGATCTCCAATGGACGTAAGGAACCTTCACCGGGCCCTTCTCCGTGGATATTGTCATGAAGAAGACTTCGCCAGGCTCGAAAACGTCTCTACCATTCAGCTTCTTACGCTCTGGCTCCGGCACAAGGCGGGCTTTCCGGACTAACTCCAAGTGCTCTGCTCTGATAGTCTCTTCCGCATGGAAAACAGTGTCAGCTATCTTCCAAGGCTTGAGGCGCTTCCCATCAGCTTTCATCGTAATCTTCATCGACGCCTCTCCCTTGCTAGACGTGACCGGCGAAGCTCTTAGCCGGATTGAAACCTTCAACTCAACAGGAGCGGACATGTCTCATGGCATATCTCGTGGAGAGCTGTTGGTACGTGGTGACACCGCCAAATTATTAGTAGGGTCGCGACGTTGCAATGACTCAGAAAGGGGTCAGGATAGTTAGTGACTCCAAGAGAACGAGAACTAATGACCGGAATGGGCAACTGCTATGCTTCATGCCACGAGGACTTTGAACATACGGTAGAAATGGTCGGCGATGCACGCGGTCTGACGGTTGACCAAGTGAAGAAGATGCTGGAGGATATTCGAGGCAAATATGGGGCTGATGCTGATTACCAGAAGCTTCGGGATCGGTTGCCTAAGGGTTTCCCGATCTAGAGGTCGATATTGATGACGAAGTGTCCTAGTTGCGGGGTAGGTTTTCAGAAACACAATGACTTCGATGATCTCGCGGGTCATTTTGTTGCGGAGGCGGGACGGAGCGATGCGGGGCATGTGATGTGGCTGAACCGGAACATCACCAAGAACAAATCCGATCGAAAGAAGTTGTCGAGATTATTGAGTGAATTCTTCAGTCTGGGAGGCGGTAGTCTGGAGGCGTGGGTTAAACGGCGTTTTATCGAGAAATTCTATGGATCAAGTCCGCACCCGTTCGTGGTGGCGTTGCAGCATCCCTCCCGCGCCGTATTGCTCGGCTATGTTGTTGAGCATCAGCATTTCCTCTGTCAGTGGGTCCGGTCCTGTGCCTTCATCATGGCCCGGTCAGGCGAGTTGGAGGTGGTCTTGTATGAGGCGGATAATATCTTCACCGAGATGGTTGGTGAACCTAGTAAGCCCAGCCATTATGAGTTGTTACTTAGGATGGGTGAGAGTCTCGGGCTGGATCGGAAGAAAGTCAAGCGGACACCTCCCTTGCCTGACACACGGGAAGCGATTCGGGTCTGGGACGGCATCTGTCAGGATGACCACTGGACAGAAGCGATGGCAGCAATGCACGGGCTGGAACTGATAGCGAATCGGAAGTTGAAGGCTGAGGGTGCGAGCATCGGATATTTTGACCCAGTGATATTGAAGAACAGGGAAGTATCGAAAGAAGCGAAAGCGTTCTTGCGGGAAGGGTATGAAGCGGATGTGGGGCATTCTGAAGAAGCCCTGGGTCTTGTGAGGAAATATTCTAGAAAATTGGGGAATATGGATGACGTTCAGGCTACGTTTCTTAGATCGATTGACTATTTCGACCGATACCTAATGGCCCGGTTGGAGAGGAGTAGACAGTTTGAAAGTAGCTGAGAAAGGCTGCGCGATCTGCCAGGCAACATGGGGCGACTACTGGGAAGAGATCGAAGGACAACGCATGTTCTTTTGTTGTGATATCTGCGCGATCGAATTCAAGAACATGATAAACGAGGTAAAGAAAAGAACAGGATGGAAGACGATTGACGAGATCAAGATGACGGGGAACTATCGAGGACGTGAGTGTACGGCTTTGTATGCTGGCAAGAAATATGGCTTTTCAATCCGGTTTGACTCGAAGGGCGGAATAGACTCCTTCAGCGAACGTGCCTAAGTTTCGTAGGTTACAGTCCAAGACCCATTTAGAGGATAACTGTCCATCATCTATTTGGATCTGAGCCTTCTTCTTCGAGGAACGCTCCGTTCATGCAAAAGTGCTTTCGCCTTCTTCAGGAACCCTTCTGCTCTCTCGAGAATATCCTCTGCACCCTCAACTGAGGAGACTAACCCGTAATCAGCGGATTCTCGCATGATCATCGCGTCTCTGAAATCATCAAACATTTGCTGAGGAATCTCGCTTGAATAAAGGTCGCGGAGCATGGCCTGAAGCCCGCGGTGACTTTTTTCTCTGTAACCTCGAGCGAACAATAACGCCCTCGCAGCGTGAAAGATCCAGTAGTAGCCCTGGACCGTTGCCCACTTGTGATCCCCATGAGGGACCGCCTAGCTGCTGCAAGATCGGATTCGGGCAACTGCGAACTCTTTCTCGATCACATCTCCAGAAATCTTGGCTTTCGTGATCCTCCGAGAACTTAGAAGCCTCCTATGATGCGGGCTTACTCTTTCTCCCAGAGGATTCTCCCTCGAGAAATGTTATCGTACAACGGCCTCTCATCCCTTCGCAATCGAATCTCACCCTGAGCGTCAACTATTATCGTGGAGAGATGTCCGACAAGCTTTTTCCCGGCTCGCCGTACAGCATCCTTCGCCTTTGAAGGGTCACGTGTAAGAATGAACAAGTCCAAGTCGCTGTCCTTCGCATCCTTCCCCTCAGCACTACTACCGAAAAGGATGATACGTTCGGTATCGCCTTTGAGATCTTCGACGAGCTTGCGCAGGTCTATGATGTTGAACAAGACCTTGAGCTCCCTTGAAACCGGGTTCGACAGGTTCAACCTGTAGAACTTCATCCTCCCTTTCTCCTCCATTTCCAGCAGCCCTGAGTCCTGCAGTGCACGGAGCGTCATGCTTGCAGCCCCGGAGCTCACTCCGGCCCTTTCGGCGATCTCCCTGCCGTGAAATGAGTTGTCAGGATCCTCTGCAAGGAACCGTAGAATGGTCAGCGTGACTGCTGTGAAATTGATGCTCATTTTCCTGAGCATATGCTCATTATTTTGAACATATAAAGAATGATGTTACTTTCGAACGACCCTTCCTTCAGATGACCAGTACCTACCGTCTATGGTATCTGAGGTGCCATAACGTATAGGATTTCAGTGTCTCGAAACTGTTCAGCCTTTCCATATGCCTATTGCGAGGCCGACCAGGAAGGCTGCGGAGGTTATCGGTAGGATGCTTGCGAGGCTGGAGGCCTGGCTGGCGATAGCGGGGACTTGCGAGGCGACTCTGTAGATCGTTGTCTTATTGTTGTCGCTCAGCGTGAGGTTGATGTAGCCTGTTGCGACCAGAAGGCCGACGAGGGATACTATGGCGAGTCCGAGCTTCACAGTTTTCTTGAGAACTACCCCGACTAGGAAGCCTATTGCCAGAACGATTAGGGCGGAGACGACTAGCCCTGATCCGAGATCAAATGAGAATGCCAGGGATGTTCAACCCTATACTCACGTGAGGTACTCTTAAGATGTTCCGAGCGCAAGCTCTCTGAAACCTTTGACCCGGTTGATCAAGACGGGCCAGATTCAGATCGTTCTGACGTGGGGAGCGATAGTTGCGATGTTGAGCGGGGGTGTCTTTGGTGTCATGTGGACGTTTCCCAACGATCAGGGCGGCATTGTTAACGCGGTCTTGAGTGGAGAAACCGAAAGCGCCAGTTATCTCGGCCCCAAGGGCAACGGGACCCTCATCAGGCCTGGGTCTGAGGGGCAATTCATCATGTTCTATCAGACAAGAATCCAGGCAGGAATGGGCGCCGGGACGTATCTCGTGCCCAGCGGTGAGGGCTTCGCGTTTGGTCACTTCTTGTGGACGACGCCGAGCTCGACCCTCTCATCTTTCGAAGTGCGGTATGCCATTTTCACTTTCGAGTTCTCCTCACAACTAGGGCCCCCGTCGCCCTTATGGTTCACGGGTCCCCAGGGAGACCTGACCGCGTTATCGTATGGTATCAAGTATGGTGGGCTTGAGAACACGAGGCCAGGATCGCTTTTCCAAACGAGGATTATCGAAGTATCCGGTTCCGGCAACTATACTCTGCACTACTTCAACAGGGGAGCGCAAAATGCAACTGGGATAGTGGCTATGGGGGGGGTTCTAGTTCGGTCGTTTTTTCAAGGCCCTATCTGTACGCTGGAGTGACTACGATTGTGCTCGCTGTCGCATTGGCGGTGGAAACAGGATTCGTGTTACGACGGAGGGGTAAGCCCGCAGCTTCAGGGCCTGGACCCGGCGTGGTCACGGGCTAGAGCAAGACTTTCCAAGGTGGCTCATGATTTCAGCGAATAACTCATCTCTTTTCTTATCCGTGAAGCTAGTGTATCTCAGTTCTAGGATCCTGAATCCTCTCCTCCTCCTTAGTAGGGTCCGAATCTTGGTTTCCGTGGAGGTAAGGGAACGAATAAGTAGTACCTATAGGCAGGTACTACTTGACTCTTTATGACAGAAGTCGTCGTGACTAGAAAGGGACAGACCACAATCCCTGTGGAGATGCGACGGAAGTACAAGATTGAGGAAGGGTCCCGACTTGAGGCTATTGACACCGGTAGCGGTATTCTGCTGAAGCCGGAATTGACAACGGCTGACCTTGCGGGTTCTGGGAAGAAACACGCGAGCGTCTCGGAGATGAAACGTCTACTGGACCGGATGCGAGCAGAGGATGCCTAGGGCAACCTACGATACGCGTTTCTTCGTTGAACACTATTACTCTGGCGACGCCCTGGTCACCGACTCAACCACTAACGAGATCCGAAGGGAAAAGGAAAAGGCCATCTCCTCAATAGTTCTGCACGAAGTTTACAGGCTGACTCTTCAGAAGGACGGGCGGCAGACTGCTCGCCTCCGCACCGGGCTCCTGAGCAAAGATTTCAAGGTCATTCCGGTTGACGAGGAATTAGCTGTCACCTCTGGGGAGCTAAGACAAGAGTACCACATTTCAATGGCCGACAGTATCATCGCAGCCACAGCTTCGTCCCTACGGGCAGTCTGCGTCACCGACGACCCCCATATCCGAGGCATCCGAGAAGTCAAGACCCGATGGATAACCTGACCTTCCTAGGATCCTTTATTCGGTCAAAGATCTGCTAGTATCCTACTTTCAGATGATACCCATCATTTCCCGTTATAACTCGTCCCTTTTCCTATCCGAGCAGCCACTGTAACTCAGTTCTAAGATCCTATACCCTCTTTTCCGTAATAGTGTTCGCAGTTCTCGTCTCTCACCATCTGGCTCGCCTTTAGGTGGACCGGACCGTCAACGAACACGATCAACGGCCGAGATTCTATCGGGAAGTAAAAGTCGGCCGTAGTTACAGGTATCTCAACCTGAGTCAGATAGTTCACCCGGTCATCTTGTAGCTTGAGAGCTAGTTCATGCTCCATCCGTGAGGGGTTAACGTTGAGGCGGTCACGCCAGTCGCTCCGCTGACGCGACATCCTGGTAGGGTCCTTCAGGGATAGAGCCTAGGACCTAGACACTCCCACGAAGGAAGGAAGCACCGGCAGGAGCTTGTGAACTTTCTCGCAGTCGATTCCCTTGGACCGGAGTTCCTTTGCCAGTCCGCTGATATTCGCATCGGTGACATAATTCATGTTGGCATCCCTGCAATAGCCGCTGTCTAAAGAAGGCTCTATGAGAGTTACGCGAAAACCGGGAATCTCGCTCTATCATTCGCCAGAACCTTGGTAGCTATTTTCTCGGCATAAACGGGTGTGATCTGGAATCCCGGGTTCTGGCTCAAGACGAAGTTACGGACAGTTCCGCCCTTCAAGACCGGGACTGTTGGGTGGTGTAGCCATAGTTGGACGGCTGGGTGGGTGAAGACAATGACCGGGTTCACGAATACAGTGAAGCCTGATGTGTGAAGCAGTCCTCCAAGGGTGTCAGCGTTATTCTTCGCTTGAACGCTCACGCTCTTCACGTCGTATTTCTGGCGCCTTCCTTGTAAGAACCATCGGTCTCCATAGCAGACATACTTGCCCGAGTAATTTTTTGTCTCAAAGACAAAGATGCCAGTCGGCCCAACCAGAACATGGTCGATGTTCCCTCTCGCGCCGGGCAACATCACATCGTTCAGTAGAAGGAACTCGTCCCCGAGATAGGACAGCTCCGACGCAACACTCTGTTCTCCCTCCAATCCCTTCCTTATGTTCCCAACATCGAGCCAATAGCCTACCCCAATCATGACCAAAACAAAACCAGAACCCGCCAGGACAGTTCCAACAGCAAATCCCGTGCCCGAATCGACCAGTCCAATTCCCAAGCCTGATGGTGCGGCCAGGGCGAGGAGAAGTCCCCCTCTGAGGCCCCAGAATCTCAGTTTTCGATCTGCAGTCTGGATTTTTCCGAGCGCAAAGTTCGAAGCCGGCTTAATTAGTCTCAAGCGAATGAATCGAGAAACCACACCCCGATTAAGGATATCGGAAATGACGTTTCAGTAGACTCCAAGAGATCCAACCATCCCGCTTCGATAGCTCACAACGTGAGAGCTTCGTTGTCAGGATAGGCTACACCTTTCTGACAAGTCTCAGGGAACACACAGCCCAAGTCACCTTATGTCCCCATCTCTAGGGGTTAGAAGAGTTGGAGTTGAAGCTCAAGTGGTTCCACAGCCACCGACCACTAGCGACACTACTGATATTCGTAATAGTAACTAGCATCTTCGGGGTCTACGTGGCGTTTGGGACCGACTGGCTTCGAGGCCAACTGGTAGTCTGCCCAGGCTGTAACCCTCCAGAGATGCTGCAGGTTGACCATTACACTGTCCAAAACAATACGAGCAATAAACCCACCATGCTGACCATGTGGCTCTTCGGCCACGGTCCCGCGGGCAAGAGCCTCCAGGTGCAGGAACTATACCTGGAAAACGGACCGATGAAATATCCAGGATGCCAATGGATCCCCTACAACGAGTCGAGCTGCCTTACGCCCTTCACTGTTCAAGGAGTCAATGTACCATCGCAGTCGATTGTCCCGGTGAGCATTGACACTAGCAGCCAGGGAATCTACTTTACGACGGGTCAAGATTACAGGTTCGACATTGTGACTGACAAAGGCTGGTTTGGCGGTTTAATCGTCACCTATCCCCCACCAGGATTGGTCATGACAGAATACACGATAGGAGTCGACAATGGTCAGTCGAAGGCCACCAGACTGACACTGACACTGGCAAATATGGCGACCACTCCTGTGACCCTTGTCTCTCTCACTTTGAAAGACGTAACTCCATATCTCAACTCTACATCATACTCATTTCCGATGAATAATCCAACGATAAACCAGCCACTAGCGGCTACTCAGGCCACACTCGACACTCTTAGTTCAGGTTTTTACTTCGAACATCAACACACTTACTCTCTCACGATCATATCATCAAAAGGCCTGAACTCGACAACTGCTCTCAACTACTAGTCTATTCCGCGTCAGCCTCTTCGTCTATCCTATTTTCTTCTTGGTGTTTCTTGGATTTCCTGGTAGAGCTTGTCTCTTTTCTTGTCGCTGTAGTGGTCGTAGGCGAGTTCTAGAGTCTTGCATCCTTTCTTTCGTAAATATGATCTTGTTTCTTTGTCTCTTATCATCTGGGCCCTAGCAAGGTGCACGGGCCTGTCAACGAACACGAGCAAAGGACGCGGATCGAGAGCGAAACAGAAATCAGCAATCGCGAACGAAATCTCCACCTGGATTTGAAAGACTATCTGACTGAGTTTGATCGCTAGTTCTTGTTCCATTCGTGCAGGTCTTATGCCGGTCTTTCACTGGCCCTAGCGCGGAGAAGGCGGCTCGTTTACATCAGGGTGCCAGAGAGAGGGTAGGTTTGTTAGTTTTTCCCATCCTCGACCCGGGTCTCCCATATCCTCGACAGTAAGATTGTCAAAGTAATCGTCGAGGACAGCAGCCCTCTCCTGCGCGAGAGGTGGAACACAATAGTCCTCCTCTTCCCATAGAGCAGACCCATCCTCCCTGAGCCGCGCGTTGACAAGTCCATTTTCAAGCGATCGTACGAACGGACGCATCCTCGAAATCCCCCGAGAGTCAAGCCTCCTCCTCAACTCGCCCAGCCCTTCGACCCGAGGCTTAGATGTCACCAACCAGAAGACCATACGCTCGCAGACCTCAGACGTCAATAATAGAGATGGGGAATAAAGGGATGTTCGTTTACAAATTGCACAAAGCCCGAAGGGTTCTAACCCTAACCTCAGATTTTCTTCATACTGGATACAGAAAATTGGCCTCCTCACGAGTCAACGGCTAGCCTTTTCAGCCCAATTCGAACGCGTCTAGGGTTCATGTTTCCAGACAAAGCCAAGATGGTCAGAAACGCGAACGCGCTCTTGCTCGTGCTAGCCGTCGCACCCGTGGCGTATCTGGTTGTAGCAGCTCCATTGACGTTTGGAAAGGGAGGCCTAGCGAGAGATCCAAGCATCATTCCCGTGCTATTCTATGGTTTTGTGGTCGTCTCTCTAGTGAACATCGGCACGATGGTCTTCTTCCAGACGAGCAAGAGCATCATGTCAGAAAGGGGCCGTTATGACCCGGTCGGCCGAACTTATCTGGTAATGTCGACAGGCGCAGTTCTATCGGAAGCACACGCAATATACGGGCTCGTCCTAACCCTCCTGTCAGGCTCGATATTCTACACGATCGGATTCTCTCTCGTCGCGTGGGCATGTCTCTGGTGGGTCAGGGACAGATTCAAGATTAATCTCGGAAAACTACCAAACGCGTAGTCTCCAGCCTTTTTTCCCTGCAAATTCAGATAACTATCCTCCAGACGATAACTAGATCCGGCTATGCTGTTGAAAACTGCCAAGGTCGCACCGGTCAAACCAGCTATCTCTATCGATCTCTTGAACAAGATCGACGTTCGGGTAGGCACCATCGAGCTCGTAGAGGACATTCCTAGTTCAGAGAAGCTGGTCCGGCTTACAGTGGATTTCGGAGACCACAAGAGACGGATACTAGCCGGTATGAAACGGGAACGCTCCAACCCCAAAGAAGTCCAGGGAAAACAGGCGTTGTTCGTGGTCAACCTTGAACCAAAACGGATCACGGGAGAGGTCTCCGAGGCTATGCTGTTCGACATCGGATACGCTGACGGGATCAAACCGGTACTAGCAGTCCCTGAGCGGCCGGTCCCCAACGGCGCAAGGGCGGCTGATCACAGCAACATAGCCAAAGCTTGTGACGGTCATCTGAGACGTCTACGACCGCGAAATGCTACGAACACTCAAACAATACTAATCGGAAATACCTGCATGGCCTTGGGATGTTTGAACCAGAACGGACAGTCCGCTCTTCTAGGCAAGAGAGGTCAAGACCTTCTCCCTTAGGCCCATAACCCACAATCCAAGAATGAGAGCAAGTCCAGACGCCAGAAGCGATGTCACACCAGGCGCATAATTCGGAAAGTACCAATCTACTCCATTCCCAACCAAGAACAGGGACGACACCACTGATGGAAGCGAGCGACAACGATGAGGATAGCGAGCACCCTCGTGCGCCATCTACCGGTGTAGAGCAAAGCACCAGATACCATCACCCCGATAAGACCGCCGAGGAAGATGGCTGCGTCGGGAATCAGAAACGGCTTCGATTGAAGAGATCCAACAACTGAAAAGAACCCTATCATGCTCCAAGCCTACCATGTCCCTCCTGCCCCTATACCATCCCGTCAATCTTTCTGACAGTATCGAATGGCAAGGACAACCACTCACGAGAGTTATCCGGTCAAAGAGAAATCGAACCGCAAAAGCCGGTTAGCTTACTCCCCAGTTTATCGTCGGCCCCCTTCTATGGTTCAGATACGACCAACGCACATTCTCAAGAAGGAAGAAATTAGAAGCCACTCTATGGACTTGCAGTCCAGTCGAGCGTCCGAGGGACTGAGAGCTTAAAAGTAAGACGCGTCTTACTCTAGTCAGAGAGCGACAATGGACCTAGGGATGACAAAGGTATCGAGCAAAGGACAAGTCGTCATTCCTGGACTCATAAGAGACAGGCTCGGGCTGACCGACGGCAGCCAACTACTGGTCTTCGGAGAAGGCGACACCATTATCCTGAAAAAAGTCGGTTTCGCCTCCAGCGAAAACAAGGAAGTCCTTGTCTCGGTCAGGGACAAGATTCGCCAGCTTGGCATCACCCGTGAAGACGTCTCCAGGGAAGTCAAAGCGGTAAGAGCCCGAAAAGCCAGACGGGCTCGATGAAACCCCGCCTGGTCATGGATACAAGCGTCCTAGTATCAGGAATCTTCTTCGCAAAGGGAAACGAGGCCCAGATACTCAGCTATGCGATCGAAGGAAGAGCCGTTCTCCTGGCCAGTCTGGACACTCTTGAAGAGCTGAGGGAAGTTCTCACCCGGCCAAAATTCCAGTTGACACAGCCAGAAGCACTTACCCTCTTTCAAATGGTCTTGTCGAGATGCGAGATCGTCCTCAATCCCGAAAAAGCAGAGGCCAAGTGCAGAGACCCTGACGACCAGAAATTTCTCGACTGCGCAGTAGCCGGAAAAGCAGACCACCTCGTCACAGGAGATCCGGACCTTCTAGTAATGGAACGCGCAGGACGGACCATGATACTCACTGGAGCCCAATTGGTCAAAGTCCTTAGAAAAACCTGGTCAACCCCGCCCAAGCTCAGCGACATCGCGGGAAGCAAGAGAATTTCGAAGGAAGATTGGCTGAGAACCCGGGGTATCATCCGGAATTCAGAGACTGAAGCGCGAGAGGGCTGAGGAAGGAGCTATTCCCGGGCTGTTTGGAGTCTTTCTATTCTCTCGTTGACCCTGGGCCGAAAGCCCAGTCTTGCTAGCGGATGCTTCCATTCCAGGCCCTGATCCCGGATCTTACCTAGTGACCCTTGCAAGGCTTCCTTTCCAACAAGCGAGGCTGCTTGGAAATCGGCTTCAAAGAAGAGACCTTTCACATAACCAAACATGTACAATCTCAGGACAGTGAGAGAGAAGATCATCCATGCAGCAATTATTCCCAATAGAAGCAGGATCGAATAGTCTGATCTTTCTATCTTGACAAACTGGAGGATCCCGAAGACGAGGGGAAACTCGCCCAGCCCCAGCGGCAAGATCAGACGCGTCAAACCTGCCCGTTTCATCTTCGGGACCATGAGGTGGTAGTAGATCATTGAGGAGGCAATGAGCGGTTTCAGATCTTCCAGCGTCAGCTTCCCCTTCATCTGCCGAGGCAGTTTCACTTCACCGTAGGCGACGATCACGTCGCTGGCCTTCATCCGGTCGACCCAGGATACCGCGTCCGGCTCAGGCTTTCTGATCCCTAGCCTCTGCAACAGCTCCCGAGCATAATCCAGAATTCTTTCGTCTTCCGGATCCCGGGACCCGGCCTTAGAATCTGACAGAATCTATTATGGGAAGAGTCCCGTCATAAAAAGAACGCGCAATTGGACATCCAGCGCTAGAATTGAGCCGCTGGACTAAGCGCGAAGCTGACGATCTCGACAGTCATCAGGTTTCTTCCCTAGTCGAGTTCATGAAGGCCAAGGCTGATGGACATTTTGTCCTGCATGGGAAGAGCCTCGAAGTCATTGGCCTATCCAACAAGAAGGTCAAGTTTCTCCTCCGTAAATTCCTCTACGCCAACCACCTATCCGAGTACAACGTCCTAGCTAGAGCAGACACTTTCGAGATAGGTCGCATCAGACCCGAAGCAAAGTCGAAGGAGGATGAGAGACTGAAGCACCCAATGCCCTTCGTGCCCATGCCACCTCCACCCACCGCTGTCAAGCCCAGACTGGTCGTCGAGTGGCAAGGAAAACCCCCACGAAGAAGATGGGCAACAAGAAATGACATCAGAGCATGCCTGGAGCTCTAGCGAACTTCCAAAAATGAGACGCCGTATAGCGATTAATATTCGAGCTGCCATCTAGCTACAGGACTTGTCCGATCAAACCCTCGATATGCTGGATGATGAGGCCGAGGAAAAGCGTGCTCGATGGATTTTCAACCTAGTAGTCTTCTTTCTCGTGTTTTCGTTTGCAGTCGACTTGAGCTTCATGACCGGCTCGCTGATCCCTGTCGGAGTAGGGATATCCCTCATATGCTGGCGTGTCTGGAGAACACCGGAAATCCTGAACCCGATTACTTCCCATTTGGGACATGGCCCGCGCCGACTCGTTCAGAATCTAGCGGTTGCGCTCGGAGTAGCGCCCATTCTTCTAGGCGTAAGTGTCAATGCTACTTCGAATCCTTACGCAGTCTCACGCGGATTCCCCTTTTCAGTAGCGTACGTAATTCCAGGTTGCTTTGGCCCAGGAAGTCCGCTGGGCTGCCTTGCCTACGACCCATTGGGGGTCGTACTAGATTATCTGTTCTGGGCGGGGCTCTCCTTCGGTATTCTCACACTTGCTCGTTGGATTCGGGTTCGTGGAACCTAACGACTTCGCATCCACTCCGATAGTTCTAACTATTCCGTGTTCCCGTCACGGGTCAAATGATTCCCACACCTGCCTCGAAACTGGCCAGCGACGCTATCACTAGCCCGTCCAACCCTACCTATCGTCCGTTGGACATTGACACGCTCTACTACACGCGTTCCATCTACGCTCTACGCTGGTCTGTTGACAACGAGCATCTCTATTTCGAGACAAACATCACCGGCCGATACAACATCTGGCGCGTCCCAAGCACCGGCGGTTGGCCCGTACAGCTTACAGTCAGCGAGGAGAAGACAGATCTCGCTGATCCCAGCCCAGACGGCCTTCATCTTCTCTACTCTCAAGACTATCAGGGCGACGAGAAACCGAATCTCTACCTGCTCAATCTAACAGAATACCAGACCCGGAACATTACCAACACGGACAAGAGAGGCCATCGAGACATGAAGTGGAGCCCGGATAGCCGTTCCCTCGTCTACGCGGCCGAGCGCGATATTCCCGGAACCTACCCAATCTTCCAACACGACCTTGCAACCGGGACAGTCAAGAAAATAATCAGCAGCGAGACAGGCGATTGCGAAGCGGTAGAGTTCAGTCCTGACGGGAGAAAACTCGCTTTCTCTAGAACTAGAAACTACCAGTACAGCGGTGTCAGTGTCCACGATTTAGAAACGAGGAGTGAAACCATCCTCGCCCCGATAGATGATCGCGCTACCAATATCGTCGGCGGCTGGACGCGGGACAACAGACGGGTCTACGTTACCAGTAATGCTAACGATAAGGGAATGGAGGCTGTCGCTTTACTTGACATCAAAGAAAACGCGGAATTCCAGTGGCTCACTCTTCAGGACTGGGACAGCCAACTCGCAGACGTCAGCCAAACAGAAGACAAGTACGCATACATCGTCAACGAGGCTGGGAATATCCATCTCTACATAACAGCTCGCGATAATACACGGATCAGGAGATAGTCCCCATGAAATCTGGGTCTACGATCTCAAACAGCGCACCCTCAAACAAATCACATACTCGCTAGTCGGTGGATTAAACCAGGACAACTTCGTCCAACCCCACCTGATCGTATATCCGGCCCAAGACCAGACCCCTGTCTCGGGCTTCCTCTACGTCCCAGCCAACATCAAACCTGACCGATCACACCCGGCCATCGTCTATGTCCACGGCGGACCCCAGTGGCAACACTTCAACAGCTGGTATCCCAACATCCAATACCTCACTAGTCATGGATATCTCGTCATCGCACCAAACTATCGCGGATCAACCGGTTTTGGACGCGAATACATGGAATCATTACGAAAAGACGCTGGCAGAGGCGATCTCAACGACCTTGTCGCGGCCACCGAATATCTCAAAACAACAGGCTACGTAGATCCGAAAAAAATCGCGATAATGGGTGGGTCCTGGGGAGGATACCTCACGCTAATGGCGTTGACAAAGACACCTGAGATATGGGCCGCAGGCGTCAGCATTGTCCCACTAGCAAACTGGTTCACAGCACACATGAACGAGGACCCCGTCCTCCAGAAAAATGATGAGTGGTTGATGGGCAATCCTGTCACCGACCGCGAGCTCTGGCACGACCGCTCACCACTATTCTTCGCAGACCGGATCCGCGCGCCCCTCCTTCTACTCGCCGGCCAAAACGACATCCGATGCCCGGTAGAGGAAACACAACAGATGGCCGAAGCAGCACGGAAAAACGGGGTAACGGTCGAGGTCAAGATCTACGAGAACGAGGGCCACGGGTTCGTCCGGCGTGAGAACGAGATAGATGCGTTCAAGAGAGCAGCAAGATTCCTAGACACGCACGTCGGAGAACAGAGACCTGCCTGATATCGCTAGCTCGAACCCATTCTTACCTGAATGGTATGGACAGCCATAGGTCTAGGGTTACGATAATCGCGCCGAACCCGATCAGAGTGTAATTCATCTGGTCCTTTCTGATGATTCGCGATCCAAGCACCCCGGCTACGGCGAGCATTAGACCAAACCAGGCTACAAGATGGATCAAGAACCCAACAACAGCGGTTGCACCGCCCAGCCAGCGAGGAACAAATCCCACAATGCCATTGTAAACCTCCAGAACTATCGCGCCGAGAATAACCCCGATCAAGAACCAGCCAAGACGTCCAGTAGAGGCCAAGACGATTCGTCGTTCGCCAAAGTGGTCCCGCCTGGTCTTTAATCAGATGTGACCCTAGTCGCCATTCCGCATTAGCTGCTTTCAGAGTGATCTTGGAAAGAACAGGGGAGGAACTAAGCTTGTGTTGCCGGGGTTGACGCGTAGCTTGGCGCGAGTCCGGCTCCTCTCGGCTTTCTTCGGAGAAAGAGGAAGGCAACCAGAGCTGCGACGACCGCGGCAATGCCAACTCCTCCGTAGAGGAGAGGCCCCGATAGGGTGCTTGCGGGTTGAGTCGGTACCGGGCCGGGGTTCACAGTAACGGCGATTGACGTGCTATGCTTTGAGTATCCTCCATTGCCCTCGACTATGATAGTATACGTTCCCGGGGAACCCCTGCACGAGAGTGTCGACGTATCCGGGCCTCCCATCGTGAGACTGTTTGGAGAAACCGAACAAGAGACTCCGCTGGTGGGTGGGGTAGCTGATAGACTGACGGTTGCAGAGAAACCGTAAAGCCGGTGGAGGGTTATCGTTGAATTGGCAGGAGTATTTCCTGTAGCATTGACCGTGGTGGGATCTGCGCTGAGGTCAAAATCGGGCAAGTGAGCGGTCCCCCAGACATTATTGTCGACCATTCCTATCGCAAAATCCAATTCTAGGACTCCGGTCACATTGGTTCTAAGGGAGGAGTTGATCTCGATGAGAAAGCCAGAGGATTGGTCAAACGCAAAATTGAACGATTGCAAATACCCGACTCCCATGTAGGAGCCTGGAACGGTATAATTGAGCAGGTTTACGTTTCTCAGAGAGCCCACGACCATCTCGCTTATCGTCTTGTTAAGGGTCGGAGCTGAGAGAGTATTCCAGATCTGGTCATGAGCAGCGAGCCCCCCCGCGAGTACGAAATAGTCGTTGGCGCCAAGAGAGAAAGCAGTAATGTTAGACGCACCCGTCGCGACATTCACAAGTCCCCCTACATGTCCGCCGGTCCCGTTCTTGAATACCGAGATGAGTTGTAGACTCACTGACGGGCTAGAGATTCCAACTACCTGAATCGCGGCGTAGATAGTATCGTTCAGGCTATTCTCGAAGGACTGACAAAGCTGGGGGAACGCGGACTGGCAAGAATACTTGAGAATCTTGTACTGGGCAAACTGCCCGGGTGTAACCGCGGGAACATATGGAAAGACCGCACGAGTAGAAAGTAATAGCGAAGAGAGAACTAAGGCAACCAGTGTGATGCAGAATACGACATTCGATAAATCAGATCTGCGCACGAGGTTCAGGGAAGAGTAAAGGATTTCGCGTATTTAGACAGTACGCAAGATCTAGCTGTCTGGTTGGTCTAGTTCTGCTTCTTCAGCTTCTTCTTCGAGCATCGAGAACACATCGTCCACTATCTCAAAGAGCAATCGTGTTTCTTCATAGTCTTCTGGCAGAGCTGGGGGGCTAACCTCGACTCGCCCATCCTTGTTCAGTATGAATCTGGTCTTGAGTGTTGATTCGGCGAGCTTCTTGTTAGCTCTCTCCCACCAAGTGCCCGATTTCTCATCTGCGTTCAAACTGTAAACACTTCAGTGAGGGCGGTGTTGATTGACGGTAAGAAAAAGGTTTGGCGATAGAGACGTGGCGGATTTCTGAGACTATGATCGGGCAAAGCTCTCAATTCTTGCCTCAAGACCCTTCTTGACCCCGGGCCATTCCTCGGATATTATCGAGTAAAGCATCGAATCCCGGATCGAACCATCAGCTCGTATCCCGTGGTTACGCAGCCTTCCCTCAAACTTGGCCCCAAGCTTCAAGATCGCCCGCTGCGAATGAACATTCTTGACATCAGTTCCCAGCTGCACCCGAATCGCACCCCAATCCTCGAAGGCATGTTTCAAGAGAAGATACTTGCATTCCGGATTCACAACCGTTCCCTGAACATCAAGCGAGTACCAAGTCGAACCGATCTCCGCGATCTTCCGCTTGGGAGCGACCTCAAGATAGGATGTACTACCGACAATTCTATTCCTCGCTTTAAGGAAGACAGTGTACCCGTACTCCGCCTTCCTCTCCTCTCCGCTCAACCTCTCCGCTATCCGTCGATCAACTTCCTCCTTCGAACGCAACGCTCCCAGCATCCACCCCCAGTCCATTTCCCGGGCAACATCCCACAGAGTGGCCGCGTGATTTGCTCGAAGAGGCTCCAGCCTCACGAATCTTCCATCAAGAGCGATTGGCCCGAGATCGCTGGTACTCAAGAGAACCAGATTCGATCAGTCCAAAGTGAGCTAGAACCAAGCAGATGCTGTGTGCGCATCAGGTGGAGGTTGCCATTGTTGGGCTTTCTGCGATGATCTCGTGAAGCTCAAGCTTGCTCGGGGCGGTGAACGCTTCCTTCGGCGGCGTATTCGCGTGTGCTTCCATGAACGCCTGGCTCTCGGTCCGCTTATCGAAATCCTCTTTCGATCTCCAGTAAGTCATGACAACATAGTGATCGCCCTTCATCGGCCGCAGGACTTCAGTCTTGATGAATCCTGGAGACTCTGCAATGTGCCATTTTCGTTCCTTCCATCTCTTCTCGAAATTCTCTTCCCAGCCCTTCGCGACCGATATTCTGTTCGAGACGACCAAGACCATGGGGAGCAATGACAGTCGGTTTGTATTTTAGCAATACGGGCTAGATTTCTCTCTATCTCGCCTTCTTAGCAGCCAACGGCGAGAGACCGAGACTGAAGGCAACGAGAACGGTCCAGAAGCGCCCGAGCGGCGGACAGGCTTAAGCGTAGACGCTCTGGCAAAAATTTGCATGACGGCCGTTACATCGATCAAAGGGTATGGAAGATATGGGTGGGCCATCTTCTTCGTCTTTTGGGCTCTCCACCTGGTCTTGTCTGCTCGCGACCTTCTGCCCAGTCTGCAAGATGTATGCCTCGCGTGCGCTTCAGGCGCGCAAACCCCGATACAGGCCGTAACCGGTATGACTTGGAGCCAGCTGTTGTCCTCGAATCCCAAGTTCGCCAGTTTCCTAGCTTCCACTCTAGTCGATGACGGTATTTCCGGCGTTGGTCTCGCAGTCTTCGGAATGGTCGTTTCCCTGACCGGTTACAGGAGGGGCGAGAAATGGGCAAGGTACGTTTCGTGGTCTATGCCGATTGGAATACTAGCCGCCCAGCTCAACGTATACGCACTCACGAGGTCAGTCATGGTGATCTATCTCGCTGCAGTGTTCACCATCGTGTCCGTTCTAGCGCTTCTTCTTCCATACAGGCAATTCTTCCCGAGAAAGCCACCCACCCAGGTAATCGTGGCTGCGACTCCGTCTCGAGACCCGATTGGAGTAGAGAGTTCTGATGCGTTGGACGAGGCTTGTACCGCTTACCTCGGTCCAGAACAAAGGGAGAACTGATACGAAGAAGATCGCTGTGATAATTATCTCAGCGTTCCTTATCTGCCGATAGTTCCTGAGGAGATCGGGTGCTAACAGCTTCTTCTCCTCTATCGTTAGAAAATGGGTGAACGCTGCGAGTATGGCCCAGATCCCGCCTATGTCCAGAGCGTAAGCGGTTGATGCAATGTCCTGTGGAAGGGGAGCAACGATGTTGAAGCCGAAGGAGATCTGGTTGAACAGGTATGGTTCGATTGCAACGAGGAAGAGCATCGCTGTATTGAGAGCACGGGTCCTGCCTATCTCAACAGGCAGCACCGACATGACTTCTGTATAGCGGAACCAGACGAGGATCAGGATTAGGAAGCTGAAGCCGAACGTCGCAATGCTCCCGAATAGTATCGATGTGTCGGTCGGTTTGCTCGTGATCAGATTCAACGCGCCTCTTGACAAGGCGAGGCCGAAGATCAGATCTGACAGTGACTGGTCCGTGGCCGAGGACGCTGAGCCACGTCTTCAGGTCGGCCTTTGGTCTCGGGCACTTTTTTCCAACTTCCCGCGAAGCCATTCTATCTCGAACGGGTCGTCTGGACCCGCGTTCATCTTGGCATCTTTGAGGATTGATTCAGCACGGTGTAGAAGCATTCGGGATCTGGCGTGGTCGCTATGAGCGAACTTGACCATAGCCTGGAAGAGCTTGGCCATCGCGGCACGGTATGGATCCTTCGCTGACTCAAGTTTCTCGCTCTCAGCAAAATAGCGCTCAGCTGCATCGACGTTCCCTCTGTGAATCTCGACAAGGCCCAGATTTTGCAGCTCTGCCCTCACCATTCCTTGGTCGTTGATCTTTCGATTGAGGTCGAGGCTCTGCTCGAACAAGGCCGCTGCGTGATCGTAGTCACCCGTCATTCGGGTCGCCTGGGCATGAAGGAACAAAGGTGCTTGTCCCGTCGCCGGCTCGAGACTGCGTGCGAACTCTCTAGATTTGACGGCCAGGGTGAGGGATTGGGCATAGTTGCCATCTTCGAATGCTACTCTGCTGAGCGCAAGGTATCCAAGTGTCAACGCTTCTGGATCACTGACCGCGAGTGCTGCGTCTAGGGCCGCTTGGCTCCTTTGCCGTGATTCCTCAAGTTTCCCCTGCCTGAAAGCCAAGAGAGCGTCACCGTATAGCGCAAGTGATCTGGCTCGTGACACTTTCTTTTTCCCCTTGTCTAGCACGGCGCCTAGAAACGCTCGTCCACCGTCGAGGTCTCGCGCTACCACCCAGAGCCGCCAGGCGTTTGAAGCGATCTCAACCGCGCCCGTCTCGTCTCCGTTCTCCAATAAGACACGTGCTGCGTTCGCATAGGATTCTCGCTCCTCGACAGCTTGCTCAACCCGCTGGGGTGTGGCGTGGCCTTTGATGATCGGAGTTCCTTGAGAAGAAGGGAACGCCCAGTGCAGTTCGCGTGATCCGGCGAGCAGTTGTCTTGCTTTCTCGTCAGTCATTTCTTGAAGCATGTTGGCAGCTCCTATTGCGCGCCATAGTTGTTTGACTATCTTAGGCTTCTACTGAAACGTTGGCGATGCTGGACGAGAATTGTGATCTTAGGACGCCGTCGAGTTTGTCCGCCCACTGTCGCATGTATGTTCTCTCCAGCCTCTGAACCATGCCCTCCTCAACATACCGAGCCAAGCTCCTCTGCTGGAACTTCACGTGCAAGACCTCGTGGATGAGAGTAGAAATCGCGGCCGTGGCTATTTCCCCGATAAGCTTCCTCTGCCCAAGAGATAGTAGGCTGAGAGAATTTGCAAAGAGTTCTGATCCTTCTCTTCGAATCCGGTCCTTGCTGATCCTTAACGGGTATAGGCTGATTTGCGCGAGAGTGTGACTGTAGCTTCCGTATAGTATTCTGGAAGGTTGTCGTCTCAATTGTTTTGCGGGGAAGATCATAACACGCAAGTCAATTGATCGATCTGAACGAATCCCTTCGGCGGCAACAAGCGCGCTTAACAGTTCTCTAATCTCCCCTGAAAGAATCAGTTTCAAGATGAAATTGGCATAGCTGAGAAAGAACGCTCGTTCGTAACGTGGAAATTTTGTGAGTACATATTCCGGAGGCTTGGCTAGCCGTGCTCTTATCCGGATTTGAGAAACAGAACTCATACTCTTCTATTCTCGGTCAAAGGGTCTCTGAAATATCTAATGCTGAAAGTAATGGTCCAAGATAGCCAGTTCTAGATTATTCTGCCTTGGCAATTTCTCGAACTCTTTTCTCAATCTCGTCCCTGATCTTCCGGACCTCCTCAATCGATCTGCCCTTTGGATCATCCAAGTTCCAGTCTACCAGCTTCTTTTGCATCGCCGCCAGCATTGGTCTCGGACACGCTTCCTCGACTGAGCAGCCCATTGTAATTACTAATCGTGCATGGTTGATCATATCTGAAGTCAGCATCTTCGGTGATTTCCGGGAGAGGTCTATTTCCCGCTCTCGCATCGCCTCGACCACGACCGGGTTAACGAGGCTGGAAGGAACGGTCCCCGCACTCGAAGCTCTCAGCCCAAATTTCTCAGCAAACGCCTGGGCCATCTGGCTACGCCCAGCATTCTCGACGCAGACAAACAGAATCTCTCCTTGTATGGGCATTCTCGTTCACTGTAAGTTACGGGTCACGGTCAACGGATGCTAAAAAGCGCCACACCATTTAGCGTAAGATTTAGAGGAGCCTCAGCGCGTTAGGAAGATGACAGCTAATGGGAAACGCTCCGATGAAGAAGACCCCCTTCAAGTCCACCCACCAATCTCGAAAGGTAACTTGTGAAAAGTGTGGAGAAACCTTTGACCGGTTCTTCTACGAGAAGATTCACAAAGACGTCTGCAGCGGGAAGGGAGCCTCATCGCTGACACCGCCAACGAGATGGGTCCGCGGTAAACCCTAAGACCAGCCCCAGAATCACGGCTAACGCCCATTTTCAGCCCTGATCACGTATCCAAGCCCACGATTTCTAGACACGCGATTTCCCGCGCTGATCCCAAGGGGAAAACACGGGGGATTGAAAGAGACGAGACAAGCCCATAACACGCCCTTCTCAAAGAGACAATCGCAAAATCTGGTTCAGACAGGAAACGGGTCGGGAAGAAATTGATCCCCTTTGTGTCTTTTTGCCCTGCGACGCAAGAGTGGTTGAGGGAACATTCCGGCTCCCGATATCGCCCAATATCATCCCTGATCTCGAATTTGAGAGCCCTTCCCTAGACTGCCCGAGAAATCGTTCTTGATTGGGCGACGAAACCCTGAGGATTCCCATCCCATCTAACCCTGAACTGTGCCCTGAATCCTGAGACTCGCCCAGAAACCCTGCCAGACAGCAAAAGTCCTCGGAGGAGGGGTGGTCTTAGCGATCGCGTCTCGCGACGCAAGAACGGGGAAGTTCGGACTGGCCGCCGAAAGTAAACTGGATCACATAGCATTGCGTACGTTCCCAAGGATTCTCGAATGCTTGTAGGATTAAGGTTGAAGTGGGACCCTAGCAATTCACCGTTCTCATGCAGACTACAGTCGAGCAAGTTGCAAAGCTCAACAATGGAGTCATGATTCCGCGTCTCGGCCTCGGAGTATACCAGTCGCCTCCGGGACAGGTAACCCAGCGAGCGGTAGAGTACGCGTTGAAGGTCGGATACCGCCACATCGACACTGCACGGATCTACGGTAACGAATCAGACGTCGGCGCTGCCGTCCGCAAGAGTGGGATCAGACGAGAGGATGTATTCATAACAACAAAACTTTGGAACAGCGATCACGGATACGAGACAGCGCTCAAAGCCTGCGATGAGAGTCTCAAGCGGCTCGGACTGAAATATCTTGACCTCTATCTCATCCACTGGCCTGTTCCTGAGATCAGGAACGAGACCTGGGACGCTTTAGCCAAATTATTGAAGGATGGGAAATGCCGATCTATCGGCGTCAGCAACTACACCATCCAGCATCTAACCGAGCTGCTCGAAGACGCAGATGTGGTTCCGATGGTGAACCAGGTGGAGTTCAGCCCCTTCCTCTACCAGAAACAACTCCTAGACTACTGCGAGAAGAACAAGATACAGGTTGAAGCGTACAGCCCGTTGACGCAGGGCACGAGGCTCAACCATCCTAGAATCCAGCAGATCGCCAAGAAACACAACAAAACCCCAGCACAGGTCCTAATACGCTGGAGCCTCCAACACAACCTCGTAACCATACCAAAGTCAGTCAGAGAGGAAAGGATCAAGGAGAACAGTGAGGTGTTCGACTACAATCTCACAAGCGAGGATATGAGAGTACTTGATTCGCTGGACGAGAACTTTCGAAACTCCTGGGACCCGACAAACGCGCCCTGACAATCTCGATTTTTTCTTTCTCCGGTCTCTATACTACTTATCCACCGACCAACCCGCCAATCCTCGTATTGATCTGCGCCGAGTGTCTCAGAGACCTACCTGACGTGGTCAAAGCCGACGACTCCAACCTCTACCTCTGCGGACTATGCCACGAAAAAGAGAGAGTCCACTGGAAAATACTCTTATCGACAGATATGGAAGAACAAGCGTTCCTCGCCAACACGCTCAGAGTGATCGAGCGAGCCGAGCTATCTCGTCCAAAGGACTACGGAAGAACACCGCGAACGCAAAGATAGGAAAGCCGAGGAATCAGCTGAAACTATCCAGAGAGCATGTGACTAGAAGGATTTGCCGCAGGACCCGCAGAACCGAGTCCCAGCCGCACTCCGCGCCCCACACTTGTTGCAGACAATTCCCTGCATCTGAGGAGGTTGTTGCTGGAGCATAGCAGCCGTCGGCATTGCCGGCGCCATTCCAGCATAGCCCGTTGAGAACGGAGTCTGGAACCGTGAGATGTTCGATCGTATGATCCCGTAAGCCTTCTCCGCATCGCTGTTCGGTAGATCGTTGAGATTCAAGGCATCACCCCCAAACCTTAACGTAATCTTCACGGTTGATCGAAGTATTCCCTTGTCGAGAATCGCGTTCGCAACATCCGTATAGTTGAAATCTGTAAAGTCCTTCTTCAAACCCAGAGCATGGGGGTGACGCAGAATAATCCGCTGAGAAGTCAAAACCACAGAATCAATGTTGATCTTTGGATGATAGATCTTCTGCTGGATAAACAACTCAACCTGCTCACCAGGCCCAAGTATCTGCGCAATGTCAGAAGGGACATTTCCCAAGACCAGAACCTTCCAGCAAGCTTCAAGGATAATCGGCAATATCTGTTTTTCAGTACCCAACTATCTGTCCCGAAAAATCAGAATTCAGGGGACCCGTCACTCCGTTGAAGCGACAGTTTTACAGAAACCGGGATTCATAGTCCCCTCACTATATCATGGAAGACTCGATTCTTTCAACGACTAAATAGATCGGACGGAGTCTGGGCTCTTGAATCAATAATGCAAGCTCAAACTCGGATGTCAAAAGGCGAACTATTGCTAGAGATGCAAGGCAAGACAGTATCGCGTACAATCAAAGAGATCAGCCCAATGGGCGTCAGAATGCAGATCAACGACGAGGGACAAGCAACCGGCAAGTTCAACGCAAACACAATCAACACAGTCAACGTCTTCCTCAAGACCGACGGCACCAACGAATGGGAGGCCAAAGGCCTCCAGACCACCGAGGAAGGCGATATGATCGTCGTCAGCAGCCGCGGAACCGGTCGCATGGCCAACCCTACCACAGGAACATGGCAAGGCGACGCCGTCTTCATGACCCAGTCTCCGAAACTCGCATGGCTCAACAACACCAAAGGCTGGATAGAAGGCAGCGGCGACATGGCCCAAGGCACCTATCACGGCAAAATCTACGCCAAGAAGTAGCAAACAGACAGTATTCAGTCAAACCTCAATTATTCTTTTTCTTGCGAGACCAGGCAAACGCCTGGCCCGACCGAACCTAAAGAATGCACTGTAGACCACGATCAGGCTAGGAGGCTAGCGGTAGCTTTCGTAAGCTTCCGGATCTCCTCTTCCAGCGGATCCAGCTCGACCTTCTTGTACAAGAAGGGAACACCGACCACCATGCAGAACCATTCAGCCATCTCCTTCGCATCAGGGAAGATGAAGACAGTCCCGTCCACAGTCGTTACCGTCCAGCCATTCTCCACCTGGTCAATCTTGTAAGACAACTTTATCGTCCGAATGCTAGAAAACTTGTCCAAGTCTCACTCACTGCCATCCAAGATGAATCTACGAGCCTAGAACCGCCTTTACAGATTGGGCCCGTCGCCTCACGACAGGACTCGCTCAACCGGCGATATGAGAATGGTGTTCCCGCTCCATCATGGCCGAAGAACCTCGCTTCAGAGCTAGGACACGCGAAGGAGGCCTTTGAAAGACCCAGGATACCCGAAAGTAGGCAGAATTACCCGCGTATTCTCTCGACACTCAGCGGCTTCAGCTTTCCCTCAAGCCACAAGCCCGCATAGTTCTCTTCTCGTGGAACCCACTCCAGCCTAACCGGGCCTAGCTTCTTGAGAGAATCCCTCGCCTCTTCGCTCAGCTCGATGAGTTTGGAATCCTCAACCCGCCATTGTCCATTAACCTGGTTTACCACAAGCTGGGAGTCCGAACGTACCAGAATCTCACCAACGTTACCCTGAATTCTTCCATTTGACTTGTCCGCCCACCGTTCCTCGATCAGCGCCAGAGCCTTGAGCAACGCGTAGTACTCTGCCTCATTGTTAGTCCTGTCTCCAAGAAGCTGCCAATAGATCCTGAATTTCGCAGGATCGATCTTGTCGGACGATTCCATGTAGGCGATTGCAATCTTCGCCTTTCGAGGCAGGCTATTTTGCTCGTTCCCCCGACTCTCTCCGTCGATATAGAAGACTGGCAAATTCTGGTCCGAGCCCAGTTTAGTGGCTAGAAGGTCCAGCCGAACATCTTCATGACAAACGGCGTAACGTCAGCCTCGATCAAGCCCGCTATGAAGAAGAGCGGTGCAAGCCCTACGACAACGTAGACAGCCAGCCTCATAGTTTTTGAAAGGTACGCATCACTTTCCGGCCCAGGTCGAAACTTGGTCTTCAAAGCCGCATATCCCAGTCTCATCCCAGCTGATCCTGCCAAGAGAAACGATGGAATCTCGATAATTCCATGCGGCAAGATAGCCGCAGAGAACATTGTCAAGCTCGGCGAGAGCTGTGGACCCACCAGAACTCCAAGCGTGAAACCTGTGAACATTATCGAGATGAAGCTTGGAGCCCCAAACCCCAGCCCGGAAAACGCAGTTGCAAAAGAGACGAACCAATTGTTGAGAAAAATAGCGACGCCGTCAACGGGTGTCGCGGCCGTAAACTGTCGGAAGTCAGGGTTGCCGTGTCCTGGTTGAGCGCCAAGGCCCAAGAGACTGCTTCCCACCCCGCTAACAGACACGTTGTATCCCATGTAGATTCCTATAGCAAGAGCTGCAAAAGATGCAGCATGAAAGGGAAGATTTCTAGGTCCAACGACAAACCTGAGCCCTTCCCCTAGCCCAGCTCTAATCTTAAGCCAGACCGCACGCGGCAACATACGCATTACATCTTGCCAAAGGAGGTTGGAGATCTGGAACGGGGTCTCAGCAACCGACTGTCCTGCGTGGTAGTATATCATCGACTTTGTCAGGTGAAGCATCGGCGTTAGGATGAAGCTCAAGGTCACTACGATGAAGGCCGTTGAAAGTGAAGCCGCCACTCCTAACCCGTTCGCCAGGTAAGTAACTAGGAGGAGAAGACCTTGGAATATGATTCGAACAATCGAGTAAGTCAAGGTGAGCCCGAGATTCTGGCTTGCGACTCTAAAGCTCCGGCGGACGGCTCCCATGCCAGAGGCCCCATCCACAACTACTGCAGGGTACGAATACACGGTGAACACAGACAATATTAGAGATGCAAAGAAGAGCGGTTGAAACGCGTAGGAAGCGGCAAGAAGTGCAACCACCCCTGCAGGACTGTTTATGTTCGCGAGTGAAGCTACTATCAACCCGAGACCTATCGCTGCAGGACCCCAGGTAACAAGGTTCGAGAGCAGCAGAGTCCACGCCATCGACATCCACCTCCTGGAGCCATTAGATACAACTGAAGAGATTGGGACGCTCTCGCTGTTCCAGGCTTCCAAGTATATTCCATATTCGGAAGAGTAAACCCAGCCTCCTCCCAGAAGCGCGACAAGAATCAGCGCGACAACCACTCCTGTTGACAACGGTATGTTTGTGAACCAAAACGCGGGGTTCAGAAGAACGCCTAGCAATCCCCCTGACCTCGAGCTGATCATAGCGGCGAAGAGTCTTGCCAGCTGAGTGTCTGCAGGCTCACTGATGAGGAGAAGCATCACAGCCAGAGTTATGACAGACTGAAGAATGAGCGATAGCCCACTCTGGAGCATTGACGGAACTATGATTGCCGGATGTTTCCTCCAAGTCCAATAGGATCTAAGAAAGATCCTGTCAAAGAAGATCCTCTTCAGACCCAGCAGCGAGTTTCTTGACATCTAAGCAACCCCAGCACTGGTACTGGTACCATCAGGTAGCACCCGAAGTATGTCGGCTTCGAGTTGAGAATGGTAATGGAAGTGGCCTGTCGGGTCTCGGATGGATAGGTCGATCCAGAAGAGGGAAAACGCCCCGATGGTCAGATAGACCAGAATAAGAGCGCCAGCGGCGCCCAGCACGAATGCCGAGAAAAGTTCGATCACCGAACAGATAACGACGATGACGCCCAGAGTATCGTGTGGACGAACTGGAGCATATCTGACGGGAATGCCTTGCATCCCTATGCTTCGAAGCGTCCTGTCAACGTCCTCGAAGACCAAACTCTCCAGGCGACTGTGTTTCGCTAGATCTCGTGAGAGGCGCAATTGTGCCACCGCAAGGAAAATCCAGCCAACGAAAGGAATCAGGGACAGGAGCGCCCAGAGAACAGCACTTCTCTCCCTCTCGACTCCCGCGAGTTTGTTGAAACCTTCTTCAGCCGAGTTCAGGGGAAGAAGCGCTTGCGTGCCCGATATTCCCACCCGCGCTTCAAGCGCACTAAGAGCGCTTAAGAGTAGAGCCCGAGTTCTACTCGAATGCTCGTTTGCCCTATTCACCAATCTGAACACCAAGTAGGACCCAGCTGCGGATGCAGCCAACCCGAGGGTGCCTAGCCCACTGATAACGAGGGTCAGGTCACTTGTACCGAGACCGGCGCCCCCGGACCACCAGGCGACGGCAAAGACCGCCCACAGGAGATAGCTCGCAAGAGGCAACAACAACCACGCAATGGGAATTTCAATGTCTGTCCTCAACCTCATCTGAACTAGAGTTGAAAGAGAAGGTTCCTGGCCGACGAGTTGCGGAGAGGTCATAAGGACACAGACGGAATTTCTCGCCCTAGATCGGGGGTGGCGCAGGAATCGGGGCTGGAGACGGTGCAGCAGACAGCTGAGCCATAATTGTGTCCTCCATCAACATTTGTTGTTGGAAGTGGTTGTTAGGGTCAGTGACTAGCACGTAGACCCAATAAACCCCGAAGATGCTTCCGGTTATCAGGGTCAAGACAAAGTAGAGCGCAAAACTTCTTTCTGGTATCGGCGGGTTTCGGTAGGGGAAGTTTATCGGAACTCCCAGAGCATTAAAGGTTCGAAGCATGTCGTTGATGAATAGATCTTCTCTCCTCTCGTGTTTGAAGAAGTCCTTCATGAGGAAATAGCCCGCGTAAAACCAGCCGAACGGGCCGATAATCGCGTATAGGGTTGCGTTCTTCTCCATTTGCTCAAGCCGCGTCTCTTTCACGCTTCTTTCCATGCTGTTAAGGAGAATTGAGATGTCAATACCCTTCTTCGCCGCGAGCTCCCTGGCCATGCTCACTGCGTCTTCATAGAGGAGAATCTGCCGGTTGAAGTGGGTGTTGCGACGACTCACTAGTTTGAAGACCAAAACGGCGACCAAGACGAGCACGATGAAATAAGTGAGATATGAGAGAATTAGTGCCCCAAAAAGAGCCCCAATCAACGGTCCTATTGTTGTGATTGTGGAATTTGTGGGCGTGGTGGTCCGAGGAATGCTGGCTAGTACCGCGAAAAGGATTATGGTTGCCGCTATTCCCCCGATAATAGGGACTAATGGAACAATCGCCCAGGCGCCTGACATGTGCCTGTCGCTTTCGAGCCGCGTTCGAAGATCACGCCTCAGGTTCTCAAGTGGGATGCTCAAGATTGTGACTCCTCTGAAATCGGGCAGGTATCGATTTTTCTATTTAAGACAATAGAATGTCTCTCATTTCTGCTTGTGTAGTCGGGAAAGCCTCGCTCATCGGATTTTTGGCTTGCTCAGTCTTTAAATGACCCGGGCCTTTTGGGGTTCGATTTGTGCGGCCGTGGTCTAGCCTGGTCTATGATATCAGCCTGCCATTGCTAGGCTTAGCAGAACGCTGACGACCCGGGAAACCGCCTCAACAGCGGTTCGGGACTTCAAATCCCGGCGGCCGCACCAAAAATGATGGACCTGTTTGTGAGATTGTCTTGATTCGAGCAAACTCGATTAGAGTCCCATGCTGTTGATTACGTTTGCAGAGTTTCCGTCCACAACAAGGATAATCTTGTCGCCTTTTCGTATCTTGACAACCCTGTCGGAATATGCGACAGCACGGCGTCGGAACAGACCTCCTCAGAAGATAGCCCAGAACTCCTCTCCAATGCCCACACCTGCTCAGAAAAGCAGATATTCGTCAGATTGAATCTCAAACACTCCAATGAACGATCCAGAATTCCTCAGAGCGTTCCATGAATATACGCTCTCATCTGGCGATTTCAGACACCTTGGACATCTCAGGCTCGCGTGGCTCGTTCTGAGAAGACATAGTCTTGAAGACGCATTACAGATTATTTCTCTTGGGATAAGACAGTATGCGAACTCCAAAGGGGCTAGTGGCATGTACAATGAGACCCTTACCCAGTTCTGGATACGCATCGTGAACCATGCCATTCAAGCGCAGCCGTCCGCTCAAGAATTCGAACAGTTCATCGACACTTTTCCGATCCTGCTGGACAAACAGCTTCCATTCCATCATTGGCGACGAGAGACGCTTGGTGGCAGCCGCGCCCGTTCCAACTGGCTGGAACCAGATTTGAAGCCACTCCCGTTCTGAGCCGGTACAAACTTGAGCCGACAGTTCTAGGAACAAAGGTCTCTCACAATACCCTCGAACTCGATCCATCCAAACGACAAGGGCTCAATCCTATTACCCCCGGTTGGACCAATGTAGGTTAGCATGCCCAATCCTCTAGTCATGCACCACCAGAGCATGGGTGCTCGCCTTGAACAAGGCCGGATTCCGCTGTCTTATGCAACTCCGGTTGAAGAGTACTGGGCCATTCGAAACCGCTCAGGCATGGCTGACGTTTCGCACCTAGGTCTGCTACAAGTAACTGGAAAGGACAGACTATCCTTCCTCAACGGACTACTCACGAATGAGATCTTGAAGCTGACTGAAGGGACCGGCATCCGCTCAGCGCTTCTCAACACAAAAGCCAGAGTCCTAGCGGACCTCTACCTCTATGCAGGAGAAGATGACCTCATCATAGATACCGGCGATGTCCCGGGAGCTAGCGTTAGAGATATCCTCGAACGTTTCATCATCACAGAGGACGTACAGGTCGAAGACATTACTCCTGGATTCGTTCATCTGACATTGCAAGGACAGCAAGCCTCCGAGAACGCAAGAGAGCTGTTCGGGGTCACGTTTGCAGACATGAAGCCACTTCAGCACAAAATGCTAGGGCCTACTATGATCGTTAATCGCGACAGAACTGGTCAACTTGGATACGATTTGTTAATTCCAAACGGCGAGGCGGAAGCAGTTTGGCAAAGCCTCCTTCTCAAGGGAGTAACACCCGTCGGGCAAGAGGCTCTTGAAATTCTCAGGCTTGAAGCAGGATATTCAAGATACGGGATCGACGTGGACGAGAACACCATCATTCTAGAAGCTGGATACAAAGACGCCGTAAGCTTCAACAAAGGATGCTATCTTGGGCAAGAAGTCGTAGCCCGAGCCACCCACATTGGTCGGGTCAACAAGAATCTCGTCCAGTTCCAAACGGACTCAGATAATGTACCGAGTGTGAAATCGAAGTTTGTCTCCAATGGTAAGGAAGCAGGATATGTCACTAGCGCTGCTTTCTCTCCAGGGCTGAAAGTGGTAGTGGGCCTGGGTTACGCCCAGAGAGATTTTGCTAGGGAAGGAACCAAGCTGGTCATAGAATCAGAGAAGGGCCTACTGCCGACGGTAATAACCAAACTGGCCTAGTTCTTGTTGCCCAACTGCTTGAAGCAGGGCAGGTGCCATACCTCTAGCTGAGTAGACGTAGTTTTCCTAAAAACGACTGTTTGTGTATCGAAGGAAATATTCTTTCTGCATCCAACGCAGAAACCGCCGGCTATGTTCGGGGTATTTGTGAAAGTAACCCGCATGTTTTCGGACTCTTGCCCAAGCTTCTGCAACTTGCTGTCGATGTAGGCTCTGAAGGCGGTGACCTCGTTGTTATGGGGGTTCACTTGCAATATCTCGTTGATCGCCTCCTCCGCATCTCCTAAGACCTTGACGATCTCTTGGAATCGGCCAAGCATCTGATTCGTCATGGCCCCATCAACCATTAGCACACCCTCTCCTAACGGTTGAATTGGTTGCGGCAATGTGCTCAGCTCACTGCTTATGCTGTCTGCAATCTTGTAGCAAAAATATGATCGGAGAAAGAGAAGACCTTCAGAGGCAGGATGGGCGTTCAATCCGTCATTGACAACTTCTAAGGCTCCGGTAAAGTTCGAGCCTTCAGCCTCCTTCATAGCCGGTTCAACAAAGTGCTTAGTTTCTTCGGGGGTGCACTTCAGCGGAACGTTGAAGGCGCCTGCAGTCGCTGCCAAGGACGAACAAACCATACGACGAGCGGAGCGAAAAAATGTCTTCCGTGCCTAGGAACCCACGCCTAGAGTACTACGGGTCCGCGTGGACTGTCCACGAAGATTCCGTGAAGACTCCCGCGACGAGTGCTAACTCGACGATTGGCGAAGTTTCTCCTCGATGCTCTTGAGCTCGCCGTGTTCTTTTATCCTAATCTTCACATCCATACTAAACGAGAGCCCGAGTCTCCGGAGGAATGAATACAATTCCTCTCCGGATATGGGTCCTCTCAGCCTTCCTTCCGCGACGAGGGAAGCGATGCTCGACTCTAACCGTTCGATTTCAGCAGGATAGTATCTGCGAGCAGTCTCCATCACTTCGGCGCCCCTACCAGCTAGGATTTTTCGAACAGTGTCTCGTGGAGATTCTGGCGGCTTTGGGGAAGGAGCTGCAGCAGGCTTGGTCTGGGACTGCAGCAACTTCCGGCGGAGTTCCAAAACTCGCTTTTGTCTCTGAAGTTCCATATCGGAGGACATCGGTCTAGACCATTCGGGAAGCAATTTCCGGCTTGGTCTACATAAGGCTAGTTTTTGGGAAGAGTCCCGCCAAGTGCATCGTCCGCTCGTAGTCGTAAATTGCTCTCGCAACAACTGTCCACGCCTCTAAGCCTTGGTTGTGAATCTGGTATGATTCCCTTGTCTTCGAGAGAGTTTCCTTCGAGAAATGTCCCTTTGGAAATCCTCCCACCAACAATACCGGGTCGTCATGCTCTGCCAATCTCGAAGCTACATCGTCCATACGTTTGGGAAGCCCCTCTGTTGTAAGCGCTATAACATCCCCTGAGATTTCGTCGAGTAGATCTCCAATGTGCCCGGGCTTGATTGACAGAAGAGAAGGCCCTGTTGGAGGAACGACTCTTTCTTGGTAGAGTTGTTCGATTAGCGAAGTGAACCGATCAGTGTTCCTCGGAAGTCGTGTCTTCGAATCGACTTTGATGATATTGTTATCTCTCGTATGAACGTAGCATCTCAGTCCTCCTGTCAAACTAAGCGGGGAACCTAGGGCCAGGAGCAATGAGAAATGAGGGATGTCTGGACGGCCCCTCCCAGTTCCACCGGGTCCCAGCCTGAGAATAGCTGAGTGATGGTACGTCTGATCCAAGACAAGCGTGCGCGGGTCTCTTCTCTTCTTTTGCGCCCATTTCAATATCGCAGGGTGGCGAACCAGTTCATTAGGCACAAGCTCTATCGAGGACTCTGCGAGTACTAGTGACAGGACCAAATGCTGATCAATCTCATACTTCAGATGCTAGGTTATGAATTTCATGGGAAGTAGGTCCACGAGACGAAACTATGGAAAGATGCGTTCAGCGGTAACCGCTGTCGCGCGTGAACGGATTGAACTTCTCCTTAGCCAAGCCATTGAAATCCTTCCTCGGGACACTGATTTGGCCAAGAGATATGTTGGACTCGCACAGAGAATCTCAACGCGAACTAAGGTCAGAATACCGAAAGACATGAAGCATTACCTCTGCAAGAACTGTGGCCAGCCCTTGATTCCCGGGAAAAACGCGCGAATCCGGCTCCGGTCCGGCAACTCGAGAATCATCATTTCATGTCTCAGCTGTGGCTCGTTTCGAAGGTATCCATACAGAAAACTAGGATAGCTAACGCATTTTTCCATGAAGCCTTATATTACGCTGTCCTCGCCTTCCCGACGAAAATCTAGAAACAACCAAGGACGACACCAGAATTGCCAACAGTATTCGAGGTTCCGGCCGAGGAACTCATAAACAAGCTAGCCAAGCACCTGAAAGAAAGTATGAGCGACATCGCACCCCCGCCCTGGACTGAGTTCGCGAAAACTGGCGCTCACAAGGAGAGGCCACCCCAGAACCCTGATTGGTGGTACTTCAGATGCGCCTCCCTTCTCCGAAAGATGTACGTACGAGGACCGGTCGGAGTGTCACGGTTGCGGGTCCAGTATGGAGGACGTGCGAGTCACGGGAATCGGCCCGCTCACCACGTACCCGCAGGAGGCTCCGCCATTAGGGAGCCCTTGCAACAGCTTCAGAAGGCAGAACTTGTCGCCATGGATGGGAAGAAAGGCCGGAAACTAACTAGGGAAGGAATGGCGCTCCTAAACCGCACGGCAGCTGAGGTTGTCAAAGAATTGAAGGCCCGGCCTCAAGAGGCCCCAAGTTAATGTCTAATGGAGACTACACGGACGAAGAGCTTGAAGCATTACGTCGACGAAGAATGGCCGAGCTGCAAAGATCAGCCTACGATGAACAACGTCGTTCACAAGCTCAGCAACAAGTGGACCGCCAAAAACAATCAATCATTCGCCAGATCCTCACGCCCGAAGCAAGACAGCGACTTGCCAACATTCGAATGGTGAAGCCTGAGTTCGCCGAGGAATTGGAAATGCAACTTATACAGCTCGCTCAGTCAGGAAGGCTCCAGACACAGATCACGGACGAGCAGCTGAAGAGAACACTGGTCCAACTACAATCGCAGAAAAAAGAGATCAAGATCAGGAGAGCGTAGATGGCACGCAACAAACCCTCCGGAAAGAAGAAGCACCTATCGCACGCTCTGAATCAGGCCCAACCTGTCCCTTCATGGGTTGTAGCCAAAACCGAGGGTAAAGTCCGGCGAAACCCGAAGCAGCGACACTGGCGAGAAACAAAGATCAAGGTGTAGTGTAACTGACAGCAAAAAAAGCCACGATTGGAGACGATCCCGACATACAACCATCCGTGGAGACAGAGCTCACCAAGCCCGAAGCCGCAAAGACAAAAATTACAGAAGAGGAAACAGAAGAGCTAGAATCAGAGGCAAAGACACCAAAGGCCCCTGAAGCTCCCAAAGCTGAAGAAGCTGCTGAGGAAGAGGAGGAGATAGAGATAGTTGAGGAGAAATTCTACGATCTCAACCTACGGCGTATTTGGACTGCTCCGAGAGAAAAACGAACACCTCGAGCGGTAAGATACGTCAGACAATACGCAGCTAATAGAATGAAAACCGACAATGTTTCGCTAAGTGAGGAGACAAACAGTCTCCTGTGGAATCGGGGAATCAGCAAACCCCCGCGAAAGATTAGGATTCGCGTGGTCAAAGACAAAGCAGGCAAAGTCATCGTGTTTCCGGGTGAGGGAAAATGAATAGTGCCGATCATTCTCTCTGACGTTTTCGGGGATCCGAACGTCGGAATTTTCTCTTTCGCGAACGATAACATAGCAATCTTGCCTGCAGGCCTTTCTCACAAGAAGATCAGTAGCTTCCGCGACACGTTGGGAGTAGAACCCTGCTCGGTGGGAATCGCAGATTCCAGACTTGTCGGAATCTATGTCACAGGGAACTCCAATGCCATCCTTGTCCCCTACATTACCACGGATGATGAGCTAAAGCAACTCCGCTCGACGGGGGTACACATAGAGATCCTGAGAGAGAAACGAACGGCACTGGGCAACATAATACTCTGCAATGATCACGGTGCGATAGTCGACCCTCGACTCCAACACAATACAGTCACAGCACTCGAAGAAACACTAGACGTCCCGGTCCGACCCTCTACAATCGGAGGACTTCCCCACGTTGGGGCACTAGCCACTGCCTCAAACAAAGGGGTCCTAGTGAATCCGATCATCACTGACAATGAGAGCAGAACCATCTCGAATGTTCTCGGCGTTCCCGTGTCAAAAGGGACCATTAACTCCGGAGTCCCATACCCCAAGGCTGGACTAGTGGTAAACTCTAGAGGTGCGATCGTCGGGTCCCACACGTTGGGGTCCGAACTTATCACTCTAAGCAACGCTTTCCAAACGGATTAGGTTAAGTACCGCCCATTCGCAAACTCCGATATTCTAGGGCAAGGCTACCACGATGAGTCAGGTAAGACTATTCAAGATAACCGGTGAATTGCGAAAGGGAGGAGACAAACTCCCATTCACCAAAAACATCAGGGCAGTCAAGAAAGAAGATGCTTTGCAACACCTTTACTCTGACATGGGAAGCCGCCACAAAGCACGAAGGTTCGAAATAACAGTCAAACAGATCGAAGAATTACCTGAACCAGAGGTGGTTTGATGGCGAGCTCCAAGAAGCAGCTGGCCGCTCCCCGGAACCTAGACGAGGAAATGCGCCAGCTACTTGTCGAGATCAGAATGCTGGAGGGATCCGCCCGGGTTCTCTCCTCGAGACTTGACATCGTAACAGGGGCCCTCTCCGAAACCCAGACCGCAAAACAAACGCTAGAAGGCACGAAAGAGGCTGGAAAGGACGTTGAGATGCTTATCCCGATAGGCTCAAGCTCATTCGTCAAAGCGAAGCTCGAAGATCCTCAGCATATCATAATCGGAGTTGGTGCGGGAGTCTGTCTAGAAAAGACGGTGGATGATTCGATTAAGGATCTCAACATGAGAGCGACCGATCTGGACAAAGCGCGGATCAACGTTACGCAACAGTTGAACCAGATCATCAACCAGACTGAGGACTACAGAGCCCGCTTGGAGGACCTCGCGCGCAAGAAGGGCGGTGGCCCGGTAGAGCTTGTTTGACAGGCTTAGAGCCCAGTTTTCCAACTTCTACGACCGCGTAGCCAAAACAGAGCTTCAAGGAAAGGATCTAGACAAGGTTCTAGACGAATTCCAACTCTCACTAGTTGAAAATGATGTCGCAGTCTCTGTGGCGGACTATGTAACGACTGAATTGAAAGAGAAGCTGAAGGACGTTCAGTTTGCGAGATTCTCCGATCCTAGAGGAAGGGTCAAGGCGATTCTAGGCGATGTGCTATTGTCAGTTCTAGATAGAGCTGGAAGGCTGGATATTTTCGAGCTAGTTGAAAAGAAGAGGAGCGCCGGAGAGCCAGCGATAATCGTGTTTGTGGGTATCAACGGAACGGGAAAAACAACAAGCATCGCAAAGCTAGCCCACATTCTCCAGAAAAAAGGCAGAACATGCATACTCGCCGCCAGCGACACCTACCGCTCGGGCTCAATAGAACAGCTTGAGGAGCATGCGAGAAGAATCGGTGTAAGATTGATCAAACATCAATACGGGGCCGACCCAGCTGCCGTCGCGTTTGACGCGGTCAACTACGCGCGAGCGCACGGGGTGAACGTGGTTCTGATAGACACCGCGGGACGGATGCAGACAAACCAAAACCTGTTGGAGGAGATGCGAAAGATCGTCCGAGTCACAAAACCAGATCTGACGATTCTAGTCGTCGATGCTCTCACTGGAAACGATGCAGTAGAACAGGGCAAGGTCTTTTCCCAAGCGGTCAAGATTGATGGGATAATCCTCGCGAAACTCGACGCCGATGTTAAGGGCGGTAACGCGATATCCTTGTCTTACATAATGGGTCGGCCTGTGACCATGGTCGGGACAGGGCAGGGATATGACGATCTTGAGACGTTCCAGCCTCAGACTATCGTAAGCAACCTAGTTGGATGAAGGGAATCTGAAGTTATCCTAGGAGGGACGTTGTTGACGTAAATCCAGGCGTTTCGCGTGTTTATTGTGGGGTTTCCAGGGGAATCGTAAGCTTCTGGTCCAGCTGTTCCTTGAGGTCATCCATTGTCGGAAACCGGCCTTGTTGGTGCTTCGAGAAGATGAGCTGGCCATCAAGCACAACGTCAAAGACTCCTTTGTCTGCTGGTTTCAGCGACACCGTCAGTTTCCGGTTGAGCGGCATACCGTAGGTCGCGAGAAGTTGACCGACCATTTCCATCGCCCTCGGCTGATGTCCACACGGCTGGCAGTACGTTATTTCTAGGTCAACCATGTTGCTCAATCACTAAATGCAGTCTGCGAGATTTAAACCCGTTTCCACGCTACGAGATCCAACAGATACACGACTAGAGGGGTTCTTATAAGAGAAGAATCCACGACCGACAAACTCTCTCGGAGAACTGTCGCAAAACCTTGGCGGGTCTGAAAGGAAGAGACATTCTCTCGTTGGTCGAACTATCCCCCAGAGAAATCGATCTGATCCTAAAACGCTCTTCTCTATTGGCACGACGAAGAACGGTTCCCCAAAAACTGAAGGGAAAAGCCGTCGCCTTGATATTTCAGAAACCCTCGACAAGGACCCGGGTTTCCTTCGAAACAGCTGTCGCCCAGCTAGGTGGCCACCCGGTTTATCTCAGCTGGAACGAAATGCAACTAGGAAGAGGAGAAACCATCTCGGACACTGCCAAAGTCTTGGACAGGTACGTCAAAGCCATAATGGCCAGGGTCTATTCCCATGACGATCTTGTCGTTCTCGCCGAGACCGCTGATGCTCCTGTCATCAACGGCCTCTCCGACAAGCACCATCCATGCCAAATACTCGCAGACCTCCTGACGCTGATCCAATACAAGAAGCGGCTGAAAGGCCTGAAGCTAGCGTACGTGGGCGATGGAAACAATGTTTGCAACAGCCTCTTGATAGGATGCGCCAAGACTGGAGTCAACATTGCGGTCGCGAGGCCTCCAGGCTATGGTCCGGACCCAGAGGCAGTCAAATATGCTGAAGAAGCAGCTGCAAGGTCTGGAGCATCAATCAGCATTGTTGAGGATCCTAAGGAAGCGGTAAGGGGAGCGGACGCGGTCTACACTGACACGTTCGTTTCAATGGGTATGGAGAAAGAAAAGGAGACGCGACTATCCGCCTTCATTCCAAAATACCAGGTCACCAGGACGCTGCTCTCACACGCGAAGCCTGGGGCGATATTTCTTCACTGCCTTCCTGCTCATAGAGGCGAAGAGGTTACTGCAGACGTCATCGATGACGCTCAGTCAGCGGTCTGGGACGAAGCGGAAAACAGATTGCATACCGCCAGAGGACTCCTCTCACTCATTATGTAATCAACCTTAGAATGGAATCCTCCTCGTCGAGACTCGAAATCATTGCATCTCGAGCAGACGCCGCTTCAATCAATATCGCAGAGAACCTGATCCAAGGCTTTCAGTTTTCTAAAACGAAGCTCTTCGAACGATCAAGTCGCTCTCTATTCCCGCGATAATATCTCTCTCACCATAATCGGCGAGCTCGGAATTTTCGGTAAGCCAGAAAATCATTCCGCAAGAGGCGACATCTCTAGTATTTGCATCCAAGCACGTAAGCGCGTCCGGAAAGCTTGCTCTAACGGTACATGCCACCGGCAATCCATACCCACGAAGCATTGTACGGTGGAAATCCCGAGCAGCTCTCGTTTGTCGATCCCTTGGGAATTATGAGAGCTCTGGGTACTTTGAGAGATGAATCGGCGAAGAAGGGTTGGCAAATTGAGGTCACAATGGAGGCAACGCATCACGGTCCGACAAGCTTCAAGATTCCGGTTGTGTTCGTTGAAATCGGTAGCGGACCTCTCGAATGGTCGGACTCAACACTAGGGGAAAAAGGGGCCAAGGCGGCAATGGCGGCAGCGAATCCACTTAGGTCATCAACTTCCAACGCGGTGGGTTTTGGAGGTACACACTATCCAGCCAAACACACCCGAATCTGTCTGGAGGGCAAACGAGCTATCGGACATGTCATATCTAGGCATTCGTGTGAGGGGGAATATCAAGCACTACACTAGGACAAGTGTTCGATAAGACGGTCGGCGGATGTGAGACTGCTGTTGTTGACTGGAGGGGATTGAGCGGGAAGCAACGTCATGATCAGCTCTTACTTCTTGAAGAGTGGAGCATCGAGGTGGAAAGGTGGTAAGGACGCCTAGAGACTAGGATAGTTAAAATAGGGAGGGCCCGGTCCATCGCACTCCAATCCATAGTCGAGGGCTTGTCATGGGCATTGGAAATTTCCTTCAATCGGCGAGACGTCTATTTCACGTAGCCCAGAAGCCGGACTGGCAAGAAACCAAACTGAACATCAAGATCATCTTAATCGGTGTGGCCATAGTTGGTGGCATTGGATTCGTTCTCAGAATCCTCTTCTGGGTGGTTGGACTGTACCAGTTGCCCTCTAGCCAGGTCACTCCCACTCGGTAGTGAGCAAAAGACCTTGGCAACCCAGACTCAGAAGACATCGATTTATGCAGTCCGAACGACGAGTGGACAAGAGAGAACAGTGGTTGACCTTATGGCTAGCAGGATCCAGCCTAAGAAACTCCCGATCGTAGCGATACTCGCTCCAGAAGTAATCAAAGGCTACATCTTCGTCGAGGCGATGGGGCCACATTTTGTTGATGAGGCAATTGCAGGGACGAGGCACGCTAGAACCAGAACGAAGGGAGTCGTCTCTCTCGCAGCGATCGAACGATTCATAGTAACCAGACCCGTAATCGAAGAGCTAAGCGTCGGCAACCTCGTGGAGGTCGTTGGTGGACCGTTCAGAGGTCTGAAAGCGAAAATCACACACGTCGACAAAGTGAAACAGGAAGTCGTCATTGAGCTTCTGGAGGAAGGCTTTGCGACGCTGCCGATAACAGTGCACGCTGACTACGTGAAGCTCGTAAGTAGAGGAGAGGTAGAGGAAGCTGGCCGACAAGAAAACAGTTGACGCGATAATAGACGGCGGCAAAGCCACAGCAGGTGTGCCCCTCGGTCCTCAGCTAGGACCTTTAGGAGTAAACATCCTGCAGATTGTCAACAAGATCAACGAGCTCACAAAAGCATACGCGGGAATGAAAGTCCCCGTAAAGATTCTCGTCAACGTCGAAGACAAGAGCTTCGAAGTCGAGATCGGGACGCCGACCACCTCTGCCTTGATAGTCAAGGAGTTGGGGATCGAAAAGGGATCAGCAACACCCAAAGCCACGAAAGTCGGCAATTTGTCTCCCGAACAGATTGTGAAGATCGCCCAGATGAAACGGACGGATAGCTACGCCCGAACCCTGAAGTCCGCTGTAAAAGAGGTTGCTGGGGCATGTGTAAGCATGGGCGTGACAGTAGACGCCAAAGAACCGAAAGAGTTCATCAAGAACCTCGACGCAGGCCAGTATGACGCAGCGCTAAAGGAATTACAATAGGAGAACGCTAAGATGCCCCTGTCTAAAGATTCGATCACAAAAGCACTTGCTGACGTGAGGAGCAAGACAGAGAAGAGGAAATTCACTCAGGCAATCGAACTATCAGTCAAGCTTCGCGAGTTAGACCTGAAGAAGCCTGAGGCGAGAATCAACGAGAACCTCGAACTCCCAACAGCTGCAGACAAGGACTCGAAAGTGGCAGTGATAGCTGGCGGCGACCTGGCTGTTAGAGCCAAGAACGCAGGAGCCGATATTATCATCGGGCGCGAGGATCTCGACAAACTAGGTCGAGCGAAAAAAGAAGCTCGGAAGATCGCCCAGAACTACGACTTTTTCGTCGCAGAAGCTCCACTGATGCCGCAGGTCGGGAAGACCCTTGGACAGATTCTCGGACCCAGAGGCAAGATGCCGACACCTATTCCTCCGACCGCACCGATTGACGATATCATCAAGCGCCAGCGCCGCAATGTCCGGCTCAAGATGAAGGATCAGCCGGTGATTCAGGTCAAGGTAGGGACAGAAGACATGTCAGACGATGTTCTAGTACAGAACATCCAGACAGTCATCTCAAGACTGGAGGCCAAGCTGGAGAAAGGTCCTAAGAATATCAAAGGCGTTTCGATCAAAGCTTCAATGGGACCTCTAGTAAAGATACCACTGGCTATGGCGGCATAAGACAATGTCAACGACCCGCAAGGTAGCAGCATGGAAGAAGGACGCAATAGCCCAGCTGCAGGTTCTTCTGGAGAAGTATCCAGTCATAGCAGCCGCCGACTTGACCAAAGTCCGATCATCCCAGATCCACGAACTCCGTAAACGTCTACGGGACAAGGTCGCCATGGTGGTGACCAAGAACAACCTACTGCGGAAATCAGTCGAACTATCAGAATCGAGCCATGGGAGGGTCGGGGAGTTCGTCAAAGACCTCCAAGGCTCGAACATCTTACTGTTCACCGATGTCAATCCTTACTCTTTGATCATACTGCTCGAAAAGAGCAAAGTCAGAGTCCCTGCGAAAGCCGGAGACATCGCAACAGGTGAGATCATGGTCCCAGCCGGAAACACCGGGCTTCCCCCAGGCCCAGTTATTAGCGAATTTGGAGAGATCAAGGTCCAAACGAGAATTGAGGGAGGAAGCATCTGGGTCGCGAGAGACTCGGTAGTCGCTAGAAGAGGAGACCTAATCACACCCAAAATGGCCTCTGTTCTTTCCAAACTTGGGCTCAAGCCAATGGAGGCCGGGCTCACGCTAGCTACCGCGTACGATAACGGAACCATACTCAGAGCCGACGATCTAGTCCTCGACATCAGCACCTATCGAAAAGACGTCTTCCAAGCCATTAGCAACGCGTTCGGCCTCTCAATCGATGCGGGCTACGTGACTCCTGAGAACGCCCCGAGAATCCTAGGGAAGGGAATGCGAGAAGCTCTAGCGATTGCCGTTGAAGCAGGTTTCCTTGAAAGTGGCACGATAGAGCCTGTCCTCAGACGCGCTGTCATGAACGCAAAAGTGCTGCTACAGAAGATTCCTATCGCAATACCCGGAAACCCTTAAGTGCAAGAATTGACGCTCGACTAAAATCCAAACAAATCCTGAGAAAAGAGGAAAAAGCCCAATGAAGTATGTTTACGCCGCACTACTGCTGCACTCATCAGCGCAGCCTGTAACAGAAGAGAACGTGAAGAAAGTCGTAACCGCAGCAGGTAGCAAAGTCGAAGAAGCTCAAGTAAAGGCCTTGGTAGCGGCATTGTCTGAAGTCAACATTGACGAAGCTCTGAAGTCGGCCAGCGTAATGGCGGCACCCGTCGCAGCCCCAGCGGCACCAACCGAGTCAAAGAAGGAAGACAAGAAACCGGCTGAGGAAGAGAAGAAGAAGGAAGAAGAGGCCCTAGCAGGACTCGGGGCACTATTCGGTTAGAGGAAGAGCAAGGAGGTTCGCGGTATAGCTCCGCACAGTCTTCTCCTCGAATCCACAACCCTCTAAAGCAATTCACTCAGCCAAGCTTCTATACTTCCAGAACAATCGTGGAGGGATACGATAGTTGCCAGAGATCAACCCGGAAGAATTTGCCCTCCCGTACTTCAAAGAAATCGGCTTCTTTCGAAGAAAATGTCCATCCTGCAAAAGTAACTACTGGGCGGCTCCTGATCAGAGTACTTGCGGTGAGGTCCCGTGCGCATCATATTCTTTCATCGGAAACCCCCCCACAAAACAGCGTTACAGCCTGGCGGAGATGCGCATCCAGTTTATGGACTATTTCGCCGAACGCGGACACACGCGGATCAAGCCATATCCGATCGTGGCCCGCTGGCGTAACGATGTATACCTCGTAGGCGCGTCAATCTATGACTTCCAACCCTACGTAACAGAAGGGAGCATGCCCCCTCCAGCGAACCCGCTGGTCATCAGCCAGCCCTGCATCCGTTTCACAGACATCGAATCGGTTGGCGCTGCAGGCCGACACATGTCCATCTTTGAGATGGGTGGAGCACACGCGTTCAATTATCCGAACAAGGAAATCTACTGGAAAGACCAGACGGTAAGCTACCACCACAAATTGCTAACAGACGTGATGGGTGTCCCGTCCGAATCGGTCACTTACAAAGAGCACTTCTGGTCAGGTGGAGGAAATGCGGGCCCCGATTTGGAAGGAATCGTCTCTGGACTGGAAATATCGACACTTGTCTTCATGCAGTACAAGGTCCAAGGTGAAGAACTCATAGCATTACCAATCCGGACAGTGGACACAGGCTACGGGATGGAAAGATGGGCATGGCTGTCCCAAGGCTCCCCAAGCGGATTCCACGCAGTATACGGCCCCCTGCTCGCGCAGGTTATTGACCTAGCGAAGGTCGACCTCGACGAGAACACATTATCCTCGCTAACGAGGGCGGCCGGAATCTATGGAGCCGGCAGCCGAGCGGCAAGAGAAGCGTACATCGAAGCTACGGCACTGGAGACCGGCCGCGACAAAGACGCGTTCCGCTCCATCGTCCAGACACTAGAAGCCGCATTCGCAATCACCGACCACACCAAGGCGATTTCCTTCCTACTCGCCGAAGGCGTCGTCCCTTCCAACGTAGGTGAAGGCTACCTAACCCGGCTCATCATCCGTCGAGCAGCAAGGCTTGCTCGACAAGCTGGAATCCTTCAGGAACTTCCCCGCATAATCGAGGGACAGATCAAAATGTGGGGCGGAGAATTCCATCTCCTCCGAGAGATGAGAGGAGAGATACTGGAAGGTCTCCAAATCGAGGTAGAGAAATACGAAGAGACAATCAGCAAGGGTTCAGAAGCGGTACTCAGACTCTCAAAGGAACTCTCGAGTCAAGGCATTCGAAAGATTCCCACAGATCAGCTGGTTCTGCTCTACGATTCCCAAGGCCTGGCTCCCGAGATTGTGCAAGAAAGCGCGGAGAAGGTCGGAGTAGAGGTCGAAGTCCCCGAGAACTTCTTGACGCTAGTCGCGGAACGACACTCAAAACCGACCACGAGTCTTGAAACCTCCTCCGAGCCTGAATTGGAAGCGCGGCTAAAGGATCTTCCAGCAACCAGTGCGTTATACTATGACGACGCCTATCGGACGAGTTTCCGGGCGAAGATAGTCGCGAGAGTCGCGGAAAACACGGTCGTGTTGGACCAGACCTGTTTCTATCCTGAGGGAGGTGGCCAGCCTAGCGACCGCGGCGAGTTGCGATTTGGAGACCGGAAGGTGAAGGTCACAAACGTCCAAAAGGTCGGAAACACTATCGTTCACTTTCTGGACCATCCCGTCGATCAGGAAATCGATCTGGTTGAGGGAGAGATCGATTGGCAGCGACGCGTGAACCTGATGCGCCATCATACTGGCACCCACGCGCTGATCGGTGCGGCACGTAGAGTGTTAGGCGAGCACGTCTGGCAAGCAGGGGTGCAAAAGGAAGTGGAGAGCAGCAGGCTAGACATCACACACTACCGAGAGATTACTCCGAAGGAAAGGGAACGGATCGAACGCCTAGTCAACCAAGTCATCTTACGAGACATACCCGTACAAGTGGCATGGATGGCGCGTGAGAAGGCAGAGGCGAAGTACGGATATAGACTCTATCAGGGTGGAGCAGTCCCAGGATCCAAGATTCGAGTAGTGAGAATCCAGGGATGGGACGCTGAGGCGTGCGGCGGAACACACTGCAAGAGAACCGGAGAGCTAGGCGTCTTCAAGATCGAGAAAGCCAGCAAACTGCAAGATGGCGTAGAGAGGATTGTTTTCTCGGCAGGAGAGCCCGCTCTGAAGCGGATCAATCAGCAGAGCGAAGCACTTGCAAAGGCGAGTGAGGTCTTGAAGACAACGCCTGAAAAGCTTCCAGAGTCCATCAAGGCATTAGTCGCTGAAAGAGACTCCCTACTGAGAGAAGTCGAAAAGGTCCACGCAAAGACTACCGAGTCTCACGTCAAACAGCTTGCGAAGAAAGCAATCACTATCGGAACAGTAAGACTCGTACTATCAAAGACGGCCAAGAGAAAAGGCATCGACACTGTGGAGGTCGCAAATCGGCTCAAGGAATCCGACCCCAACATGATCGCGATAATATTCGAAGTATCCGAGCGCGTCCAGGTGGTTGCCGCAGCCGGTGACGAGGCCGTCAAAGCAGGTGTCAACGCCGGCCAGATCGTCTCAGAAGCCTCCAAGGTCCTAGGTGGAGGAGGAGGGGGTAGACCATTCTTCGCCATAGGCGGCGGATCATCCAAAGACAAAGTAGACGAGGCGCTGAAGATCGCAGAACAAGTCGTCACAAGACAGCTCAGCATGGTAGTCCCAGTGGAGGGAATCAGAAATGCCAGCCAAGCTTGACTGGCGCGCCTTGGAAAGAAGTTGGCAGAAAAAGTGGAACTGGCGCAAGATCTACGAGACGAACCTAGACCCCCGCAAGCCCAAGTACTACGTGACGGCTGCATACCCCTACCCTAACTCTCCCCAGCACGTAGGCCACGCGAGAACCTACACCATCGCCGACGTTAACGCCCGATATCACCGGATGAAAGGCTACAACACCCTCTTCCCAATGGGCTTCCATTACACAGGCACCCCACTATTCGCCATGAGCAAACGCCTGGGTGAAGGCGACCCCGAGATCGTTGAGACTTTCACAAAGGTCTACGGCATTCCGCCGGCAATGTTGGAGAAGTTGAAGGACCCGAAGTCGATGGCCTCCTACTTCCGCGAAGATATCAAGAAAGGAATGATGGAGATCGGGTTCTCGATCGACTGGCGACGAGAGTTCACGACCATCGACCCTCTGTACAATCGCTACATCGAATGGCACTTCCAGATCTTGAACCGGAAGGGGCTGATCACTAAGGGCACGCATCCTGTCGCCTGGTGCCCTAACGACAAGAGCCCTGTAGGGGTCGTAGACACTCAGGGAGACGTGGAGCCTGACATCGGGGAATCCTATCTTGTCAAGTTCCGGAAGGACGACGTAATCTACCCCACCTCGACTCTGAGGCCAGAGACTGTCTTTGGAGTTACAAACCTCTGGATTAACCCTGACGCCACTTACGTTAGAGCGAAGGTGGACGGCGAGCTTTGGGTCGTCATCAAGGAAGCGGTCGAGAAACTTCAACACCAGAATCACAAGGTCACCATAGAACGTGAAATACCGGCAAGCGAGCTGCTGTGGAAGACCGTCCAGAATCCAGTCACCAACAACGAAATTCCAATCCTACCCGGAAGCTTCGTGGAACCCGACAACGGTACCGGCGTTGTCATGTCTGTCCCAGGACACGCTCCCTATGATTACCAAGCCCTGACTGATCTCAAGAAAAGGTATGCCAATTCAGCGGAGTCACAACAGGTCCTGCAGGACACCAAGCCGATCTCGATCATCCGGCTAGAAGGCTTCTCCGATCTTCCGGCCGCAGATTTGATCGGGAAATTCAAAGTCAAAGACCAGAACGACCCACATCTAGAACACGCAACACAGGAACTCTATTCGAAAGAATTCCACGATGGCATAATGAGAGAAAACACAGGCAGTTACTCAGGAATGCTCGTCGCTAAAGCCAGGGAGGCCATAGTCCGAGAACTCGCGAGTCAGGGAAAAATTGAGACCTTACTGGAACTGAGAAACGCTCCCGTAGTCTGCCGCTGCGGGACCAAGTGCTTGGTTCACATCTTGGAGAACCAGTGGTTCATCAACTACGGCGACCCGGAATGGAAGAAGCTCGCACACAAATGCCTAGATCAGATGGCCATCCTTCCGGAAGAATTGCGAGGAGAATTCAATTACACGATAGACTGGTTGAGAGAAAGGGCCTGCGCAAGGGCTGTGGGCCTAGGGACGAAGCTTCCATGGGACCAGAACTGGATTATCGAGGCCCTATCCGACTCAGTCGTGTACATGGCCTATTACATCCTATCCAAGTACTTCACCAAAGACTGGGTAATCTTCAAGAAATTCGAAAATGACACGTCGAGATTGCCCGACGCTTTCTTCAACTTCACGCTACTAGGAGAGGGAACCATTGACACTGTTGCGGAGCAGACCAGGATTCCAAAGAGGATCCTGAACGCCATCCGAGCAGAGTTTCAATACTTCTACCCTGTAGACATGCGCCACTCTGCCCGAGACCTCGTCTCCAACCACCTATCCTTCTACATCTTTCACCACTCAAGTCTATTCCCTGAGAAACAGTGGCCAAAGGGAATCGTGGCCAACGGGTTTGTCCTGATGGAAGGCGCGAAGATGTCGAAATCTCTAGAGAACATCATACCGCTACGGCAGGGGATTGCCAAGTTCGGATCTGATCCCGTCCGGGTAGGAGTGATGGCGACTGCTGAACTGGGTCAGGACACGGATTTCAGCGAAGGGCTCGCATTGTCAATTCAGGAAAGACTCTCTGCACTGATAGGACAGGCTAGAAAACTGGGAGCGAAGAAAACAGCTGGGAAACCGAAATTCTCCACTTTGGACCGGTGGATGGTGAGTCGTCTGAGCAGCGCCGTCCAGAGCGCCACAAATGCACTCGACAGGCTGAGAGTCAGGGAAGCCATCAACATCATTCTCTATCAACTCGACAACGACATTGCCTGGTACAAGCGAAGACTTGGACCCAAGAAACCAAGGTCGGACAATCGCGACCGAATCCTACGAAAAGTTCTGGAGACTAGGACAAGAATGATGGCCCCGCTCACACCCCATACGGCAGAAGAGATCTGGAGCCGCATTGGAAACAAGGGATTCGTAGTTCAAGCCGACTGGCCTCAAGAAAGCGAGAATGAGAAAGACGCCCTAGCAGAACGAGCAGAGGCACTCATTCGACAAGCGTTAGAAGATACCGGCGAGATCTTGAAAGCCACAGGCATCACCCCGAAGCGAATTGCCTACTACACCGCATCAGATTGGAAATGGGAAGTCTATCTCAAAGCATTGAAGGCGGCCAAGGAGAAGATGAGACAGGGCGATTTCATCAAGGACGTCATGGGAGATCCCCAGTTACGATCTCTAGGCAAGGCTGCTGTTGATTATGCTGCTAAGGCGATTCAACAGGCAAACCAGATGCCGGACGAGATGAGACAGTCACGTTTGCGAGACGGGGTTACAGCGGAGAGCACTATCTTCGCTGACTCAGTCGACTTCTATCAACGAGAATTCAAATGCACGGTCGATCTTTGGAATGAAGGAGATCCAAGCATAAACGACCCAAAGGGACGGGCTAGAATGTCTGAACCGTACCGGCCAGCAATCTATCTAGAATAATCTGTACTAAAGGACCCTGACTGCGACGTGGCAGGATGGGCAGAACTGGTAGATGGTGAAAATGTCAGAGGCTGCTTCCTTTCCCTCCTCGATGTTATGGACCATTATTGCCACCATCTCTTCCATGCAAGGAGAGTGGTGTGAGTCTTCCATCGGTGTGACCTCGACCTTCGCACCTTCAGGCATGTTCTTCTCTAGAACCACCACCAAGTCCTCTGAGTTCTTCAATGGAAACTCGTCGAATGGCATGTGGGGAAAACCGTTGAGTAGCTGAGGGCTCTTCTTAGCCGTCTTTTTCAATCCATATCCCGGAATTCTATGTCTTCTACAGGGTATCGAATTGTAGCCTGCGAAAGACCTGGTTTAAGCCTTGAGTAACTCGCAGTGCGCGGTTCGGGAGCTTTGGGGAACTCTCACTCTTGCGGCGCGAGGGTCGGTCGCTAAGACCTCCTATTTTCTGGAACGCCTAGCGATATGGTGGTGATAATGGGTGAGATGGGCTGATCAAGGTGTAATCTGGGCTTAGATGGGTTGGCGAAAAACGCACTTAGCCTAGTGAATTTAGCGATGATCTTGAGGCGGCGTCCCAGATTCGGGATCAGGGCTGAAAAACGGGGGATTTTGCACTTGACCGGATTCTTCTGCAACGGTTCTTTGCGTCCCGAGATGCGCTGTGCAAGACCCTCCCTCCCCAGGGATCGATTTCCTGTCTAGCGGAGCCTCTGGCCGAGATGTGCGACTCAGTGCGTAATCCAAGGCTTGGTTGGGGAGGCGAATCTGGGGGTTTTAACGGGTCATTCCCGAACGATTAGAGGGAAATCTAGAGAGCCCCGCTCCTTTTCAGGATCAGGGCTGAAAATAGGCGAGTCCGGGGCCGGTTCAGGCGTCATGTCCGAACCGACGCTTGAACTTGCGGATTGGATGTTGTTTTTCGATGGAAAACCAGTCTCCGCCGCAATGGTTGGGGCAGGCCTTCTCGTCAAGCTGCAGCATTTCTCCCTCAGAATAGTTGAGCTGTCTTCTCCTCTCCTCGAACGTCCGCTCAAACTTGACCGCGCATTTCACGCAGCGAAGCTCCAAGACTACTCTAACCATCCCCGGGACACTTTACTTCTCCCCGAGCCAAAGTCAAGGGTAATTAAACCAGAAAGCCTCCCAACAGTAAAGCGTTGACAAATTGCTTCTAGAACTTCCCGAGAGACAGTTGCAACTTGACCCAGAACTGGATCACAGTCTGCGCGAAATCTACGGCAAACGAATCGACAAGGTGCTATCTGCAATGCAAGCGATGCCTTCACGCTACTATTTCCGGATAAACACGCTGAAGACCGACCGAGACATTGTCATCCAATCGATGACTGCCGATGGTCTGCGGGCCGAGCCTCACAATCACCTCAAGGATGCCGGGTTTCTCCACCCTTGTCCCTCCAGGATAGAAACCGATGGTAACGTTGTTGAGGCGGACAGGGTCGCTGCAGAATCTGTTCAACTAGGCGCTCATCTCTACGCTCCCGGCGTGAAACGATGCCATGGGTTGAGACCGGGCATGAAGGTAACTGTGGTCGATGGGACTGGAACCCCAGTCGGGTCTGGGATTTCCCACCAGAGCGAGACTAGTGTCTTGACCTACCGACAGGGAGTGGCAATAGAAATCCGACATAGCAGAACGGGTTTGCCGAGCATCATGGAGACCCTGTGGTACGCTGATGGACAAATCCACCTCCAATCGCTGCCAGCAACCCTAACAAGCCATGTTTTAGACCCGAAACCGGGAGAGACAATTGTCGACCTCAACTGTGCTCCCGGTGGCAAGACGAGTCACATCAGCCAGCTAACCCGAAATCAGGCCCGAATAATCGGGTTCGACCGGAACAAACACAAGATCCAGAAGGCGGAGGAACTCATGCACAGAATGGGCTGCGCCAACTACCAGCTCATATCGCACGACTCCAGATACGTCCACCTTGACTACAACATCAAAGCCGACCGGGTCCTAGTGGACCCTCCTTGCACTGCTCTCGGAGTAATCCCCAAACTTGCAATCGAGACAACGATGAGGAACGTAGAGAACTCAGCAGATTATCAAAAGCAGTTTCTAACTGCCGCTTCAGGTATCACCAAGAAAGGTGGAACGGTCGTGTACAGTGTCTGCACGATTAGCAAGGAAGAATGCGAGGACACTGTCGCTCTCGCTGAGAAGGAATTAGGGCTGAAGCTCGAAGAACAAACCCCGTTCCTAGGTGAAGCCGGGTTTGACCCAGATCATCTTACGCAGAGATTCAATCCTGACATTCATGAGACGGGATATTTCATAGCCCGGTTCATCAAGAACTGAGACTAGGACCTATGGAAGGTCTTCACGGATTCCTTAACAGATTACAAGCAACAGCGTCTGCTATTCGGCAGTCCGGTATCCGAGAAGCGGTTGTTCTCCACCACGACGAAGCAGACGGGCTCACCTCAGCTGCACTGGCAAAACTGGCCCTGTCACGTCTTGGGCTTAAGACGAGGCTAATCTGTCTCGACAAGTTGTACCCAGAGGTTGTCGAGGACATCGAAACAGGTCGTCCTCGCGTCGTAGCCTACGTCGACTTGGGCTCTGGGCATATTGATTGGTTAATCAAAGCAAATAGCGCTAGAAATCTGATCCTCGTTCTGGACCATCATGACACATCTTCGATACATGATCCAAGTCTTTACAACCTCAACCCTGAACTTTACGGTTTTTCAGGCGAGAAAGACGCATCTTCTGCAACAGTAGCCTATTTCTTCTGCAAAGAAGTTGACCCAGGATTGTCGAGCTACGCCCACCTAGCAACGATAGGATCGCTGGAGCTACCGGGCGAGACACGAGGACTCAACTTGATCGCCGTGAATGATGCGAAAGATCAGGGGCTGGTCCGGGATTCCGGAAAAGGGGATCTGAAGATCGAGGCCAAGGATATGACTCTCACAAGAACCCGAGCCTCCAGCCTCCTCAACGTCCTAGGCTCAGTCGGATACTACCGAAACGGCCCAGAGATGGGCATCGAAGCGTGTACAACAGGTTTCAACAAACAGACGATGGACGTGGCCAAAGTGCTTGAGGAGGAAAGAAAACAAGCCAACCGGAAGATGCTCTCAACAATAACCAAAGACGGCCTATCGAAGAGGAAGAACCTCCAATGGTTTCACGCCCATGACAACTACAAAGGTATGGGAGCAAAAGTAGTGGGAAGCTTCTGCTCATACCTGCGCTACCAGCGAGTCGTCAACCCCGTCAAATACTTGATCGGGATGATGAATGTCCCACCGGAAATTCCTGGTTGGGGAATATTACCGTCCTCAATGGTGAAAGTCTCAGGAAGAGCACCTCAGATCCTCACGAACCTTATCGAGAAGGGAACGAAACCACCGCTCTCGAAGATTCTTCCTGAATCATGCTTGAAGGTTGGCGGCTTCGGCGATGGACACTCTGTTGCAGCCTCAGGAGTCTTTCCAATGGGGAAAGAGGAAATGTTCCTTGAGGAGATAGATCGTTTAGCCGTCTAGGCGTCCTTGACTACGGTCTGGGCTTGTTCGTGCATGAACTCTAGCAGATAGTATGGTCCGCCGACTCCTTTGCCCGTTGCTCCACTTCCTTTCCAGCCGCCGAAAGATTGTGAGCCCGGCCATGCACCAGTTGTCGCGCCACCTTTTCTGTTTGCATATGTGACCCCGAAGTCGATGTTCCTGAAGAAGCTATCAACCTCGCTCTGGTCATTGCTGAATATTCCTGCAGTCAACCCGAAGTCCGTATCGTTCGCTTTCTTCAACGCTTCGTCCAAGTTTTTGACTTCGTCAACAACGACGAAAGGCAAGAAGAGTTCCTCCTTCAAGAGACGATCATTGGATGGAAGCCCTGTGACCACGATTGGTTTGACATAGTAGCCCTTGGATAGTTTCTTGTCTACAGGCAGGCTGCCTCCAGACAGTATCTTCCCGCCGTCCTTCTTTGCTAGTTCGAGATAACGCTGGTATTTCTTTACCGCCTTTTCGTTAATCACGGGTCCGACGAAAACGTCCTTGTCTCTAGGATCGCCGACTGCGAGATGGTCTACTTTGTCTTTGAGAATCTTGAGAAAATCGTTCTTGATTCCTCTCTCGACGTAGACTCGTGATGTGGCGCTGCACTTTTGCCCGCTGTACCCGAATGCTCCTCGTACAACACCCTCCGCTGCTTTCTCAAGATCTGCAGTTGAGGTGATGAGGGCGGGATTCTTGCTGCCCATTTCAGCGATGAACGGCTTCGGATATGGCTGCTTGTTCACGAAGTCCCGGTAGAGCTTCATGCCGACATCCTTTGAGCCTGTGAATGCGATGCCCGCAACGTCCAGGTTCCCGGTGATTTCGCTGCCGAACGACTCGCCCGGACCCGTGAGATAACTCAGTGCCCCAGGCGGCACTCCGGCTTTGATGAGCGTCTCATAGAGCATTAGCCCTGATAGAGGTGCGGCACTGGTGGGGTGAAATACGACTGTATTGCCTGTAACTAGCGCGGATGCGACCATGCCCGCTGCTAGGGCCAGCGGAAAGTTGAACGGTGAAATGACTGCCCATACTCCGTAGGGGCGGAGAACGCTCTTCGAGACTTCGCCCGGTGCGCCTGGCTGCATGGGCTTCACATATCCGTCACTCTGTTCCATCAGGTCAGCATAGTAGTCGAGCATGTCGATGGCTTCGCTCGCTTCGGCGACAGCCTCGTACCGGTTCTTCCCGACCTCGTATGTGATCAGCGCTGCGAGCTGAAACCGATTCTCCTCCATCAGGTCTGCTGCCTTCCGGATGACCGCGACTCGTTCTCTCCACGGTTTGAGGCTCCATTCTTGAAACGCGTCCTTCGCCGCTTCAATTGCTTTCTTGGCGTACTGCGCCGTTCCTTTCTGGAAATAGCCTAGGAGTATCTTGGTGTCTAGAGGGCTTCTAACATCGAATTCTCCGTTTCCTGCGAGAACTTTTCGGCCGTTGATGAACATCGGATGATGTTTCCCAAAATCAGCTTCCATCTGCTTCAGAGCAGATTCATATTTCGGGTGAATGCTCGGGTCAGCGAGCAAGGTAACATAGGTCAACTTCGTTTCAGGACTCAATGCGATTCCTACCAGCTAGGCAGATTACAGGCCAAAGATAAGACTACGGCTCTGGAGAAGGCTCGCGGTCAAGGAGTTTGCTGAAGACTCAAGATTCGGGAGACTATGCAGGCGCGGTACGGGAGGTTGTTCTGTAGGTAATCGCTAGCAGTCCACCTAGAATTCCTAGGACCGATCCGACCCCCGTGATGAAGTTGCCACCTGCAAAGAGTCCGACCACGGAGAATACTAGGATGACGGTTCCCCACGCGGGGTATTGGTGGGACCTGAAACTCATCACAACTGCGCTAACCAAGACGAGTATCCCGGATAGGATCAGTATGACTGCGGAGATCTTTGCGCTGGATATAGCGAGGCCGAAATTGGTCGAGCGAACGCTGTTCCCCACGAAATTGTTGAAGGTGGCTCCTGAAGCAGTGTATTTGATGATCCCGCTCGTAGAGGCTTTTGCTAATCCACCGATGAAGGTCAATATTCCTGCGAGCAGTGAGATCGCATAGGCTGGAGCTCGGTCCTGAGCCGACAACGGGTATCCCTTCAGTTAGGAATCTCTGGTTTGCTGAGAAATAAGCGTTGCCTGGGCTTAGCGCTAGGCAGTAATCCTGGCTCTAGCTCTTTTGGATGCGTTGCGTGCCGTCCGGGATCTTCTCGGAGATCCGCGGGCGCCTGCGCTTTCATCCTTTTTCATCCAGTCCGGGACGATAACGGCTCTGATCAGTTCCTGCATTGTTATGCCTCTCTCCTTCGCGATCTTCCGCAGCTCGGCGTAGACCATCGGGTCAAGCGACTGCATGAACTTGGTCGGCATCTACTTATGCTCCCCGTATACCGGACGCATCCGCAGGATATAATTGCACGCTTTTGACTCTGAAGAGATCTCTTGCCATCTCAATATTATGCTTGGTTGAGGGTGGCTCATTGTTTTGCCACAGGCAATAGCTCTACGAGAGATCGCAGAGGAACTCCCTCAATACTTTCCTTCCCGCTCTTATTCGCGAGTACGACGACTCCGACAGGTTTTGCCTTTACTCCCGTCAGGGTCTCGATTGCCGCCCTGATGGTCTCTCCCATGCGGAGGATTGTGTCGACGATCAGTACTTTCTTGCCTTCGACGCTTGAGAAGCTCGGGTTAACTGCGCCCGCGACCTTCTTCTCGCCCAGTCTCTGGGGTCGCACTGAGGCGATGGGCTTATTCAAAGATCTTGCAACTATCAGTCCTAGAGCCATTCCGCCGCTCTCGATTCCCGCAACAACCTCAGGCTCTTCCATCAGTCCAGCTTCTATCGCTTCACGGACCGTGTCTGCCATCGCTCGGCCGACGAGAGTTAAACGACGAACGCTAGATCCAATAGGGTTCCAGTTTACATAGACATCGTATGTTTCTTTTGTCTTGACTCCCTCTTTGCCGTGGAGCAAAAGCCAGACAACAGTGTCCGCCTGAACCTTCAACTCATCAGCTATCTCGTACGTCGACAGGCCTTTTTCTTTCAGCTCTCGGGCACTTTTCGCAAGCTCTTCCAGCGATCTCACGTTCTAACTGACCTGTGCTATTGAGGCTCATTCAGCCTAGTTATAACTTGTCAGATGGTCTATCCTGAAATCAATAGAAAACACATCTCACCCTAACATTATAATTCGATCAAACGGACCGTGACAGTGACTAGTTTGAGAAGGTTCCAGGTTGCAACAGATGACGAGATCAAGAACGCAGAAACGACGGACGTCTACTTCACGCGAACAAAGGAGATTCTCGAAAAAGAGGGACTTTATGACCTTCGAGTAACCGCGGAGATAACGACAGGCTCTCTTCCAAGGAATTGGGAATGGGGCATTCTTGCCGGCGTCGAGGAAGTAGCCCATCTTCTAGAAGGTGTACCGATAGATGTTCACTCTTTTCCAGAGGGAACTTTGTTCCATTCAGCGGACACTCAGGGTCTGAGAGTACCTGTTATGGTCCTTGAGGGCCGATACTTGGACTTCTGTCTCTACGAGACACCGGTGCTCGGATTTCTCTGCCAAGCATCCGGGATAACAACCATGGCAGCTCGGGTAAGGAGCGCAGCGGGAAAAAAGACTCTCCTCTCGTTTGGGATTCGTAGGGCTCACCCAGCTCTCTCGCCCATGATCGATCGGTCATGCTATATCGGCGGCTTTGACGAAGTGTCCAGTATCGTTGGGGCGAAGCTTCTCGGAAAAGATCCAGCTGGAACGATGCCTCACTCGCTGATAATAGCGATGGGAAACCAGGTTAAGGCATGGAAGAGTTTCAACATACTCATGCCGAAAAAAGTTCCCCGAATTGCTTTGGTTGATACCTACTATGATGAGAAGACGGAATCGATCATGGCTGCTGAAGCGCTTGGCAAAGATCTCTACGGGGTCCGACTGGATACGCCCAGCTCAAGGCGAGGGAATCTCGCCGAGATTATTCGAGAGGTGAGGTGGGAGTTGGACTCCAGAGGATACAACCATGTGAAGATCTTCGTCTCGGGGGGATTGAATGACGAATCGGTCGCTGAACTATCTCTCGCCGGAGCGGATGGGTTTGGGGTAGGGACATCGGTCAGCAACGCACCCAGCCTCGACTTCGCCTTGGACATCGTGGAAGCAGACGGAAAGCCGGTGGCCAAGAGAGGGAAGCTAGGCGGCAGGAAAATGGTCTGGAGATGCAACGACTGTCTGACAGAGATGGTAACGGGTGCAGCCGCAACCGCGCCCAAATGTCCGAATTGCGGAGGAAAAATGGGAAAGTTGCTTGTACCCCTGATTTCGAAAGGGCGATTGTCGAAGGCTCTTCCGCCAGCGGATCATATTCGTGAGAGAGTGCTTGGCCAGCTCAGGCGACTGCGAGTTTCCCAAGGGGGCAGTCATGCGCTCGGCTAGGACTTGTAATTCCGCCTGAACGGGGCCAGGGGCGTGGTACTCTCTACATTCCCAAACTGTTTTGATGGAAAAGCCACCGTGACGATGACCTGGGCAAGCAACGCCCAGGGATAGCGAGAGGGCCAAATGCCTTGTCGCTTTCAAGATGAATATGGATGATTCGATTAATAAGCGAATCGAGACTGGAGTTCAGAAGAGAACTGGGACTCCCAACTTAAGCCAACCGCTTGGGACCCTTCAGTCTGAAGCCAGGAATGAGACTTCGAGTAGCAAGATACTTGCGGGGTAGTCGAAAGTATATCCTCCGGAGGTTAGCCTTTGGTTAAACAGGGCTTAAGAGGGATTTCACCCAATCCTGAATTGTGGTCGTCGAAAAATGAGGAGACTAATGGTCCTCATCGGGGCAGTATTCGTCCTGCTTGGAATCGCGGCTGAGAGCTTGTACATAACCAGTTCCAGGGTCGCCTACAACGGAGCAACGATCTCTACTAATGCGTACATGATCTCGGGGCTTTTCCTTATCGTCTTGGGACTACTTCTGACCTTATCGGGAGCAAGAATCTCTAAGATCCGAATTCCGCATGCTTAACGGCAGATCGCGGATTCGATTCTTGGAATAAGGACCTAGCGCTGCCTCTACGCACTTCGGAATAGGTCTAAACTTTGGTTACAACACCCGGGTCGATTTTGACCGGACGATGCCCTGATATTCCATGGGCAATGTCCCGAACTCCGACCGCAACCAATACTATCGCGATTATGATCGCAAGACTCGTCTGACCCAGGGACGAGTCGAGGATTACGAAAATTGAGAGAATGACGGTCAAGATACCGACTATTCCGATCAATCCTCGCACCCAAACCGGCGGGTGCTTCGCAAAGCCAGCTGCAACGATCTCCACAATCCCGACAACCAAGAGCGCGAAGGCGACGAGAAGAGTGAGAAAGCCGATGGCGAGTTGCGGGTCGATGATTACAACGACGCCGAGGACGAGGGCAATTATTCCGCCTCCAGTGTTGATCTCTCGAAACCAGGGCGCGAAATATCGCCCATAAATGCCGGCAAAGATTCGCGACAACCCTAGAATGAAGAGCCCGATTCCAAGGGTATAGGCGAGGACGGTGAGGGCAAATGATGAGTCAGCCAGCACGAAAAACGCGACTGCTAGAACTAGTACTCCGGCAAGTATCTCCAGAACGCGCAGCCATCCAGGACTTCTCTTCTCTATCAACTTAGGCCTCGCCAGATGTGATTAGCTTGGTATTTTGTGGCTTTCTCTCACATGGTAACGGCTTGGAGCGCCTAGACTCCGAACAGACGTATCAGGTAAGCTGCCAAGACAGTTGCGACTAGAGGAGCACCCAGAATCCCTGTCAGGCGTGCAACCGTTCCTATGTCGAACGGCCAATCGTGCATCTGGTGAATCTCCCGTTTGATTGCATCAATCGCCAAGAGTTCATTCACAAGTCCTTCGCCTAGTGGTCCCTCTCCCACAGCCTCAACCTCACTCATTACACGGCTATGTCGAAGTCCGATCGCGGCAGATTTCTCGGCCCTTACCTCGCTCATCTTCTTGTGAAGTCCGAAGAGTGGAACGAGGAAGAAGAACAGTCCTGGAACGAGAAATATCGTCAAACTTAGTTCGACTGCGAAATTGGGGTATAGAAAGATTGGAAATGTCAGTATTATCGCTATCACATAGATCGTTGTTAGATGCAGGGATGTATTCGCGAAAGGCTTCAGACCCAAAGTTCTGTCTTCAGTGAAGATCTTCAGCCGCAGGGGAAGCTGTCCCATTTCGTATATTGCAACCATTGATGAGAGGAATATCCAGAGAAAGGTCGCTTGGAGCAACCGCATGTAACTATAGAGCAATTCTCTCAACAAGTTTTGAACCAAAGAATATGCCGGGTTGAAGAAGGGTTCCAGCACCACCACTCCTGTTGCCAGGAGTACGACCCAGGTCGCCAGAATCAGGCGAAAGTCGCTAAGATAGCTAGTTCGGATTCGGGATCTGTCGACTCCCATCGACAGCGCGTACTGCTCAAGCTCTTCGACACGGCGCCGGATGTATCTGGACGAGAACGAAATATAGATGACGTTCGCTAAAAGCAGTGGGACACCGAGTGAAACGCCGCCTGTGAAGTCTGTCCTTACGCCATAAGTATAGTATCCTAACAATGTCAGTATCAGAGGTGGGAAAAATCCTACAAGCAGTACTCCTGCCCAAAAGGGTAGACCGACGCGGGTGAAGAGACGTTCAAACCAGAGTTTGGATGAATCATCTAGCGTAGAAATCAATTCGCGTAACGTCGTTCTAGTTATTTTGCGAGCTGGACCAGTCGTCTAAGGTTCGTTTTGTTCTCGACGGAGGTTTCGCTCCTTTCTTCTTTACAGTCTGCAAGAAACGGTGCATCTGTTGCTCTCTCTTCTGGCTTGTCCAGTAGTATGCCTCGTCAATTGTTCCTTCCGATATGAGCACTGTCATCTTCCCTTGCCGTGTTCTGCCGGTGCGGCCTCTACGTTGTATCAGACGGATCTCGGACGGAACAGCCTCATAGAAAATTACGTGATCCACATCCGGGACGTGGAGTCCCTCTTCACCTATGCTAGTTGTCACGAGCAGGTTGTGACGTCCTTGCCGAAAATCTTCGAGTATGCTCATCTGCTCGCTCTGGCTCAGACCGACGTCATCAGTGTCCCGAGTCGCCTGACCGACAAAGCGGACGGCAGAGACCCCATCAAGCTTGTTCAGTCTTTCTACGAGAGTTTCGACGGTATCCCTGTACTGGGTGAAGACTATGATTTTCGAATCCTTGTTCAACTTCATTTCTTCCTCAACCAGCTCTCGTAGTCTCTTCTGCTTGGGATGCTCTCTTTCCTCCATCGAGAAAGCGAGTCGTCTAGCTTCGAGAATCTTCGGGTCCCTTGAGAGGCTCTTGCCCGACTTGCTGCTGGCGGTTTCGAGCTTTGCGAGGTACCTTGTGAGATTGTGCAAACCCTGCGTCTCCAGCACATCAACTGCGTGGCTCAACGACATAGCTTGTGCCTGGAGAATGACCGCTCCGTAGAGAGCTCCAGAGCCTCCTCTTCTCAGACTCTTTCGAAGCTTCTCCCCGAGCTCCAAGAGCATGCGCTTGTTGGCCCGGACCCCAGTCGGGAGCTGGTGCATAGCCCTTAGCTTGTCCGTCCTCTCCTCCATGGCTGCCCGAAGAATCTTGCTGATATCCTTGTAGGCTGGTGGAAGTGGAACGCGTTCCCAGTTTATCGTAACGTCATTGACGTACTGAACTACATCCTCATCCTCCTCGGTCCTCATCTCCACGTTGGTGATTGCAAGCTTGTCGCAGATCTCTTGGACCCGCTCTTTTCGAGCGCTCGGCGAGGCTGTCAGCCCTAGTATCAACGGGTTCGATGCCTGACCCTTGTAGCTCTCAGCTACCTCAGAGTAAGCATAGTCTCGGACACACCTATGCGCTTCGTCAAAAACGATCAGACAGACTTTGCTTAGTGAATACCGTTCCCTCACGACATCGTTCCGGATGACTTCGGGAGTAGCAAAGATCAGCTGGGATCCCTCGAAATCCTCAACTCTCACAGATGGAGGGGATTCACCTGTTAACACCGATGATACGACATTCTTGTCGGGAAAGTGTTTTTTGAAAAACTCGGCATGTTGGAAAACCAAGGGTTTTGTCGGGGCAAGGATAACGACTTTGTCTTTCTGATGCTCTGAAAGACGCTTGACGGCTACCAGCAAGGCGATTATGGTCTTGCCTAGACCAGTCGGTAGAACGACTAGCGTGTTAGCTTTGGCAGCGGACTGAGCAATGGTGCTTTGATACTCCCGTGCCTCGATACCTATTGGTTCAGTGACCTGCAGTTTGCCCTTGCGCCTGCTCTTCTAGGGAGAGGGCGGGAGGGGGTTTAAGGGTGCGTGCCTGATTTCCTGGAGGTGTTTCCTGCCGAAAGTAAGCAGTAGCAGGGATGCTGAGACCCATGCGACGAGCGCTGCATTCACGAACATTGCCCGTAATGGCCTGCCGAAGTAGAGAAAGCCCAGCATGGCTAGAACTACCGCGAAGATACTGAGAGTCTGGTACCGATCCAACAATCCAAAGTCTCTGCGTCCAACGCTCCAGAGCTTGTAAATGGTCCCGAGATACAATGCAAGCCCAACGATTGCCAGTGTTGCTAGGGACTCGATGGCCCAGTAAGGCACCTGGAGAATCAGGAGGCCGACTTCATCGGCGATAAGACCAATCCCGGCCCCGAAAACCAAGGCGGTGTCCCATCTCGTCCGGATATCGGTCGCAAAAACCATGATGGTCGACGACGCCAGTAATAACAGGACTCCATAGTAGAGATGATGGATATGAAATCCCTGAACCCTGATAACAGGACATGACTGAGTGCACCTCGCCTCAACAGCAACGAACAATCTCGCCACAATGACCGCCATGGTGAACCCTACAGCAGCAAAAAGGAAACCTACTGGCCCCAGTAGTGGTGCGCCTTTTGGCCGGCTCAATCTTGCCTAGACCTCATCCGTTTGGCCTTCTTTAGTCTATCCCGGCCTTTTGTGATTTTTGACAGGTCTTTTAAGAAAAATCCTCATCTACAACTTTGCAAGGTTATTGAGGATGGAAGACCGGACCCGGCTACTCATACTGGCAACGAGTGAATAGCACAGAAGAGCTTGTCATGGCTTGGAAAGAGCTGAAGCACAATGGCGTGGCGTTTCCGCCCCCTTACGAGCCTAGGCGACTCTCCATCCGAATCCATGGCAATATTGTCCAACTCTCCCCTGAAGCAGAGGAGTTAGCATATGCGTGGGGAAAGAAGAGAACTACTCCCTACATTCAAGACCCAGTTTTCCAGACGAACTTTCTATCTGATTTCCTCAAGCTTCTGCCGGCAAACTTTGCTAATGCAAAGTATTCCGAGGTCGACTTCACCCCGGTCTACGAGTATCAGGCGAAGGAGGAGCTTCAGAAGCAGGATCTTGACTTCAAGAAGAGAGTGGCCGTTCAGCGAAAGCAACTTCGCCTGTCGCTCAAGGAAAACTACGGTTTCGCAGAGATAGATGGGGTCAAGACTGAGATCGCCAACTGGATGGTGGAGCCTCCCAGTCTCTTTATGGGGAGAGGCAGCCATCCCATGAGGGGGCGTTGGAAGCCGAGAATCCACGCCGAAGACGTTGTCCTAAACCTCTCCGAGAACGTCGAAGCTCCTCCGGGAAACTGGAAGGAGATTGTTCACGATCACGAATCTATCTGGATTGCTCACTGGGTGGACAAGCTAAGCAACGTCCGCAAATATGTTTGGCCAAGTGACATTTCCGATCTTCGTCAAGAACGGGACAAGCTGAAGTATGATGCGGCTCGGAAACTGCAACGCCGTCTACCTGAAGTTCGACAGTTCGTCGACAAGAATCTCCTCTCACCTGACTTGAAGATGCGCAAGCTCGCGACCGTTTCTTACCTCATTGACAATCTCGCTATGAGGGTAGGCGACGAGAAGGAAGAGGACGAGGCTGATACAGTGGGCGCTTCAACTCTCAGAGTCGAACACCTCAAGTTCCTTCCACACGGGGTCGAGTTCGATTTCTTGGGAAAGGACAGTGTCCGTTGGCAGAAAATCCTGAAGGTTGACGGAGCGAACACCCCTATCCGTAAGAATCTCCAGGAATTCTCACAGGGAAAGAAGCCTGAGGACCTCGTCTTTGACGGAATAACGTCTCAGCATGTGAACCGTTTCCTCAACAAAGCGATGAGAGGCCTGACAGCGAAGGTTTTCAGAACACATCATGCCACAGAGACGGTTCAGACCTATCTGCGAAGACACAACGGCTTCAAGGCCGAGGTGTCCCCCTACGTCAAGCTTCACCACGCCCGTGTCGCGAATCTCGAAGCGGCGATCAGGTGCAACCACAAACGGACTCCACCGAAGACCTGGGAGGGGAGCCTTCTCAAGAAACAACAACGACTGGACGAGCTGAAAACAAAAGAGGTCAAGACTGACACGCAGAAGATGAGGCTGGAGGAACGCATCCGAAAACTGAAGCTTGATGTCGATCTGCAGAAGCGGACCCGCGATTACAACCTGAACACGTCTCTCAGAAACTACATTGATCCAAGGGTCTACAAGAACTGGGCGATCAAAGCCGAGTATGACTGGAAGGGGATCTATCCCAAGACTCTTCAGCGAAAATTTCTCTGGGCGTCTAGGGCCAAAGCCTGATTCGTCTATCTCGATTTCTTGGGGCCTTTGAGCCAGCCCCCGATTCCAAGCTCTCTAGGCTTGCTGTCCGCGTCGATGGTAACAGAGCCGTCGTTCTGAAGTTGAAGCCGTCTCCATCTGTTGTCACTGGACGTTCCCCGTAGAGTTCTAACCCTTGCAAAGTGCTGGACCTGTCCTCCCTCGTCTCCGGCCCGGAATTCGATTATCCCGTCGCAGAGCGATTCGAACTGTTTATAGAAAGAATCAGACGCGATTCCCATCATCACCGAATGAAACATCGCGAGACCGCGGATCTTCGCGTAAGGAATGATCCTCGTCCTCCAAATATCAATCATCAACTTCTCATCTGTGTAATGACACATCACAGAAGTGTTGTCATCAATGTGCAACCACCGTTTCTCGTCCTCAGCAACTCCCTCTCGGATGATATTGACTACTCTGCTGCTCCAGTGATTGAGGTCGAACGACTGATGCTCGTAAGCCTCCCGTCCCTTCGATCGCAAACCCTCAGGGGTTTCGGGATGCGCCAGCCCTGTCATCACGTCGTATGTGTCCAGTATTCTGAGATGGTCCTTATGCTCCAGCTCTCTCACGTTCAATCCGAGTTTGGTAAGAGAGTCCCGAACTTCGTGGGGTGGATGCATGTAGGTATGGTACTCTGTGCGCGCTCCATTTCTCAGAGCGCTGGCCGCTATTGTGAGCGATGTTTCGTACCATGGGGAGTCTGGACCGAACTCAACGAGATAGCTTGCTCCGAATCTGATTCCATTGGGAACGAGATCCTCGAGGATTGCTAGTGTCGGGGTCCGTTCCATGGTCCGAGTTTCACGCTCTGTGAGCGTTCTATTTTCTCTAACACTTATGGTTAAAGCTGAACGAGTTCTGGCAGTAATCGCCAAACAGGGCGAGAGCCGAGTACTAACAAAGAAGAGTGAGTGAAATCTTGCCAAAGCCCAATCTATTGATCACAACTGATGTCGTTGACAAACGTAGCATTCAGATGCTTTCCAAGCATGCGAGAGTTTTCAGCTCGACCGGGCTCGACGAGGCATCGTTGGACCAACTGCTTCCATCCATCGACATCCTTCTCGTGTTCTTCTGGCCTAGTTTTCTTACCTCTGAAAACCTGTCGAGGATGAACAACCTGGGGCTTATTCAGAGCATCCTCGCGGGCGTCAATCACATCCCTTTCGCCCAACTCGACGAGAAGGTCGTTGTTTGTAGCAACGCAGGTGCGTATTCTGACGAGGTTGCGGAGTACGCCTGGGCCCTCTTGCTCTCGGCTGCTAAGAGAATAGTTGACTTTCACAACGCGGTCAAGACGGAACAATGGACTTTGAGGCGAACATTAGGCGGAAAGGAAGTGACAATTCTGGAAGAAGGAACGCTGGGCATTCTTGGATACGGCGGGATAGGGTCCGCCGTTGCCCAAATCGGTAAAGGGTTCGGCATGAAGATCTACGCGTTCTCGAGAAAACTGGTTCGAGAGAAGGGGGTAAGATCGTTTCGGGAAGACAAGGGACTCTTGACGGTTTTGGCGGAGAGCGATGCCGTCATAGTCTCGCTCCCCCTAACAGAGCTCACCAACAAGATCATCGGCGCGGACAAGCTTGCGACGATGAAGAAGGATGCGATACTTGTGAACATAGCCCGTGGAGAGCTCGTTGACGAGACAGCTCTCTACGAGCACCTGAAGGCTAATCCGGATTTTCGATACGCGGCCGATGTTTGGTGGTATCGAGGGGGTAAGGAATCGCTCAAGACTACGCATCCATTCTTCGAACTGCCAAACTTCGTCGGGACCCCTCACGTATCAGGCCCATCAGGATTAGCAACCGGAAAACCGGTGAAGTTTGCAGTGGAGAACGTGATGCGCTTCCTGCGGGGTCTCAAGCCAAGGAACATCGTTAACCCCGCGGAATACCTCGTCACGGACAGGCAAGAATACTAGATTCTATCCTCATCCCCTAATCGTCTTGGCAAGGAGATCCAATGATACGTTGCCGCCGGATATGACTAGGACGACTTTCTCGCCAAGCTTCTCCACATTTCTGTTAGAGAGTAGGACGGCGGCAGGCGCGGCTCCTGATGGCTCCGGGAAAATGTGGGCTTCACGAATCAGGAGTTTCATTGCGGAGAGGATCTCGTCGTCTGATACAGTGTAGATGCCATCGACGTACTTTCTGCATGCTTCGAGTGTCAGATCTCCTACAGCCGACGGAATGAGCCCGTCAGCGAGCGACTTCGGCGAATCGAATGTGACAATCTTCCCGGCTTTCAATGCTGCTTGGAGTTTCGGTGCGCCTTGCGGTTCGACACCGTAGACCTTCGCGTCTGGCTTCAGGGCTTTGATCGCCGTGGATATGCCTGAGATCAGGCCTCCCCCTCCAACCGGAACTATCACCGAGTCGAAGTCGTCGAGTTGATTCGCGATTTCCAGCCCGCAGGTTCCCTGGCCAGCAATAATGTCAGGGTCGTTGAATGGATGTACGAGTGTTGCTCCGGTCTTGCTGACTATTTCCTTCGCCTTCGCATCACGGTCGGTCGTGTATTTTCCGTACTTGATGGCTTCAGCGCCATACTCGATGATAGTGTTGACTTTCTCTTGGACCGCTGTCTCCGGTAGTATTACCGTGCATTTCTTTCCGAGCAGTCTAGAACTATATGCTACGGCCATGCCGTGATTGCCTGAAGAGACCGCGACGATGTTCTTGGCTGATAGTTGGGAGATCTTGTTGTAGGCTCCCCGGATCTTGAAGACGCGTATGGGCTGGAAGCATTCGAGCTTCAAGTAGATTCTTCGACCAAATTTCTTCGAGAGTGCGGGCGACTCGACAAGCGGGGTTCTTGTTGCTACTCCTTCGATTCGCTTGCTGGCTGCGATAATATCGTCGAGCGTTGGCAAATGGCCTTGAATCATAAGTCGGTCTAACTCAGTTTCCCTATCTTTAGGTTAAAGGCGCGCTGACATAGGAGGAATCCCCCGTTTTCAGCCCTGATCTGCTAGATTCGCCCGGAATCTGTACCGGATAAGAAATCGTCTCAGCAAAAAGTGGGGGCTGCTTCAGACGTTTTGCCTTGCATGAGTGAGAGTTCCTCAACGGCGTCTGCGACAGTCAGGTGTCGTCGCTGATGAATGAATGGCCCCTCGAATCTGCTTCGAAAGCCAGTGACGGTCGATTGACGTTTCAGATTATTTGCGATCTTGCTTACATGCTGAACTTCGTGGACCACCTAGCCGGCGATGCGACCTATGCTGAGTGATTTTCAGGATGCTTATGGCCACCAACTGTACGACTGTTTCAGAGGCAAGAAGGTCGTGGAAGTTGTGGAGAGAGACGACGGTTTCATCCACACTAGCGCAATGTATCCCAGATACTACTTGGCCGAATACAAAGACTGGCTACCGCACGAGAAAAAAGCAATACGTTACGTTACAGGAAGAGTCCTTGATGTCGGATGCGGAGGCGGAAGAGTCTCCCTGTACCTCCAGAAGAGAGGTTTCGATGTCTTTGGAATCGACACTTCGCCCCTCGCGGTGAGAGTTTGCAAACTAAGACGGCTAAGAAAAGCTCGAGTAATGTCAATCACAGAAGTGAGCTCGAAGCTTGGAACATTCGACACCATTCTAATGATAGGCAATAACTTCGGGCTCTTCGGCAACCCTACCAAAGCAAGACGATTACTCAGACAGTTCTACCAAATTACGAGCACAAATGCCCGCATCATTGCCGAATCCGTCGACCCATACCAGACCAAGGAACAATTTCACCTAGATTATCACAAACGCAATCTTAGAAAAGGCAAGATGCCTGGCGAGTTGAAACTCCGCGTGCGATACAAGAAGTATCAATCGCCATGGTTTGACTATCTGATCGTCTCAGAAAACGAAATGAAGAAAATACTCGAAGAAACGGGGTGGAGAGTCAAGCGGTTCATCAGAAACCCGCGAAGCCCGGTGTATATCGGAATCTGTGGAAAAATCTCGAGATAAGAAGAGCCGGATAGTCAGCGAGAGGTTCTCCAAACCGGAGAGCTATCCAAGCCAAGGCACCCCTATCTCGGTCCCAACTTGTTTCATGGCTTCCACAACTTTGGGACCTAGAGGAATACCCTCTTTTCGGAACTTTTCCATTCTTGCATAGCTCTTCTCGCCGTGAACGTAGATTCGTGATTGGCCTTCCGCCTTCGGCGAATCCTTCAATTCGCGTGCCAGCCGGTCCATGTCTCTCTTGAATTCATCCAACGGCCTAAACGCTGCTGGATCCAGGGCCATGAAGAAATGACCAACATTCGGTTTTTCCTTGTTGACATCGACACCGAGGCCGGTAGCCGCCCCGCTCAAGACGCCGCTCAGAACATCCACCATCAGGGCCAGACCATATCCTTTGTGGCCAGAGTGCTCCTCTCCCTCACCGCCCAATGGTAAAATCCCTCCGCCTAGTCTGTTGGACAAGGCGTCGAGAACTGTGTGGGCGTCTTCCGTCCCTCGTCCTGTTTTGTCTACAGCCCATCCCGGAGGCATTTTCTTCCCTTGGCGGTCATAGACCTCAAGCTTCCCCCGCGGAACTACGGACGTTGCCATGTCAAGAACGAATGCTCTCTCCTTCCCGGCGGGAGCAGTTAGACTGATCGGATTTGTGCCAAGGACCGCGTTTCTTCCGAAAGTAGGAACCACAAGTGGAGCTGCATTAGTCATGCTCACCCCAATCAGATCATGTTCCAGAGCCATCAGACTGTAGTATCCTGCTATTCCGTAGTGGTGAGAGTTCCGGACGGAAACGATTCCTACCGCGGTCTCTTTGGCTTTCTTCATGGCCAACTGCATTCCCTTGTGCCCGACGACCTGGCCTAAGCTTTGGCCCCCATCGATCATCGCTGTAGCCTTGGTCTCTTTCACGATCTTGCTTTGGTCCGTAGGAGTTGTCCAGCCGTTCTTGAGATCCGCATAATATCGAGGAAGACGAGCGACCCCGTGAGACTCGATCCCCCGAAGGTCAGCTAGGACCAACACGTCGGTCGTTATCTTGGCATCCTGTGGCGGGACGCCGAGCTTCATCCATACTTTGTTGCAGAAGTCTTTCAGTTTCTGTTCCTGTACAACCACCTGCTTCTGAATAGTGACCTGGTCGACCATGATGTATCCTCTGAAACCTCGGTTCAATACGAGCGTTCAAGGAGACATTTTTTAACTTAGGCCTATTCTCGGATACAAGCTGAGAGAAATGGATACTCATCAAGCGATTCTGACTAAGCTGGATGTTAGACAGTTCAGCCCGAAGAAGGTCCCGGCCGACGTGAGACTGAAAGTGCTCGAGGCGGCACGGGCGGTTCAGACAGGAATGAACAAACAACACTTGAGATTCATACTTGTCCAGAACAAGGAATCGATCAAGAAACTAGCAGAGGACAGTACCAGCGGTCCCTGGGTCGCAGGCGCAGACTTCGCAGTCATCGTCCTAACAGACCCCAAACTAGGGTTCCACCTCATCGACACCGGACGCGCAGTACAACAAATGCAACTCTCCGCTTGGAACACAGGCGTAATCTCAGGAGTCTATACTGGAATCAAGGAAGAAGCGATGCGGAAGGACTTTGGCTTCCCAGCCGATATCAAGCCCACTATGGTCGTGGGTTTTGGCTATCCCGTCAAGAAGATAGTTGGGAAGAAAGATCGTATGCCGCTTTCAGAAGTAGCGTTCATCGACAAATTCGGCAACAAGTTCGATCCAAAGAAACTCAGCTAGAACAGTTGCCGATTGGCGAGCCTCTGTGAGAGGCCGATGACTGCTCACCTCATCGAATGCTGACCATGAAGTGGAGGCAATAGGTTGGACTTCACGGAGATTCTTGCGAACGAATTGTGGGTAGGTGCAGCTCCTACGCTAGTGGATTTGGAAGAGATCAAGAAACGGAGCGGAGGCAAGGCCGTGATTGTCGACCTTACGAGAAATCCGCGAGAGGAGGAGTGGTCCAAGAAGCTCGGGTTGCAATATGAAGATCGGACTCCCAGAGTCGAAGAGACTTTTTCCGCGGTTCCAGTGAGCCAGCTCCGACTTGTCTCCCGACTTATCGAGCAGCATATCCGTGGAGGGCGAAAGGTATACCTTCATTGCAAGATGGGGCTCGGGAGGAGCCCGACGTGTGCAGCAGCTTATCTCGTGCATTGTGGAATCCCCCTCAGGGACGCGAAAGAGCTCATCTTGAGCAAACGTTCGGTTTGGAGCGGCGAAGACGGCAATTATGCAAGTGGCTTGGAAGACTTTGCTGAGATGTTGGAACTAGCGAGACTCTCAGAATAACCTTCGACGCTGACACGGTATGCTTCGTTGGCGCGTTCTGTCTACTTCTTGAGAATAGAACTCTTAAGAACCGTCTTTACCATCTCAGGATTCTTCAGAAGGTAGTAAGTTGCCCGTCTAGTTCTCAGACTAATCTTGGCGATTCCCTCGATAACGAGCTTCAGGACTCTTGTAGGATGCATTTCCAAATCGCTCCATTGCCACCCTTGATATGATGGATTCCCTAGGCCTTCCTCTTCGCTCCTCGCGGCCAACCATAGAGCTTTCCTGTAGTCTGGATATTTCGTTAGAAACTCCTCCACATAGTTCTCCTGTGGAGTTCTTGAGTGGCCTGACGCTTCGACAGTAGGTTGGGAAAGTATCGTGACTCGGGAGGAGTGTTGTGACGGGGATGTTCTTGACATGAGGCTCGCCGTCTACAGAAGGACCCTCGAAACAGGTAATGGTGACTCCGGCGATTTATTCTGCTCGTTTTGCCCGAAGGAACCTCTAAGTTACAAGAGGGTAAGTGTTTACAGAATCCGAGAATATCGAGATTCGATACTTGAGTCGGCTTGGACCTGTTTTCAGGATAGGTCTTGAACCTAGTGTAGATGGCTTTGCCAAAACTTCGGCACTTTGCGCGAATAGAGTACTTCTTTAGCCCCGAGAAATTCTGAAAGCTGTTCAACGCTATCTCGTATCTCTCTTGAGGTATCTTTGTCCTTGGGCGCATGTCGTTCAGCGTATACTGCCTTGATGATCAGTTTCGCATTTTTCCGGTCCATGAGTGGATCCATTCGTCCGATGAAAGTGTCGCCGCGCAGTATCGGGAGGACGTAGTACCCGTACCTACGTTTGCTTTGGGGCGTGTAGATTTCGATGGTGTAGTCGAAATTGAACAGAAGCTGGGTTCTTGCTCTATCACAAAACAAATTGTCGAAAGGGGAGAGCAACGAGACCCGTGACTCCCACCTGTCGGAATCTAACTCATCGAGTAGCGGAATGTCTTCGGAGTGAATGTAACGCACGCCCTTTCCTACGGGTCCATCAGCAAAGTCGACCGTTTGGATCTTCGATTCCGCCTCTAACTGTTTGAGGGTATCCTTCAGATTTCTGTATCGGCCACGTAGAAAGTGCCAGCTTAGTTCTGATTCGTTCGCGGTGCCGAGAGCCCTGAGAGATCGCTGAACTGCCTCATATTCGACCTCTTGTTCGGAGAGTTCTCTCTTTGAGACCCAGTTAGGGAGGAATCTCTCGGATATGTCCCAGAGTTTCTGTTTCCCCTGACGGCCAACAACCATTACTTCTCCTTTGAAGAAGAGATGGGCGAGCATTCTGGAGACGCCGCTCCAAGAGCTCCAGCCGAACCCGCGGGATTTGGCTCGGGTCTTGTCCTCAAACTGGCGGGAAAGGAGAGGTCCTTTCTGTTTGAGTTCTGTCAGGACATAATTTCTCAGGTCCGAGTTTGCGCCAAGCCACTTCTTGACTCTCAGACGCCAAACTGGTCCCAATGCTTTGAGGAAGACATCAGGATAGCCTCTCATCATGTAATAGTGGAGGGGATAGTCTTCCATCAGAACTATAGATGCCTGATGGGCCCAGTATTCGAAAAGCTTCTTCTCGCTCCAGAGCAATTTGTCAAGCTCTGACGTGTCGAAGACTCCGAGTCTACTCCACAGAACTATCAGGTGACTCGGCGCCACCGCACTAATTGGGTCGAGTTGAAGGCAGCCTAAGCTTCGGGTTACTTCTAGGATGTCATCGGAGTCTGGTTTGTTGGGTCTCTTTCCCGCGAGATGCTGTTTAACAACAGCGAGTCGTCTGGCACCCTGCAGAGTGGTTGTAACTTTCTTAGGCACGAACGAGAATTTCTTCCCGCTGTTTGATAAGGGATTCGAAGTTGGCTATTCCAGATGGACACCTAGGCGCTAGCGATTGACCCATACTAGATACATCGACGACTCTTTGGAGCTTGTAGTTGATCAATAGAAAGAGCTGAGGTTCCATCATTCGAGGGTGGTTAGTTGTTCATGACCAAGACAGGTATCTCTAGGATGATCCGGCATCCTCTCTCTCCGTTCAAGATGAGAGCACTCTTCTCAATTGTGATTCTCGCCATCGTGATGGCCATTGGAACAATTGGCATGATGCTCTTAGAAGAATGGGATCCTGTGACCTCGTTCTATTTCATGGCCCTTTTGGCAACCGCGGAAGGCCCGGCACTATCGCCGTTGACTGTCGCGGGCAAACTCTTCGCCTCGCTAATGGCCTTCGTCTCGATAGGCGCAGCAATATCTGCCATAACCTTCACTTTCGGACCCTTGTTCGGTTCAGTCGTGAAAGAAGGCTTCGCATATGTCGAGAAAGAAGAGGACAGATTAAAGGCAAGGCTTGAGGGCAAAGACCAAGCACATTCCCCTATCAGTCACGAGGACTAAGACTTGCCCAAACTCGTCAGTGACATCGGTCATATTATCCTTCAAGTCGGGGATATGGACGAAGCAGTCAAGTTGTACCGCGATACGCTCGGATTCGAGCTCAAAGAGCACTCGCCTGAATGGAGTGTTATCACCACAAAGCTTGGCGAGCTTACTCTCTACAAGACCCCGAAGATCACACCGCTGGTTCTCCGAGACGCGGCCGTTACCCCGATCAGCTTTCACGTCATCAGCTTCGAACAAGCTGCTGACCAGTTGGAGAAGAAAGGATACTCCGTCAAACGTAAGGGCAAGAACTCAGGCACTCTCACGGATCCTTGGGGAAATATGCTCGAACTCCATGATCACCGCAAAGCGTGAACAATCTAGTCTTTTCTCAAATCCGCCGTTGAGAAGAACCTTCCCCAACGACTTACTTCTTCATGAAAGGCATGCCTTTCATCATCGGGCCACGCCGTTTCATCTGCTTCATCATCTTCCGCATCGTGAAATACTGGTTGACTAGTTCTCGCACCTCACGCTCGGGGCGGCCTGCACCTCGTGCGATCCTCTTCGATCTCGAACTGTCAACTAATCGAGGTTCTTCCAGCTCTTTCTTCGTCATGGATTGAATGATCACCCTCCACGCTTTCATCTTATCCTCCGCCACCCCCAGTTGTTCCTCAGGAAGACTGACGCCACCTGGAATCATCTGCAATACCTTGCGAAGCGGTCCCATCTTCCGGAGGTTCTCCATTTGATCATACATGTCCTTCAGAGTGAAGCGGCCTTCCATGAACTGTTTCACCTTCGCCTCGGGAACTTGCACCTCCGCTTCCTTCACCTTCTCCAGTAGTGCGTTCAAGTCGCCCATTCCTAATAGTCGTCCGACGAAGTCTGTGGGAACGAACTGTTCCAAGTCCTCTACTCGCTCTCCGGTTCCGATGAATTTGACCTTCGAGCCCGTCGCAGCGACAGCCGAAAGCGCTCCCCCTCCCTTAGCGGACCCGTCCATCTTTGTCAGCAGCACCGATCCCACGGGCGTTGCTTCGTGAAACGCGCGTGCCTGAGTAATCGCTTGTTGTCCAATCGTCGCGTCAATGGCCAAGACAATCTCTTCTGGCTTCACTGCGGAGGCAATCCTCTTCATCTCGTCCATCAGGTCCCGTTCATTCCTGTGCCGTCCGGCAGTATCGATAATCACCAAGTCAGTCTTCTCCTTCCGATAATGGTCGAGACCATGCTTCGCAATATCCTCGGGTTTCTTGTTGCCCGGCTCACCGTAGACCGGAATCTCCACCTTGGCCGCCAATTGCTTCAATTGCTCCAGCGCGCCGGGCCGATAGGTATCGGCTCCGACAATACCGACCCGCAAGCCTCTCTTCTGGAAAAACCGCGCCAGCTTCACAGAGCTAGTTGTCTTCCCAGTACCCTGAATTCCTACGAGCATGAGCCTGCGGAACGCGCCTGGTTGGACCTCGACTTTGGCCGGGTCTTGGCCGACAAACTTGGTCATTTCCTCGTAGAGGACTTTGACGACGTGTTCTCGCCGCGTGATTCCTGGGGGAAGCTTTTCCTTCAGCGAGCGATCCTCGACAGCCTTGGAGAGCTGGAGGACGAGTTCGACGTTTACGTCTGCTTGCAGTAGTGTCCTCTGGAGATCTTTTACGAGCTCCTTAATCGCCTTCTCGTCCACGTTCGGCATCCGCAACATTTTGCGGACTGCGTCAGTGAGAGAACGGCCTACCGTTTCCAAGACTACTCTCTCAACGTTCTCACGCGCTTCTTAACCTTCCCCAAAACAGCGGCCATGATCAATGGAAAGCAGACAGTTGCATCACCGTACACGTCGACGAATCTTCCTCCTTTCCGGATTTTCCTCCAGCTAATCGATTCCGCCAATGGCGCGCCGCTCAATCCTCCCGGCTCCGGCCTGTCAGCGGTGATCTGAACTGCAGCATCGACACCCTCCCTCAGAACACTGGCTAAGAGAGTGTGGTGCTTGGGCAATCCTCCGCCTAGAATGAGAACGCCGAGCTTTTTCGAGGTCATAGCCATTTCTATCATATCAGTCACATCGGCCATGGGGTTCAACTGCAGCAATTCGGTCTGAGAGAAACTCCAGAGGCTGAGACCCAAAATCGAGTCTAACAGACCGGGCGAAAAGACCTTGACATTCTTGCGTGCAGCTTTGTAGAGAATCGAATCTCTATCCCGCAATAGAAGTCCTATTTTTCTCAGAAGGTTTGAGACGGACACTCCGCGCCTTTCGTCAGCTGGAATCTTTGCCAGCAGTCTTCTTACCGTCTTGTCTAGAATTTCGAATGATTTTTCTTTCACGAAGATATCTGCGATTCGACTATAGCCTCTCCTGATCAAGAGGCGATCATCAACTTGGAAGGTGCCCTGATAATGGTGCAAGCCCAGTGACTCGATCACATCATGCGTCAAGTTTGCACCCGTAGTCACGATGGCATCAAGAAACCCACGGTCGATAAGATCCCCAATGAGGAGTCTAAACCCTGAGGGAACCATTGGTCCGGCGAGCGTCAGGAAATTCGTGAAATCAGTTTCTCGGAACATATCTTCGATAACGTCAGCTGCAGCACCTATTCTGCCCCCACCGAGGACACCGGTAGCGCCCATCTCTTCGACAAGGGCGTCGACGCTCATTCCCGGCCAAAGCCGCAAGTGTCTAACTTTTGAGGGAACCTTGCTCGAAATGAGCAGCTCAGCCCTTTCGGCGGACGACCATGTTCCGTCCCATAACGGCCCAGTACTCGACCTCGATTCCCGAAGCCATCTGTTTCTTCAGATCCTCATCATCAGGCATTGGCGTTTCGAATGTCTGATAATTCTCCATGTCCATTACTTGGAGAAGATTGCCCGAGATGGAAAGAACCTGTCCCGTCCTCTTGTCGATGAGCGGGACCTCGGCCTTCCCATCAACCGGGCTGATGAGGTTCTTCTTCACACCCGTAAACGCGCTGATTGCGACAATCCTTGCTTTGGCGGAGCCATGCTTGCCGGGCTTGGACTTTTCGAACTCCACAATCTTGCAAGGTTCACCATCGATAAGGACGTACTGCCCAATCTTCAAACTGCCAACTTCAACCGGCTTGCTCATGAAACTGGGACCCGACGGCGAGCGAGTCCTAGGACTGCATCTAAAAGACTTCGCGTGAATGGAAGCATATTCATAGAGAATTCTTTTCAACTGGTCTATGTCAGCTCTCCACAATCTGAATCGCTATGCCCAAGGCAGTAGGCATCCTGGCCAAGAAAGGCTCGAAAGAAATCTACACAGAGGCGAGGAGGATTCACGGAATTATCGAGCAACACGGCTTCAGATCGATCCCCGACGAAGAACTAGGAAAAGATGCAAAGATTCCAGGAGGAAAACCGCTGAAGCAAATGGCGATCGATCTCATAGTGACGATTGGAGGAGACGGCACAGTCTTGAAAGCGGCCAAGGAGATGTTGAAACCAAAGACCCCGATCCTGGCGGTGAACATGGGCCGGAGGGGCTACCTCACCGAGGTGGAACCTTCCGAGTTTGAAGCAGCCTTCACGAAGTGGGAGAAGGGCGACTACGAGCTTGAGGAGCAATGGAAACTGTCAGTTCTTCATAAGAACCGGCTTGTGGGCGAAGCCCTCAACGAGGCGCTCCTTCTTCCAACCATACCTGCGAAAATGCTCAACTTGAACCTAGCCCTTCGAGGTAAGCGGGTTTTTCAGGCCAGGGCAGACGGAATCATTGTTTCTACCCCGACAGGATCAACGGCCCACTCGTTCTCTGCAGGAGGGCCAGTTCTCGAAACCTCGATGGACAGCGTATCGTTGACACTCATCGCCCCTCTCCAACCCGTAAAGTCCATTGTGGTACCGATTAAGACCGGTGTGCAATTGCTCGTGGCACAACCGGGTCCTCGTGCTAACTTGGTGATGGACGGCCGTCTTGAACGGGAAATAGGGATCGGGCAGTCGCTATCGTTCAGGAAATCAGGCAACAGTACGTTTTTCGTCAGGTTTGGCGACTCATTCCTTCAGAGGAGTCTTAGAAGACTGTCCTCAGAAAGGGAAAACAGTTGAAGGTGCTCGTCCTAGATACCTCAGCATTCATTATGGGCTTCAACCCAACCCGGCCAGGAGAAGTGTATACGGTCCCCGCTGTAGAGGATGAGCTGTTGAGGGGGACGATGACACAGCTACGATTTCATGTAAACAAGGAGAAGGGCAAGGTCATACTCAGATTCCCATCTCCTCGAGCATTGGAATCAGTGGAAGCAGTCAGCACTCGAGCGGGTGAGAAAGGCCATGTCTCACAAGCGGATCGCGAGGTAGTCGCTCTCGCTCTGGACCTGAAACAGGACGGACAAGACCCTGTGATAGTCAGCGATGACTATGCGGTCCAAAACATGGCGGAGCATCTTCATCTCAACTATGGATCACTTGCCAATTTTGGGATCGCTCACAAGTTTGACTGGATCATGTACTGCCCCGCTTGCCATCGGAGGTCGAAGGGGCCAGAAAAGACATGTCGGATTTGCGGAACCGAGCTGAAAAGAAAGGTATTATCTCGATCCAAAATCTCTCGTGACCAAGCACTGAAGTGAATCGCCGTGGCAAAGCAGCATCCCAAAGATCACGGATCCGGCATGACGCGGGTCACCGGGATTGGAGGAGTATTCTTCAAAGCCAAAGACCCGGGAAAACTAATGTCATGGTATACAACCCATCTCGGAGTCAAACCCGAAAGCGAAGGGTCGAGCACGACGATGTTTCAATGGCGAGAGAAAGAAGACCTCAAACAACTCGGTTATACCGTGTGGTCAATTTTTCCCCACGACACGAAATACTTTGATCCGAGTGCGTCGCCTTTCATGATCAACTTCCGGGTCAAGGACCTCGACAGGCTACTGGATCAGCTCAAGCGGGAAGGCGTGAAAGTCGACGATAAGCGAGAGGAATACGAATACGGCAAATTCGGATGGATCATCGATCCCGAAGGCAACCGGATTGAACTCTGGGAACCAAAGGGCAAATCTCCTCCGTGAGTAATCCTGGGGTAGCATATCGTCAGGACATAACATAACATGTGAAGCATTTTCAGGTTCTGCTAAGTCTCTGTCGAACTGATTGATGGATTTGCTTGTTGACTTAGCTTGCCTCCATCGACTTTGAGGATTAGGGTCGCGTTCTCCGGTTCCCGTTCCTCTACCATTGCTTCACCTGGAGGCCCGTCAGGGCTGAACCTCAGCCCTCTCGCGGCCAGGTTCCTGGCCGCGTTCTCGTCCCTGTCTAGGATGGCTCCACAATGTGGACACCATAGTCTTCGGTGGATGCTCTCTAAGGTCTTGTACCCGCATATTGAGCACTGTTTAGACGTGTTCCTAGCAGGAACATAGATTACCTTCACTCCTCCCCATCGGGCCTTGTACTCTATCTGTCGTTGGAGCTCTCCATAGCTCCAGCTGTTCATCCTGGCCCGATAGTTTCTCGATTGTCCGTTGCCCCTCCGATAGAGCCTTCTCATCCCAGTCAGTTTCTCCATGACTATCCCATTCCGTTTTGTCTTCGCGTCGTCAACTATCTTCTTGGACACATTGTGGAGTAGTGGCTGAACGCGGTTCCGCTGCTTCTCTCCGTACTTGGAGAAGACTCGTGTCCTTATTCTGGTGTCGTTCCTCTTGAACTGACTTTTGACCATGCGGTAATTGGACTTGATCCTGGTCGCCTGTGATAGGTCAAATGTTTGAGCTGTCCGGTCTGTTGATGCGGTTGTCACATTGTCCAGATTGCGGTCTACACCGACGTATCCTTCCGGTTCAATCTCAGCTGTTTCTTTCGAATAGCTTAAGCTGACAGCGTTCGGAGTCAGCGAGACTGATCGAACATTAAGCCCGGAGAGTACTTGAAGCGTATGACCATTGAGCTTGAAATATACGTACCGTCGTGGTCTGACCGGCAGCCTGAGAAGGTCGCTCACTATCTTGAACCCGTAACAACTGGTTAGCATCAACCTCTTGGCGTATGGAAAACGTGTCAGAGCGTGCTTCTTCCTGGCCTTTCGATAGTTGTGAAGAATAGAGGCGGCTATGCTGATGGCCCCGAGTCTATAGTAACCCGGCATTTCACGGGAAAGATGTGGATAAGCCAGTGAGGAAAGGGTCATTCGAGAGGAAACGTCATGTTCGTTTCCAATCATGATGCACACATTGACCATCCGCCTGAACTCGTCCAGTAGCTGGATGAGTTCCCCCGAGGCCTGAAGCTTCTGTCTGACGGTCTTGATCGCTGGCGATTGCAACTCGACACTACTACACTGTCTGCTGCTGATAACTAATAGAGGCACGAGAACATGACCTTATCACACGAGATAAACAAGTGATTCGGTCGCCAACAGGGTCGATCAAGGTGGGATCCTCTCGGAAGAATTAAATCCAGAACACAGCCCATCGCAAAGGTGAGCTAGCCTTGCTGAAGACGGAAACCAATCTTTACGACGACATGTCGAAGGGGCGTGTTGATCCTTCCAGGTGGAAGGTTCTCAGTTTTCCAATGGGCAATGGCGAGAACTGGGTCTGGGAAGAACCAAAGGCTAGGATTTCATCTCGGAATGGCGGTCTAGCTCTAACTGTCGATCCCTTTACGCGGAAACATGACAAGATCCATATGTTCGACGATCCGAAGCAACTGTACGCCTCCACGAGAACCTTTCCAGTATCACTTGATCAAGTAACCGTTTTTGAGGCTGAGATGGGAGCCGAGACCTATCAGAGCAACGCCGAGGATCTACAGGACGCGTTTGCAGGGCTCATACTCATGGACTTTACGACTGGCATGATATTCGACTTCATCACGACTGGAAAAAAGATCGGAGCAATCTACGAGCGGCTCTTGATCCCTGGTGTCACGGATGAGAAGACAGCGTTCACCTATGTCATTGAGGCACCGTTTTCGGGGGTCCGTACGAGACCCGAAATGATGCACCACTACATGGTCAGAATAGACGCGCAGAAGAAACGCGCGGAATGGATTGTCGATGGAAAGACTTTCTTCAAGACTGAGAGCCTTCCGGTCGCTCCCAAGGACATCATGGTTGGCTGGGGACTATTCACCCTCAAGCCCGTTGACCCAGAAAGGGGAAGCACGTCAGTGCACGGACAAGGCGCGACCGGGATCTGGAAGAATTTCAGATACTCAATCCCGTAGGTAGGCTTTCTCTTCCCCTGGCAGATCGACTCTTAAGCCATGATTTTCGGTGCATCGTTCACCATATCGGTGACCAAGTCATAATTCCACGGTCCCTTGGACGCTGCTGATGTTTTTCTTCTAAGATCCAAGTAGCCTAGGGAACCGAGCTTCTGAACGAGCCAGGCAGCATACGCAGGTGACCCGGTGGCCCCTGGAGAATTGTAGTTGGTAATGTGGTATGACAGGGGACCCTTGATCTCGATGGCTTCCTTGATGAAGTTCCCGTTTCGATCTATGACTTGCGCACGGACCCCGGCGATCCCGGGTTTGATGAAATAGTCTCGTTTGAGTTCTGGAATGAACTCTTGCGCTCTTCTTGCCATCTCTGACTTGAAGATGGACGATTTCCATTCTTCCCCTGCTAGCGTAAGGAAATCCTTGTTGTACAGAAGAGCGATCTTGTTCATCATCGGAGGTTCTAGGATCTTCTCCAAGGCTTGAATCGGGTTTTTGAAAAAGCCTTTGTACGTGTACGGTCCTGCTACCGGAACGGCGTTTGGTCCTATCTCGCGACGCCCGTCAGCGCGGCATATCCAGTGTGGATCTAGAAACGGTAGCTCTGGGTGTTGTGCTACAGTGTAGATATTCCTCGAGGCTAGGTATGCCCATTGTTGTCCTACTTCCCAGTATTCTCCTCTGAAGTTGAGGTCGGCATATTCTCTTCCGATGCTGAGCATGTGTGCGATGCGCATCGAGTTTCCTCCCGCGCAGTTTAGGAGAAACCGGGTCCGTATTGTTTCCCGACTATTTTTGGGTCGGATCTCCAAGAAATCCTTGGCTACTTCGATCGACTTGACCTCGAAACCAAGAATGAACCTGACGCCTTCTCGTTCGGCGTCGCTACGAAGCGAGCGAGTGAACGAAGGATAGTCAACTGAGGTATCCGTCTTCGACCATATTGCTCCGTGGGACCTTACGTGGGGCTCAAGTTTTCGAACCTCCTCCGCAGTTAGAACTTCCAGCTCGTTCTCCTCCATTCCATTCTCCAAGCCCCAGTGATGATACTTCTCCACCCGCTTCATGTCGTCGTCTCGGGTCGCCACTTCCAGGGTTGTCACGGGCGACCATGGGAGACCCCGTTCTCTCGCGTATGATTTCCACATTCCATACGCTGCCTGCGAGGATTTGGCGAAGATTCGGCGTTTGACAGGGTCTAGGTAGAAGGGGCGGTGGACGACTCCGGTATTCCTCTTGGAAGTATGAACTGCGACTTGCTGTTCCTTCTCGATGACCCCTATTCGGCCCTGATACTGGTTCGCCAGCCAATAGGAGACGGAAGTCCCGAGGATCCCGCCGCCAATGATAGTCACGTCCCACGGTTCCAGCGACGCCAAGAGGCCGCACCGAGTAAAGAGAGTTCGTTATGCTATATTCGGGTTATGCATTACTTTCTAAAAACAGACGAAGTTCACGTTCTGGAGAGCTGCAGGTATTCAGCCTCTATCTTGCCACCGGACTTGAGGTAGAGCAGGGCCCCGGGAGCTAGACTGTCCAAGTAAGAGAATGTGTAAGCAATCATCTCTCTTTGGCGGAGATGCTTGGCAAACCTTGCTATCTCAGACATCAAAGCAGACCCGACTTTCTTTCCTCGATGTTCTGGAAGAACGAATGCTCCTCGGAACCATGCCACGCCCGGCTCATAATAGTCAGGAATGATCCCGACCAACCCTACATGCTCTTTGTTTGACCGAGCAAGAATCCACTTGGCCCCACGGGACCTGTCTTGTTTGAATGATTCGGCGACAGCGGCAATGCCGCCCTCTTCCTCCGTCCGCCAGTCCCAGTAAGGGCTCAATGCTCGGGCGAATATGCTGCTGGCGCTGTCCATCGTCTCATCTGAGACCCCCTCCGTCTCAAGCCGAGAGTCTCCGGTATCAGGCACGTCATTTATTTGCCAGCTGATGCGAAAATCTCGCCGCAGAGGCTTGAACCCGAATTTCCGGTAAGCCTCAACGTATGGCTGAACCGCCGGGGTGGTAGCTCTCAGGAATTCCGGTCCCTTCGATTCTACGTACCCAATCACTTCAGCGAGAAGTCTCTCAGCGATTTGCGTTTGGGTGGTCGCGCGTCTAATGCTAAGATATCTTATCACGAACCACTTGTCTCGGGGAAGACTTGTCGCAGCGACCCATCCGATCGGTACTCCCTTCTCTTCGGCGACAAAGCATCCGTCCGCGTCGAATCGTCGTGAGGAGAGGGTCGCCTTTGTCCTTGGAATATCTGCAAAGACGCCGAAGGCATCCTTCAGAATGGCGAGTAAGACTGACTCTTCACCGCGTGAGAATGCTCTCACTGAAGCGCTTGACGATCTTTCGACCCGCAGCGTCTCTGCCATTTTCAGGGGTTTCCTTTCAGTCGAATGTTTCTGAGAATGGTCCAGTATGCGAGGGCGCCTAGTATCGCGAGTGGAAGGGAGGTGGCGAGAAGATTCGTTAGAACGCTGGTGTCCAGAGGGTTTCCGGCGAAGGCTGAGTTTCGAAGGACTCCCGCTGCTAGGCTGAGAGGATTGTATTCGGCTATCGTGGCCACAGGGGCTGGAAGATATTGGGCTATTGTTTGCGCCGGATAGAATACGGTGCTGATTGTGACCATTGTCACTTGGAGTGCTTGCGCGTAAGCCCAGTAGATCTCTCCTCTTCGGGATACGCTGGCAAAGAAGGCTGCCAGACCCGCGATCCCTGTTGCGAGGACGAATAGGAAGGGGATGAGTGCGAGGGCGTACACTATTCCTTGAATGGGTATCGTGCTTGTTCCTAGGAACGAGAGTGCAAAATATGCTATGGCTAGGAGAGCGCCGGAGTATACTATTCCGCCGAGGCCTCCGGAGATGATGTATGCTCCAACGAGACCTCCTGTCCGGACTGGAAGTGTGAGGTAGTATTGTACCACGCCCTCTCGAAGCGCGAGCCAGATTCGTCTTCCTGTGTCTGTGGCGGCAGAAAACAAGCCTACTACGACGATTCCGGGAACAAGGAACTGGAAATAGGAAAGACCTGCGAATTTGGTAGGGATTAGCCTTCCGTACACAAGGCCCACGACTAACATGTCGGAAAGACTGAGGCTGATCAAAACCGCCATCAACCATTTTGTCCTGAAGAAATACGAGAAGTCGGTTCGAGCAATGCGAACGAGTCGCGAGAACTGACTCAAGCCGCCTTCACGCCCTCGATAACCTTGTCAACTATTCTCGCGCTCAACGAGAGAGTTCCGACCGCAACTCCGGTGACAACTGCTGCCGCTAAGATTGGGTTGAGCAGGAAGTTAGGGTCGAAGCCAAGGACCCATCTCGTCAGGTCAGCGCCGTAGGTCAAGGGACTGAAGACGGATATTGGGGAGTAGAAGCTGGGCATGAAGATTAGTGGGTAGAATACTGTGCTGAACCGGACGATCAGTGCAGATAGCCCAGCGAGGAACGCGCTATAGATGTCCACGGACTTGAATGCGATGAACGACATTGACACCATTATTCCCGTGATTCCTAGGCCGAGTAGAAACATCGATATCAACGCGAATACCGCGCCTTGGATTGTTAGATCACCAACAAACCAGAGGACTCCGATGAGCGGCGGTAGGACCTTGATCATCGTATTCGCAACGCCGTAGATTGCTTGTGCTGCAAGGAAACCTCCACGAGAGACCGGTAGGGAGAGGAAGTACGGCAGTTCTCCCTCATGCGCGTGCTCGACGAAGTGTCGGCCTACATCAGCTCCAGAGTCGAACACCGTGATGACCATTAGTCCTACCCCATAGAAGAACAGATAGTTCGGTACTGTCGTAGAAACGAGCTTTGACATCAGGGACCCGTAGACGGCTATCTGTAATCCGAATAGTGCCCACGCGAGGATGAACCATGTTCTCTCCGATAAGAGAATCCTGACGTTGTATGCGGCCAGAGTCAGCACGCGGTTCATGGCTGACCCGCTAAGGCTTTGCCGGTGAAGTGAAGGAATACGTCATCGAGCGACGGCTCGGTAATCCTGATAGACGCGATTTTCGCTCCTGCGACATAGCTGGCCGAGGTCATCTTCGGAACCCAGTCCTCCGCTCTCGAAACCTTCGCCCGCAACTGGTTTCCTTCCGACGACAAAGACACGTCGCCGCCGAGTCCATTGAGGTCTTTGACCAATTTCCCTGAGACAGGGTCCTCGAAGTCGACCTCGACGATATCTCCGCCGGCGATTGCGTCTTTGAGCTTGGGAATAGTATCGCACACCACTCGTTGGCCCTGGTGGAGGATCGTGACCCGGTCGGCAAGGTACTCTGCCTCTCGCACCTCGTTCGTGGCTACTATGACCGTGGACCCTTGGTCTCGTAGCTCGCGGATCTTGTCCCAGATCTTCCTCTTACCACGCAGATCCACCTGGCTGGTAGGCTCGTCGAAAATCGCTAGTTTCGGTTGTTGAATTAGAACCTTCGCCGTCTCGAGCCGTTTCGCCTGACCCCCTGACAAGTGCATGAACATCTTGTCACGTGACTCCCACAGTTCCAAGTCCTTCATCGTGCGCTCGATCAGATCTTGACGCTTTGCAGGGTCGATGTCGAACATTGACGCATGGAACTTCAGGATTGATGAGGGCTTGTGGCGCCAGAAGCCTCTCGCCTCCTGGAAGGCTATTCCCATGACCTCTCGAACCTTGGTCCCCTCTTCGACAACATCAATCCCGACCACTTTGGCGGTGCCGGATGACGGCTTCAGAATCGTGCATAGGATCATCAGAAGTGTTGTCTTGCCGGATCCGTTGGGGCCTAGAATTACCATTATCTCGCCCTCGTTGACCGTGAAGTTCAAGCCACGGAGGGCGTCAGTTTTCCCGTACCTCTTCGAGAGGTTGAGCGTTTCCACTGCAAACAAGCTTGGGAAGCGTGCGCTCGGGTAAAGGGCGATAAAAATGTTGAACCGAGGCGAAAAAATATCGAGGGTGGGTCGACCTTCGCGAATTACAGAAGAACGTTATCAATAGGCGGCTCAATGACCGCGATATGAAATTTGGAGTATGTGTCCCAAATTACGGCGAGTCCGCCTCAACTGAGGCGCTTCGTAACGTAGCTTTGGAGGCCGAACGTGCCGGATGTGACTCCCTTTGGACCACCGACCACATACTCATGCCTAAGAACAGCGGAACCCCCTATGAGAGAATCCTCGACAGCATAACGACACTCGCCTACCTTGCGGCTGTCACCGACAAGGTAAAGCTAGGAATCTCCTCTCTTATCATCGCTATGCGAAACCCTGTTGTCGTCGCAAAACAACTTGCCACAATCGACAGCCTCAGCGACGGGAGACTCATGCTCGCCATTGGCGCCGGCTGGAACGAGAAGGAATTCGCCCATTTGGCCTCAAACTTCCACAGCCGAGGGCGGAGGCTAGACGCGTCTATTCGACTGATTAGAGCGCTTTGGAGAGGAGAAACGAGTTTCAAGAGCCGTGTTCTCGGTTTGGAATTCAACGATGCTGTCTTCGAGCCGCGTCCCATTCAGAATCATCTAGCGATTTGGATTGGTGGAACAAGTAAGCCTGCTATGAAACGCGCCGCAAGTCTCGGTGACGCATGGCATCCGAACGTGCAACCTCTCGATCAATTCGCAGACCTTGTCGCGGGCTTCAGAGAAGGCTCTCCAGAAGCGAGAGCCAAAGAGATTTGCGTCCGAATGGGCATAAACCCACTGGCCAAGCAGTCAGAATACAAGTCACCGCAAGGAGAGAAAAGAATAATGCTCGCCGGAAATACGGCTCAGAACAAACAGATACTATCACGTCTTGAAGAGCTAGGGGTTTCCTACATTGTTGCTGTGCCAAGTCCGGATGGAAAGGCAAGCGTACCAAACCAGGTGGACGCAATCAAGACGTTGTCGAAGCTTCTTGGCTAATCAGCAAACGATCCATTGGCATATCCAAAGTTCTTTAACCCTAATCAAGTCCAAGCGATTTTCGTAAGAAGAATGCTCCCTACCGCCGGCGTAAACCGCGTGTTCGGTTTACTTGATCTCTTGAAAGCGTACAATGGAAAAGCGGACATCGCCACCCTGACCATCGACCTTCGCATCGACCTTGACGAGCTCCTCCCGATTATCGATACCGCAGAATATCTCGGCCTCGTCGCGGTCAAGGAGGGCGAGATCTCCCTGACAGAACTGGGCAACAAAGCCCACAGCAGTAAGATAGCCGAACGGAAAAAACTCGTCCACCAGCGCCTGGAAACCCTCGAGCCCTTCTCGGACATTGCAAGACTACTTAACGAGCAGGGGCAAGTTACACGCTTCACGCTTGCCCGTTTTGTCAGCGCTAAGTACGGTCCCACGCTTGACATTCCAGCATTGATTAGCATAATCATAAGCTGGGGAGTCTTCACAGGGCTATTCGGCTACGACGGCCAATCCGAACGTCTTCTTCCGAAAACCCACGTTCACTAGCTAATCTTCGAGATTATCCGGTCCGCAAGATCGTACAGAACCGGGTCCCGAGGGCTCCTCGGTCGCTCAAGATCGATCTTGACATCATCAACTATCTTCGCCGGCCTCGCACTCAACACGACTACCCGATCAGCCATCTCGACAGCCTCTTGCACGTTGTGCGTGACCATGATCACCGAACCCGTTGGGTAGGCAGGGTCCCTCCAAATCTCCAAAACCTCGCGGCGAAGGTTTTCCGCAGTCAACGCGTCGAGGCTGGAGAACGGCTCATCCATCAACAAGACCTCAGGCTGGAGCGTGAGCGCACGGGCTATTCCGACTCGCTGCTTCATCCCTCCGGACAACTCCTTCGGATACGAAGACTCGAACCCTTCCAAGCCAACATCCTGGATGTACTTTTGCGCAATCTTCAGCTGTTCCTCCTTAGAAACCGGCGTTGAAGATATGGCCATCAGCACATTTCCAAGCACTGTTTTCCATGGTATGAGGGCAAATGTCTGGAAGATCACCCCGATCTTTGGGCTCGGACTGGTAATCGGTAGACCATGAAAGAGCACCTGTCCACTGGTCGGCGTGTCTAGTCCATCAATAATCCGGAGAAGGGTGCTCTTGCCGCATCCGGAAGGTCCGACAATGCAAAGGAACTCCTTGTAAACGTCGAAAGATAGATGATCCAGTACCGTCGTGCTCTTGCCTTCACCGGGATAGATTTTTGCAATATTCTTGATCTGGAGAATAGGCTCAGAGGACTGGCTCAACTCGCTATGCCTCGAACTTGTACCGGTCGGCCTTCCGTAGCAGACGCCTCCAGACCAGCCTGTTAATGATCAGGACCGTTGCCGTCATTACCAGAAGTGAGGCATAGATCTCAACCGTCGCTAAGGCAGGGTTTCTTGACGTGGCTTGAACTAGAAATGAGCCAAGCCCTGGAACATTCGCGTTCGGGCCAATATACTCGGAGACTATCAGAGCGTTCCAGCCTCCACCCCAGGCCTGTATGCTCCCAATGAGGATTGCGGGAAAGGAAGCGGGGATTAAGATCTCTTTGACAAAACGACGTCCTCGAATTCGATATGCTGCGGTCGCTTCCAATAGGTCATTTGGGACACCATTCACGGCACCGACGATGTTGAACAGCAGATACCACTGCATACCTGTGAGAATCAAGAGCACCGATGCTACGTTGAGTGTGAATCCGAGATAGGGAGAGTTCTTGAACGGATCGACAAGTAATATCACGACGAGAGGAAAGAGGGCGGTCGCGGGGATAGACTGTCCGATGTCAAAAATCGGCACGAGCAGCCGGGACAGTCTTTGACTTCTCGCTATCAATATGCCAGCACCCAAGGTCCAGGAGAGGGCAATAGCATATGCTATGACCAGCCTGGAAAGAGATAGAATGGTAATCGCGACCAGTTCGAACCCTGTGACGTCAGTAGAGAGCAGAGAGATGCCACTCTCAATGGATTGGGATCGCGACATGATTGTGATGGCAAGGCCCAGAATCACGAGCCCGATGAATATCGCGTAGCTGAGGACTCTTCCCCATAATGGTATTCTAGTGATTCGTTCGGGAAACCTCAACCTCTCTGTTATGTGACGCAATCGTCGCAGCCGAGTGAGTTCCAGAACTCTTGACGCATAGGAGCGTTCAGATTTGAAGAATGTGAGTACAGGTGAGACCAGGCGGTCCTCATATCTTCGAACTCCCGCAGCCACAGTACTCTGTCGTGTTGCAGTGGTCCTGGGTGCGGCTACGGTTTCGTACTTGTATTTCTCCGCTCGTGTGCCGAGGGGCTTCCAGATCAAACGGTCAATAGCGAGTATGATTCCCACGAGCACTAGAAGCCCAAAGAGTGCTAGAGCTAGGTTTGCTTGCAAGGCAGCCAGCGCGATATACCTGCCTATTCCCGGAAGGTCCACCTGCGTGACGTTTGGTGGAGAGCCGAAGGAGAGATGCTCCTCGACCGGTATGAGGTACCATCCTCCACCCCAGGCAAGAATGCTGCTCCAGACTAGTTCCGGGAATACCGCGGGAAGAACTATTTGTCGGAGGTACCGGGTACCATGCATCCCGTACGCGTGGGCCGCTTCCTTGATGTCCGCTGGGATCGCGTTGATTCCTGCTATGACTCCGAACGTAGGGGCCCAGGCCATCGCGGTAAAGATCAGTATGATCGAGGCGACTTCTTGGTTGAAGACAGGGGGAGCAGGTCCTGTTCCCAGGATAACTAGGAACACAACAGGCACTACTCCAAGGACCGGCACTGACTGGAAAATGTCGAGTAGTGGCAAGAGCACGTGGGAGGCACGATGGCTCATAGCCGTTGCGATTCCATATGCCAGAGCAAAAGCGAGAGCAAAAGCGTAAGCAATTGTCATCCGAGCAAGAGTTCGAACAGCATACCCTGGAATACACAATGGATTCAGAGGATTGACGCCACAATCTAGGGTCAGCGAGCCTGTTAGGAATTCAGTTATCAGAAGGCCAACCGTTGCTACTGCGATCCCCGCGAGGATTATTCCGGCAAAACGTGACATTGTCTTCCCAACCGAGGAGGAGACTACGCGTCTTCTAAGGCTCGGCCTGGGTACATGCAAAATGAATTCAATCCAGTAGGTCAGAAATCTGGACGCTTCCGCCTAGTTATAAAAGAGGGCACTCTGCTCGTCGGTTGCTGTTGGTGGTAGCTTTGGTTACCTCTAACGGTTATGTTCGAAGGATGACCTGTTACAAGTTGGGCGGTTCGTTGTATGAGCTTCTCGCGCTGGGATGAGGGGAGTGACTCCGACCAGGTGAGAGGCGTGAACCGGGATATCTGGTTGGTTGGCCACCGTAAAATCCCTGCCTTGCAATGGGCCAAGCTACCACGCTCCTGGCGTGAGGGGGCGGTTGAGGTTCGACCGTTCCCTGCCGAAAAGAGACAATATGTCTCTGAGGCGCAAGGGCTCTCATGTGAAGCAATGAAGGGGGAACCTGACGACGGTAATCCCCGGAGTCGATGAGAGCAAGTCAAGTCTTCAAAACAAGCCGAGGACATGACGGAACCTAAAAGGGCAACCAGACTTCATGATCCAAACAGTGCCTCTCAGGTCTTGCGGAGGTCTGTTCAGGTCTAGGAAGCGGTTTTGGTGGGGCCGGTGGGATTTGAACCCACGACCTCTGGCCCCGATTTCTCGGGGTCGCCAGCGCCCCAGGGTCACCGTCCAAGATTGGACTCTGGTATCCTCTGGGCGGGGTCAATC